>Ga0307511_10002878_pt1 | contig 17850 bp, 17 predicted proteins | sample 13_EM_MG_FD_200266 | JGI IMG/M metagenome (GOLD analysis project Ga0307511, IMG submission 200266) | Populus trichocarpa ectomycorrhiza microbial communities from riparian zone in the Pacific Northwest, United States - 13_EM | ecosystem: Host-associated > Plants > Roots > Unclassified | place... | reverse complement strand
TCGCCTCGTTCTGGATGAGGCGCGCGGGTCGGGCCTGCGCCGCCTCGGGCGGTCCCGCGGGTTCCTCGTTCTCGGGCGTCTGTGAAGTGGTCGTCGTACTCATGCGTGCCTCCAGCCTCCGCGCCAGATACGCCATGCCAGTTCTTGGGTCTTTGGACTTACGAGAAGAGCCGACGCCAGGTCTCCGGCCCCGGGTAGCCGTCCGCCGCGCCGCCGCGCCAGCCCTGGGCGCGCTGGAAGGCCTCGACGTTGCGCCGGTCCGGCTCGCCCCAGCGCGGTCCCGGGCCGGTCGTGTAGTACTTGCCGAAACCCTTCTTCACGAGCTGCTTCCCGAGCTCGGTGACGTACTTGTTGGTCGCACCCGGGCGGAACATGCCCCGGCCGGGATAGCCGGGGACACCGTGCGAGGCCGCCGATGCAGCGGGCGGGCCCGCCGCTCCCACCACCGCGCCGCCGATGCTCCTGCCCTTGCCGGTGATCAGCAGTTCCCAGGTCAGCGGTCCCGGCAGGCCGTCCGCGTCCGCGCCGGTCCAGCCCTGGGCCTGCTGGAACGCCTGGGTGGCCAGCCGGTCCGCGTCCGACCAGACCGGGCCGGGACCCGCGGTGTAGTAGGCGCCGGCACCCCGGGCGACAAGCATCGTGCCGAGCTGGGTGACGTACTTGTTGTCGGCGCCGGGGCCGAAATACGCCGCTCCCGGGTACGCCGTCTTCGGCGTGACCGCGCCGGCCGGTGTCACCGGAGGCACCGCCGGCTTCGGGTTCACCTCCGCCGCGCTCATCGTCAGGCCCTTGTAGCGGTAGGGAACATAGTTGGCGGAGTGGCTCCAGTACGCGTACGGCGTGGACTGGCGCCGGGCGTGCGAGGGAGTCTCCTCCAGGGCGATGTAGTAGGTGTGCGTGTAGTCGGTCCAGCCGCCGAAAATGACGACGTGGGAGCCCTTCTCGGGATTCTCCGGATTGTGGAACAGCAGAATGTCGCCGGGCTGCAGTTCCTCCTTGGAAATACGCGTCCCGTACTGGTCGAGGCTGCCGGTCCATTCGTTCCCCGGCAACCCCCAGGCCATCGACACGAACCCCGAGCAGTCCTGCCGGTAACCGTCCGACCAGTATTCGTTCATGCTGTACGGCACCTCCGCCGCGATCCAGGTCTTGGCCCGGTTGATGATCTCCGCCCGGGTGGTCGCGGGCGCCTTGAGGACACCGGCCGGCTTCGCCGGTTTCCCGCTCGGGCCGTGCAGCGGGGCCTTGGTGCCCTGTGGGGTGGCGGGCTCGTCACCCGTGCCACCTGCGGGGACGCCGGGGTGGGGCGAGGTGTGGGGGACGGCGAGGGCCGGTACGGCGTGCCCGGCGGCCAGGGTCGCGGACGCGGCGGCGGCCACGACCAGGATCCGCTGGGCAGCGGGCCGGCCACCGGTGCGGTCGGTCGGGGAATGCGGCAGGGCGTGCCGCCGGTGAACACATCCTGGGCAATCACAATCGCTCGCGGGATCGAATTCCTCGAATACCGGAGTCTCCATGCGATGCCCCTCACACGCCAGGTGGAAAATTCCGCGCTCGTGCACGTCCGCCAGTTTCTCAACTGTCTTCCGGACTCGCATGTTGACGGTCCGAATGATGTACAAGGGCGCACCGGGAGCCCGAGGGGGTGGTCAGGAGCACCCCTGGGCGTCCGGTAGAGTTGTGCAGGTCAGCAGGCGCCGCTAGCTCAGTTGGTTAGAGCAGCTGACTCTTAATCAGCGGGTCCGGGGTTCGAGTCCCTGGCGGCGCACAGACAGCGAGGCCCTCCGCACTGCGGGGGGCCTTTTGCGTGGGCGGACGCAGCCGCGGGGCCGGAACATCCGTGCGGGCGGAACACAGCTCTCCCCCCGTTTGGCCGGATACCCTCTCGCCATGGCAGCCCGTGACCTCCAGGAGCGGATCAAGAAGCTCATCCTCGACCGTCGGCTGCCCTCGGGGGCGCCACTGCCGACCGAGCCCGAGCTGATGGTGTTCCTCGGCGCGAGCCGGAACTCGGTGCGCGAGGCGCTCAAGGCCCTCCAGGCGATGGGGATCGTCGAGATCCGGCACGGGTTCGGGACGTACGTCGGGCCGATGTCGCTCGCGCCGATGGTCGAGGGTCTCGCGTTCCGTACCGTCGTCGGGCACTACCGGGGCGAGGACAGTCTGCTGCAGCTGCTCGAACTGCGGGAGGCGGTGGAGTCGGGGCTCGCCGCCCGGCTCGCGGGGCGTCTGCCCGAGCGGGATCTCGCCGAACTCGACGCGTTGGTACGGCAGATGGAGCGGGAGGCCGCCGAGGGAGTGGGGCTCGCGGCCACCGACCGCGCCTTTCACGCCACTCTCTACCGGGGGCTGGACAACGCGCTGCTGAGCGAGGTCCTGGAAGCCTTCTGGGACGCCTTCCACCGCGTCCGCGCCGGTCTCGCCACCGGCCCGCAGGACCCCGAGGTCACCTGCCGCCAGCACCGGGAGATCCTCGACGCGGTCCGGTCCGGGGACGCGAAGCGCGCCGAGCGGGCCATAAGGGATCACTTCGACAACGTGCGCACAAGACTGTCCACAACGACTCCACATGATCCCCACACGCGCCCCAATGAACGCGTATGACCGGTAAACACCGCGTTTCGTGTCTTGCGATCAAGATGAACACCGTAGAACCCTGGTTTTGAAGATGCTGTCGGTACACGGCAGTTGAGGGGGTACGGAACCGGTTGCGCTGTTTCGCGGGGAGGAGGGGCCCCGCCCGGGAACAGATGTCGGAGGGGGCATCGCGCAACCGGACGGTCGCAGTCGCATGTCTTTGTGAGTGGACTGTGTGGTGACTGTGGCCACCACTGACACGCCCGTCGTGAGTCGAGGGGGACCCTGACGGGCGGCCGCGACAAACAGACACGCGCGTTTTCGCGTGTGGGGGGATGACTCATGACGTCGACGCCGACGGGCGCCCGACAGGGCTTCGACCCGTCACAAACCACCGAACTCAGAGTCCCGGGACACCGGACCGGCAGCTTCCGCCGGATCAAGAAGACACTTCCGAGATACGACTACGAGCACTACAGCCGCCTTGCGGGACCCCTCACCCAGCCCGCCCCGGACCGGCCGTACAAGGTCCAGTACCGGTCGCTGCTGTCGCAGGAGACGCACCGCGTCCGCGCCGCGCTCATGCTGGGTGCGGCGCCGCTGCTGTCCCTGATCCTGCTGGGCTGGCTGCTGCAGCCCAAGCACTGGACCCAACGCGACTATCCCGCCTACGACTTCCTGCCCGCGCTGGACATCGTGATGCTGGTCGCGATCGGTCTGATCGAGTTCTTCCGCTGCATGAACGTGCTGTCCAACGCGCACGCCACGCTGGTCGCCCGCGACCCGATCCCGGTGGTACCCGAGACCGGCACGAGAGTCGCGTTCATCACGACGTTCGTGCCCGGCAAGGAGCCCCTGGAGATGGTCACCAAGACCTTGGAGGCGGCCGTACGGCTGCGCCACCGGGGGCTGCTGCACGTGTGGCTGCTGGACGAGGGCGACGACCCCGAGGTCAAGGCGGTGTGCGGGCGGCTCGGCGTACATCACTTCACCCGCAAGGGAGTCGAGAAGTGGAACCGGCCCAAGGGACCCAACCGCGCGAAGACCAAGCACGGCAACTACAACGCCTGGCTGGAGGCGCACGGCGACGAGTACGACTACTTCGCCTCCGTGGACACCGACCACGTCCCGCTGCCCAACTACCTGGAGCGGATGCTCGGTTTCTTCCGCGACCCGGACGTCGGCTTCGTCATCGGCCCCCAGGTGTACGGCAATTACGACACCCCGGTCACCAAGGCCGCCGAGTCGCAGCAGTTCCTCTTCCACGCCCTGATCCAGCGGGCCGGCAACCGCTACGGCTCGCCGATGTTCGTCGGCACCTCGAACGCCGTACGGATCAAGGCACTTCAGCAGATCGGCGGGCTGTACGACTCGATCACCGAGGACATGGCCACGGGATTTGAAATGCACCGGGCCAAGAATCCGGCGACCGGAAAGAAGTGGAAGTCGGTATACACGCCGGACGTGCTCGCGGTCGGCGAAGGGCCCAGCGCCTGGACGGACTTCTTCACCCAGCAGCTCCGGTGGTCCCGCGGGACGTACGAGACGATCCTCAAGCAGTACTGGAAGGGCTTCTTCTCGATGCCTCCGGGCAAGCTCTTCAACTACACCATGATGATCATCTTCTACCCGATGTCGGCCCTCAACTGGATACTGGCCGCGCTGAGTTGTGCCCTGTTCCTGGGCCTGGGCGCCTCGGGTGTGAACATCGACCCGACGATGTGGCTGATGCTCTACGGCAACGCGTCCGCGCTGCAGATCGGCCTCTACATCTGGAACCGACGGCACAACGTCTCCCCGCACGAACCGGAGGGGTCGGGCGGGGTCGCCGGCATGGTGATGTCGGCGTTGTCGGCGCCGATCTACGCGCGCTCGCTGTTCGACGCCGTACTGCGCCGCAAGAGCAAGTTCGTCGTGACGCCGAAGGGCGACTCGGCCAGCCCCGACACGCTGTTCGGGACGTTCCGGGTGCACTGGTTCTTCATCCTGATCTTCGGCGGCTCGCTGATGGCCGGGTTCGAGAACGGGCACTCCCATCCGGCGATGATCACCTGGGCCACGTTCGCCCTGCTGATCACCGCGTCGCCGATCCTGGCCTGGCGCTACATGCTGCGCCAGGAGAAGAAGCAGCCGCCCGCCCTCCCGACCGAACCGCACGACACCGTCCCGCCGCCGCAGCCGATGCCGGCCTCGCATGTGCCTCAGCAGAAGCCCAGTTGGGCGGCCTCGGCCACCAACAGCGAGCAGACGATGCAGATCGCGCTCGGTGGACCGGGGGGACGTAAGGAATGAAGGAAGCCGGCCGGCGCCGTGCCCGTCGACTCGCGATCAGCACGGTGGTCGTCATCGCCCTGGCCGGGATGAACGGGCCCTGGCTGTACAGATTCGGCACCGAGAGATACCACCAGTACGTCATCAACAAGCCCGAGTACAAAGCCGACAACGGGCACTGGGACATCATCCAGTTCCCGAAGAAGTACCGGCAGGACACCATCCACGCGGCGCTGCTGCGCACCGGCAAGGTGCTGCTCATCGCCGGGTCGGGCAACAACCAGGACAACTTCAACGCGAAGAAGTTCGACACCCGGATCTGGGATCCGGTCAAGGGCACCATCAAGAAGGTGCCCACCCCGGCCGACCTGTTCTGCACCGGGCACACCCAACTCGCCAACGGCAACCTGCTGATCGCGGGCGGCACCCAGAAGTACGAGAAGCTGAAGGGGGATGTGAAAAAGGCCGGGGGCGTGATGATTCTCTACAACGAGAACCCCGACAAGCCGATGACACTGCCCAAGGGCACGAGGTTCACCGGCAAGGCGAACGGCAAGTCGTTCGTCTCCACGGACTCGGTTCTCATCCCGCGCGCGACCAAGGTGTTCGACAAGAAGACCGGCAAGTTCCTGCGGAACAACCCCGGTTACGCCCGGGTCGTCGTCGAGGCGCCCAAGGAGGGCACCACGTACGAGACCGGCACCCAGGACAACTACCGCGTCCAGGGGCTGACCGGCGCCGACGAGCGCAACACCTACGGCATCGGGAACAAGTTCGGGCTCGACAAGCGGGACTTCGAGGGGATCAAGAAAGCGTACGAGTTCGATCCGGTCGCCGAGAAGTACATCAAGGTCGATCCGATGAACGAGGCGCGCTGGTATCCGACGCTGACGACGCTGTCGGACGGCAAGGTGCTCAGCGTCTCCGGGCTCGACGACATCGGGCAGTTGGTGCCGGGGAAGAACGAGATCTTCGATCCGGCGACCAAGAAGTGGACGTACACGAAGACGAAGCGGCAGTTCCCGACGTATCCGGCGCTGTTCCTGATGGAGAACGGGAAGCTGTTCTACTCGGGGTCGAACGCGGGGTACGGGCCGGACAACGTGGGCCGCGATCCCGGCATTTGGGACGTCGACACCAATCAGTTCACGAAGATTCCCGGGCTGAGTGATCCGAACATGCTGGAGACCTCGGCGACCGTGCTGCTGCCTCCGGCGCAGGACGAGAAGTACATGGTGATCGGGGGCGGGGGTGTCGGTGAGTCGAAGCTGTCGACCGACAAGACGCGGCTGGTCGATCTGAAGGACGCCAACCCCAAGTTCGTGGACGGGCCCTCGTTGGAGAAGGGCACGCGGTATCCGCAGACGTCGATCCTGCCCGATGACACCGTGCTGGTGTCGGGCGGTTCCGAGGACTATCGGGGGCGCAGTGACTCCGACATCCTTCAGGCGCGGCTGTACCACCCCGACACGAACACGTTCGAGAAGGTCGCCGATCCACTGGTGGGGCGGAACTACCACTCCGGGTCGATTCTGCTGCCGGACGGGCGGGTGATGTTCTTCGGGTCCAACTCGTTGTACGCGGACAAGGCGAACACGAAGCCGGGGGTTTTCGAGCAGCGGATCGAGATCTATACGCCGCCGTATCTGTACCGGGATTCACGGCCGGACATTTCCGGGGGGCCGGAGAGCATTGCGCGCGGTTCCTCCGGGACGTTCACCTCGCAGCACGCGTCGTCCATCAAGAAGGTGCGGCTGATCCGGCCCAGCGCTTCGACGCATGTCACCGATGTGGATCAGCGGTCGATCGCGCTGGACTTCAAGACGACCGGGAACAAGATCACGGTGACTGTGCCGAAGGACAGGAACTTGGTGCAGGCCGGGTGGTACATGCTGTTTGTGGATGACGATCTGGGGACGCCGAGCAAGGCGGTGTGGGTCAAAGTGCCCTGATCACTTGCTGGACTTGGCAAGGGCCAGTGCGTAACTCGCCCACCACTGGCCCGCCTTCGGTCCCCCCTTGCACTCGCCGTCCGACTCCCCCGGGCGTTTCACCCACAGGTAGGCGTCCACCAACGGGTCTGCCGTCTTCGTTGTGGGGGTTTCACCCAGGGAACGGCCCGGGGGGTTGCACCAGTTCTCGTCCTCGTCTCCTGCCGTATACGGTCCGTTGCCGTTTCGGCTGGTGTCGATGACGAAGTGTTTGTTGTCGGTCTTGGCCGAGAGTTGTTTGCCGTACGCGATGGAGTCTTCCGTGGAGTAGAAGTTGGAGACGTTCACCGCGAAGCCGTCGGCCTTGGCGATGCCTGCTCGTTGGAGGGGCTGGTAGATCTCGTCGGGGTGGCCCCAGCCGGCGTTTCCGGCGTCGAGGTAGACCTTCGTGTGCTTGAGGGACTTGAGCTTGGTGATGGCGTAGTTCAGGAGGTCGTAGCGCTCGTCCTGGAATTGGGCGGGGGTGCAGCCGTCGACCAGGTGGAGCAGGGCGTCCGGTTCGAGGATCACGGTGGCGGAGCGGTCGGCGATGCCCTGGGCGACGGCGTCGATCCAGGCGCGGTAGGAGTCGCCGTCGCCCGCGCCGCCCTGGGAGTACTGGCCGCAGTCGCGGTGCGGGATGTTGTAGAGGACCAGGAGCGCGGTGCGGCCGGCCTTGTCGGCGGCCTCGGTGAAGCCCTGCGCCTCCGCCTTCGGGTTCTCCGCGCCGATCCACTCGCCGGTCGGCTGTTCGGCGATCTTCCTGATCTGTTCGGCGTCGGCGGTCTTGCCGGCCTTGGCATAGGCCGCGAGCTGCCGGGCCGCGTTGGTGTCCGGGTTGACCCAGATCGGGTCGCTGCCGCCGGGCTGTTGGCTGATCTTCGCCCCCGCGTCGGGTTTCCTGCCGTCCCCGCCCCCCGAGGAACAGCCCGCGAGGAGCAGTGCCGCCCCCAGGACCAGCGCCGACGCCCGCGTGCCGAAGGGGACCGGGGTCCCCTGGCTGCCGTACATCCAACTCCCCCTTGGCTGTACCGATCCAAGGCTCAATCGTGACATACGTGGCGTGCCGCCCACGAGAACGCCCGGGATGTTGTCGGCCGGTTGTTACAGCCCTGCCGCGTTGGGTAGGCGCCCGGCCCAAGGGCAGGGGAAGGTGGCCGTCATGCACCACACGACCCGGGAGGGCCGGCTCGCCGCGGCGCTGGTGGAGGCGGCCGACACCCTGACCGAGACCTTCGACACCGCGGACTATCTGCGCCGGCTGTCCGACCACTGCGTGGAGCTGCTGTCCGCGTGGACGGCCGGGGTGATGCTGATCGACGGCGGGGAGGCCGTGTCGCTGGCCGGGAGTAGCCATCGGGAGGCGGTGGCGCTCGATCTGCTGGCGGCCCAGCACGGTGGCGGGCCCTGTCTGGAGAGCTACGGCTCCGGGCGTGCCGTGGCGCCGGTGTCGATCGGGGTGGCCCATGCCGCCGCCCGCTGGCCGGAGTTCACCGAGCGGGCGCTGCGGCACGGGATCGGGGCGACCTTCGCGGTGCCGGTGCGCCGCCGGGACACGCTGTTGGGCGCGCTCAACGTGTTCGTGCCGACGCCGCCCAACGGCGGCCCGGACGGCAGCCGTTGGGAGTTGGTGGTGGCGCAGGCCCTGGCCGACGCGGCGGGACTGGGGCTGCAGAACCATCGCGCGTACGCCCAATACCGGTCCCTGGCCGGGCAGTTGCAGGACGCGCTGTCGAGCCGGGTACGGATCGAGCAGGCCAAGGGGATGCTCGCGGAGCGCTGGCAGGTCGGTACCGACGAGGCGTTCGCCGAGCTGCGCCGGTACGCGCGGCGGCGCCGGCTGCCGCTGGACCTAGTCGCGCGGTCGGTGATCGAACGGGGCGTGGACGACGCCGAGTTGAGGGCTCCGTTGAAACCATGAACCACCTGTGCATATGACAGGGAGCTACCACTTCGGGACATGGCGTCATTCACCCTCTAGGCCCGGGCGCTCATTCGTTCTAGAGTCATTTCCAACGGCCCCAGCACCCGGCCAGTCCACATCCTCCACCCCTGGTATTCCAGACCTCCCGCGACGTTCGCCGGGTTACTCCCGCAACCCGTGCGCGTGCGGTCGAGGACCAGCCCGGTCGGCGGCTTCAGGGGGGAAGCGGGTCGTCGGCCGGGCTCGGTTGTCACACCCCGGTTCCGGTGAGATAGGCGGACACGATCACGTTCGCCGTGTAGCTGCGGTCGGCGCGGTCGAAGGTGCCGCCGCAGGTGATGAGGCGCAGCTCGGCGCGGCCCGACTGCCTTGTGCCGTAGGCCTGTTGGGCATCGAAGTGGGCGCGGGTCAGCACCCGTACGTCGTCGACGGTGAAGTCGGCCACCTTGCCGTCGTCGCGGACGACGCGGATGGTGCGGCCCGGGCGCAGCGTGCTGAGCTTGTAGAAGACGGCGGGCCGGGTCTCAGTGTCGACGTGCCCGACCATCAGCGCGGTGCCGGCGGCCCCCGGCCGCACCCCGCCGCCGTACCAGCCGACCACTGAGGCCTGGTCGAACGGCGGTGGGTCGATCGCGCCCTGCGCGTCGAGGCCGCGGGTCACGACCGGTGCCTGTACGGCGAGGTCGGGGATGTCGATGCGCTGTGGCAACGCGTCGCCCAACGGCTTTGCGGCGGGCGGGAGTTCGGCCTCGGCGGGGCGGCCGACCGCGGCCACGTCGCCGGTGGTCGGCCCGGATATGCCCTGCCGTATGTCAGTCAGGTCCTGGCCCCACAGCCACAGGCCGAGCAGCAGCATGGCCCAGGCCACCCCGGTCAGCAGCCGTCCGGTGCCGGTGGAGCGCTCGTGCTCGGGGGGCCGGTCGTGCTCGAACATGGCCGGTCAGTCCGTCCGGCCGGGCCTACGGCTCCGGCGGACACTGCGCAGCGCCACGGCCGTAGCGGCGACACCGGCCAGCAACAGCCCGACCACCGCGTGCACGGTACCGGGACCGGCCGCGCGGGCGTCCACGGCGGCCAGGTGCGCGGTGCCGCCACCGCCCGCGTGGACGGGGGCGACGGGGGAGGCGGGGGGCTGCGCGGAGGGGGACCCGGATTCATTCGCCACGACCTTGATCGCGCCCTTCACCGTCACGCTGCCGCAGGTGATCTTCACGTCGTAGCTGCCCGGTTCCAGCGAGGAGCGGACCCGGGTCTCACCGGCGAGGGTGCCGGCCGTGCCGACGAGTTTCGCGTCGGCGACGAACGCGTCCGACGCCGCCGAGCCCGTCGTACCGGAGCAGCCGCTGATCTTGAGCGCTACGTCGGCGCCCGGGGCGGGGGACGCGGGGGTCACCGAGACGGTGCCTCCGTCCGCCGCGTGCGCCGTGGGGGTGAGCGCCGCGAGGACCGCCGCGCCTGCACAGAGAGTGACTTTCAGTGAGCCCATCGTGAACCTCCAGATAACTGGAGACTCCTCCTCGTCACCCGGTCGCGCATCCCTGGCGGGGCCCGATTGCTCCGTATGGGGGAGGTGGAGGCGGAAGTGAATAGCATGGTCACCATGACAGAGCGCAAGCCCATCGAATCGTGGCTCACCGACATGGACGGGGTGCTGATGCACGAGGGCGTCCCGGTTCCCGGCGCCGACGCGTTCATCAAGAAGCTGCGGGAGACCGGGCGTCCGTTCCTGGTCCTCACCAACAACTCGATCTACACCGCGCGCGACCTGCACGCCCGGCTGAACCGGATCGGGCTCGAAGTGCCGGTGGAGAACATCTGGACCTCGGCCCTGGCCACCGCCGCCTTCCTGGACAACCAGCACCCCGGCGGCACCGCCTACGTCATCGGCGAGGCCGGACTGACGACGGCGCTGCACGACGCCGGTTACGTACTGACCGACTCGGACCCCGACTTCGTGATCCTGGGCGAGACCCGGACCTACTCCTTCGAGGCGCTGACCAAGGCGATCCGGCTGATCAACGACGGGGCCCGGTTCATCGCCACCAACCCCGACAACACCGGCCCCTCCCCCGAGGGCGCCCTCCCCGCGACCGGCTCGGTCGCCGCGCTGATCACCAAGGCCACCGGCAAGGAGCCGTACTTCGTCGGCAAGCCGAACCCCCTGATGATGCGCAGCGCGCTGAACACCATCGGTGCGCACTCGGAGACCAGCGCCATGATCGGCGACCGGATGGACACCGATGTGCTGGCCGGTCTTGAGGCCGGTATGACGACCTTCCTGGTGCTGACCGGTCTGACGACAAGGGCCGACCTCGACCGTTACCCCTACCGCCCCACGAAGGTCGTGGACTCCATCGCGGACATCGTCGACCTGGTCTGAGGCTCCAACTGGGTCAGTAGTGCGGGCAGTTCGACGACCGAGCCGAGGTCCTGCCAGCCGAGGGCGGCCAGGATCGCGTCCTGGGTGGTGCGGGCGAAGTCGGTCGTCAACACCACTGTGCGGCCTTGGGACTTGAGGGTCTCGATGGTCTCGCGGGCGACCTCGTACCGCTCGGTGAGGTCGCGTTCGGTGGGGATCACCGTACCCTCCCCCAACTCGTCGACGAGCGCGGCGATCTGGGCCTTCGCAGAAGCGGGGGCGCGCGTTGTCGTCGGCGGTCGGCGCGCGTCATTGGCGGCGGCGGGCGCGCGTTATCGGCGCCTCCGGGCCAGCAGCAGGGCGCCGGCGGTGACGAGGAGGACGGAGGTTCCGGCGAGGACGAGGTGGGCGGTGCCGATTCCGGTGCGGGCGAGTTCGTCGGTGAACGAGAAGTCCTCGGCGGGCGGGGTCGTGGCGGAGGGAGCCGTGGTGGCGCGGGTGGGCGTGCTGGAGCCCGGGGCCGCTTCGACGTCGAAGCGGTAGTCGTTCGACTGGCCGACCCAGTCACCGTCGTCGGCATGGCGTTGTACGACGGCCGCGTTGGCGGTGATCTCGTTCGGTCCGGTGTCCGGGGCGAGCGCGAGGCGCACCTTGACCGTGAGGGTCCTGCCGGGATCGACGGTGAAGCCCGGGAAGCCGTCGTCGAAGGCGCCGACGAGTTCGGCCTCGTCGGTCGTGGCGAAGCGGACGGGGTGCGGGCGCGGGCCGGTGCCGTCGTAGAAGTCGAGTCTGGGCTGGGCGGGCTTCAGGGCGCGCTGCTGGTCGACGAGGACGACGACCGGGTGGATCGCGGTGCAGCGGCGGGCGGTGGTGTTGGTGAGGTCTAGGTACCAGGTGGCGTAGCCGCCACCGGCCTCGTAGGTGTCGGGGCCGTCGTGGATGCGGGTGGTGAGGGGGAAGGTGCGGGCGTCGGGAGCGGCGCAGCTGGGGGTGGTGTCGGCCGCGTGGGCCGGTGGGGCGGTGGTGACGAGGAGGGGGGCGGCTGCGGCGAGGCAGAGGGACAGGGGTGTGCGCAGTGGGGTGCGCGGTCTCAGGGGCAGTCGCATAAACACATGAGCGTGCCGGAGACGGGGGCCGATGGAGGGTGACGCGGCCGGAGGTGTGCCTCGAACGGGCGCGGAGGTGTGCCTCGAACGGGCGCGGAGTTCTGCCTCGAACGGGCGCGACGTGACCCCTGTTCCGCGAAAGTGTCACAGTTCTCGGAGAAAGTGACGCACTTTTTCAGAACACCTCCCCCGCCGGACGGCCTACCCGTCCGCCCGCCCGAACAGGGGTCCGAGCAGCAGCTGCGCCGCCCCCTCCGCGACGCCCCGCGCCCCGCCGGAGGCGACCCGCACCGGTACGGCGGCCTCGTCCGCGCCCTCACGTCGGGCGCGTTCGCCGAGGACGGCGGCGACTCCGCGTACGAAGGGCTCCGGGTCGGCGGCTACGGTACGGCCGCCCAGCAGCACGAGGTCGATGTCGAGCAGCCCCACGAGGTTCGCGGCGCCCGCGCCCAGCACCCGCGCTGCCTCACCCACATCCCCGCGTCCTACGGCGGCCAGGCACAGGGCCTCGATGCAGCCCCGGTTCCCGCAGTCGCAGGGCGGCCCGTCCAGCTGGATGACCTGGTGCCCGAACTCCCCGGCCCCGGTCCGGGCCCCCCGGTGCACACCCCCGCCGATCACCAGTCCGGCGCCGAGCCCCGTACCGAGATGCAGATAGGCGAAGGCCCCGCCCTCGCCGCCGACGGCCAGCCCGAGCGCGGCGGCGTTCGTGTCCTTGTCGACGACGACGGGCACCCCGAGCCGCCGCGAGAGCGCGTCCCGCAGCGGAAACCCGTCCCACTCGGGGAATCCGGTGACGCGATGCAGCACACCGTGGATGTGATCGAGGGGACCGGGCAGGGCCACGCCCACACCGAGCAGATGACCGTCGGCGGCGAGCGGGGCGGACGTGAGGCGCGCGGGATCTCCGGCCAGCCCCTCGACCTCCCGGGCCACCGCCTCCACGACCACCGCGGCACCTGCCCCCAGATCCAGCGGAGCGCCGCGCTCCCCGACCACCGTCCCGGTGAGATCGACGAGGACGACCCGCAGTTCGTCCCGGTCCAGGTGCACGCCGACCGCGTGGCCGGCCTCCGGGACCAGGCGCAGTACCGTGCGCGGTTTGCCGCCGGTGGAGGCTCGGCGGCCGGCCTCCGTGACAAGTCCGGGCTCCCGCAGCCGGGCCGTGATCTTGCTGACGGCCTGGGGGGTGAGCCCGGTGCGTTCGGCGAGTTCGAGACGGCTGATCCCGTCCGGACCGGCGGTCCGCAGCAGATCGAGCACCAGCGCCGTGTTGTGACTGCGCACGGCGAGCAGATTCGCACCCACCGCACCGGCCCCCGCACCCGCCGTAGATCCGGCTCCACTCCCGCTCCGCGCACTGTTCACTCCCCCATTCTCCCCACCACTTGCACTTTGGCAACAGCGTTGCGAAAGTGGAGGGCATGACTGGACGCACCACTCGCACACCCCTCCGCGTGGGCCTCGTCGGCTACGGCCTCGCGGGCTCCGTCTTCCACGCCCCGCTGATCGCCGCCACCGAGGGCCTCGCCCTCGACACGGTCGTCACCTCGAACCCGGAGCGGCAGGACCAGGCCCGCACCGAGTTCCCCGACGTCCGCATCGCCGCGTCCCCGGACGAACTCCTGGACCGCGCCGCCGAGTTGGACCTGATCGTCATCGCGTCTCCGAACAAGACGCACGTGGCGCTCGCGACGGCGGCCCTGAAGGCCGGTCTGCCGGTCGTCGTGGACAAGCCGATCGCCGGCACGGCAGCCGAGGCCCGCGAGCTGGCAGCCCTGGCCGAGCAGCACGGCCTACTCCTCTCCGTCTTCCAGAACCGCCGCTGGGACAACGACTTCCTGACCCTGCGCAAGCTCCTGGCCGAGGGCGAGCTGGGCGACGTATGGCGCTTCGAGTCCCGTTTCGAGCGCTGGCGCCCGCAGCCCAAGGGCGGCTGGCGCGAGTCCGGCGACCCGGCAGAGATCGGAGGTCTCCTCTACGACCTCGGCAGCCATGTCGTCGACCAGGCGCTGACCCTCTTCGGGCCGGTGACCTCCGTGTACGCCGAGTCGGACATCCGCCGCCCGGGCGCGGAGACGGACGACGACACGTTCATCGCGCTGACCCATGCGAACGGCGTCCGCTCACACCTGTACGTCTCCGCGACCACTGCCCAACTCGGTCCGCGTTTCCGCGTGTTGGGCTCCAAGGCGGGCTACGTCAAGTACGGCCTCGACCCCCAGGAGGCGGACCTGCGGGACGGAAAGCGCCCCGGCGCGACGGACGGCTGGGGCGAGGAGCCCGAGTCGCTCTACGGCCGTATCGGCTCCGGCGAGTCCCCGCTCACCGGCGGTGGCCGCCCCGAACCCACCCTCCCCGGTGACTATCCCGCGTACTACGCGGCCGTCGCCGCCGCTCTCCGCGACGGCGCCCCCAACCCGGTGACCGCCCTGGAGGCGGCTGCCGCCCTCGACGTACTGGAAGCCGCGCGCCGCAGCGCCCGCGACGGAGTGACGGTGACCCTGTGACCCAGCACAAGCCCGCGATCACCCAGCGGATCGCCCCCGAGATCACCCCGACGGTGGAGGAACTCGAGGCGCAGGAACGCCGGTTGGTGTTCCAGCACTTCACCCACGACGACGCCTGGGCGCTCGGTTCCCTCCTCGTGGAACTCGCCCGCGAGAGCCAGGCCCCGGTCGCCATCGACATCCGCCGCGCCGGCCAGCAGCTCTTCCACGCCGCGCTGCCGGGCTCGACCCCCGACAACGACGCGTGGATCGACCGCAAGCGCAGGGTGGTCGAGCGCTTCGGCGCCGCCTCCTACCTGGTCGGCACCCGCTTCCGCGCCAAGGGCAGCACCTTCGAGGACTCCTCCCGCCTCGACCCCGACGAGTACGCGGCCCACGGCGGCTCGTTCCCGATCAGGGTCGAGGGCGTGGGCGTGATCGGGACGGTGACGGTGAGCGGCCTGCCCCAGCTGCAGGACCACCGGTTCGTGGTGGCGGCGCTGGAGCAGTTCCTGGAGGAGTGACAGGGAGCGTCAGGCCAGGTCGGACGTGTCCAGGTCGCTTCGAACTTCTCAAGCGTCCCTTCCGCCTGCCCAACGGCCATGGCGCCCTCCTTCTTCACACCGGCCTACGCGTCCTTCAGCTCCTGCCGTTGACGTCCCAGCCCGGCGATCTCCAGCTCAACCACGTCCCCGGCCCGCAGGAACGGCTTCGGCTCGGGCTGCCCGAGAGCGACCCCCGCCGGCGTACCGGTGTTGATGACATCACCGGGGTACAGGGTCATGAACTGGCTCACGTAGCGCACCACTTCGGCGACCGGGAAGATCTGCTCGGCGGTGGTGCCGTCCTGCTTCAGCTCCCCGTTGACCCACAGCTTCAGCGAGAGCGCCTGCGGGTCCGGCACCTCGTCCGCCGTCACCAGCCACGGGCCCAGCGGGTTGAACGTCTCGCAGTTCTTCCCCTTGTCCCAGGTCCCGCCCCGCTCGATCTGGAACTCCCGCTCGGACACGTCGTGCGCGACCGCGTACCCCGCGACATGCGCGAGCGCCTCCTCGTGGGAGTCCAGATAGCGGGCCGTACGGCCGATGACGACGGCGAGTTCGACCTCCCAGTCGGTCTTCACCGACCTGCGCGGGACGAGCACGGTGTCATAGGGCCCGACGACCGTGTCCGCCGCCTTGAAGAAGACGACCGGCTCGGCGGGCGGCTCGGCGCCGGTCTCGCGGGCGTGGTCGTGGTAGTTCAGCCCGATGCACACGACCTTGCCGATCCGCGCCAGCGGCGGCCCGACCCGCAGCCCGTCGGCGTCCAGCGCGGGCAGCGACCCCGCGTCGGCCGCCGCCCGGATCCGGCCGAGCGCGGCACTGTCGGCGAGCAGCGGCCCGTCGATGTCCGGGACGATGCCCGACAGGTCCCGCAGGACCCCCTCGGCGTCGAGCAGCGCGGGCCGCTCCGCCCCTGCCGTACCGACTCGCAGCAGCTTCATCTTCACCATCTCCATCGATCGCGCGGGCGCCGTCGACCGGTGGGTGCAGCCATCGGAGGACTGGTCGATCCTCCAAGCTCAAGGTCCAGTCCGCAATACCCGGTTCACGGACTGGACCGTAACCGCGCCGCTCAGCTGTACAGCAGGGCCCGCTCCACCGCGCTCCAGGCCGCGCTTGTCACCACGTACAGGGCGACGGCGAGCGGCACCACGGCCACGGTGACAAGGGTGAGGAAGGACATGAATGGCAGCACCCGGCCGACGGCGCCGGCGTCGACGACCGTCCGCCGGGCACGGACGTAGGTGAAGCCGGCGACCACGGCGACGACCACGAACAGACCGACGTACACGAGCCCCGCCGGCCCGAACACCCCACCCCCGGCGAGCGCGTCGGCCCACCGTCCGCCGAGCGGCGCCGCGAACAGCCGGTGGGTGAGCAGTCCGTCGCCCCCGCCGGAGAACAGCCGGTAGAGAAGGAAGAACGCGGGGAGTTGCAACAGGCTCGGCAGCAGCCCGGACAGCGGTGACACCTTCGCGTCGGCGTGCAACTCCAGTACGGCCGCCCGCAGTTTCTCCGGCTGCCTCGCGTACCGCTTACGCAACTCGACGACCTGCGGCTGGAGTTGGGCCCGCGCCCGCTGTCCGCGCGCCGCGGCCCGGGAGAGGGGATGGACGAGGAGTCGTACGAGCGCGGTGAACAGGACGATCGCGGCGGCGACCGCGGACGGGCCGAACAACGGGTGGAGCAGGTCGGCGAGTTGGCCGACGACATGGGTGAGAACGGACATGGATGAGCCCTCCGTGGGTCTCGTCGTGCCGGAGTGGGGCATGGCGATGTGACGACCCGCGCGGGAACGCGTTACGCGGTGGTCGTCCGGAGGGTGCTTCCTGGGGCCCGGGGGCGGGGGCGGCCCGAGGCGTCGGGGTCGCGCTGGGGCAGGAACGCCGTACGGCGGGCCCGGTCACGGATGGCCGTACGGACCCGGGTGGGCGGTACGGCGGGCGCGCTGCGCGCGGCGAGGAGGGTGCAGACGGCGAGGGCGGCGCCGGTCGCGGCGAGCGCGACGACGGCCGGGAGGCTGCCGGTGTCGGCCAGCATCAGCGGGAGCAGCAGTACGAGGAGCAGTACGGCGGCGCGATCGCGGACCATCGACTGCCCCCTCCCTCAACTGCCGTGCGCGTACCGTCCGTTATACCTGATCGGACTCGAACGGCTGGAGCAGTCGCCGGGGCTTGAGGAGGGCTCGACTGATCGGGTCCGCCGGGTTCGGGTCGAGTCCGGGGCCCGGATCCACGAGGACGTCGGGGACGGGGACGACGAGCGCGCAGCGCGGGCACTCGCCGTACAGGCCGAGTTCGGTGCCGCACTCGGCGTGCCGGAAGTAGCGCAGCTGGGGTTCGTCGAACTGCTCGCGGCCCCAGCGGCCGAGCGAGCGCAGCGTCGGCCACAGGGCGAGCGCGCGCTCCGTGGGGACGTACTCGTCGCGCGGCGGCGACTCCTGGTAGCGGCGCTTTTCGAGGATGCCCTCGGCGGTGAGCGCCTGGAGGCGGGCAGCGAGGACCGCGCGCGGGATGCCGAGGTGGACGAGGAAGTCGTTGTAGCGCCGTACGCCGTAGAGGGCGTCGCGGATGACGAGCAGCGTCCAGCGCTCGCCGACCACCTCCAGC
>Ga0307511_10002877_pt1 | contig 17862 bp, 18 predicted proteins | sample 13_EM_MG_FD_200266 | JGI IMG/M metagenome (GOLD analysis project Ga0307511, IMG submission 200266) | Populus trichocarpa ectomycorrhiza microbial communities from riparian zone in the Pacific Northwest, United States - 13_EM | ecosystem: Host-associated > Plants > Roots > Unclassified | place... | reverse complement strand
TAAACATCAGTCGCCACGACCATTTTCGAATCCATCTGGCTCACCCACAACTTTGCCAGCGTCATATAAATCGCTGGTAGCAAAAATGTGAATACATTAAACAGCGCCGAACCCGTAAACCTCTCTCTACTCCACCAAGGCAAAAACTCTTCTGGGACAACTCCTGCCCCGGCAACATTTCCATCTAATAATCCACCGTCGGACTGCAGACTATGTCGATCTTTGGAATCGAAGGAGCCAGAGTCCCGGAGCAGGGGGACGTTGCTGTTGTCTTCTAGGTCACCCCCAGTGTCACCGTATTCACTCCGAGGCAGCATTGTGGACTCGCGGGAGGGTGATGTTGGAGTCGAAGCTGCTCTCTCTGATGTTGGTGAGGACCAGGAAGCGTGAGTTCGACGACTGGGACCCTGCTGTGGGGTACGGCGTGTTAGTCTCCGAGGGAGGGTATCGAGCTCGATGTCGCCTTGTTCAGCGTGGGAAGCCAGTTTCCCTCTTCCTCTCCCAGTATCTTCACCAGTAGGTACCTAGGCTTTCAGTTAACCCTCCGTATTTGAGCTTTGGCCCCCACACAGCCGAACTTCGGAAAACGCCAGGTTACTTACCACCATTCTTAATTTCCACGGAGTAAGGTGCAATATACCTCAATCATAGGTAGTCCCCGCACGTACCGGTAGACCCCACAGGCACGGCACGGTGCAGCTGATACTCCGCCTAGTTAGGTATCCCCAGCACTGACACCATATTAGAGTCACCGACACAGTCTGCCTGATTGCGTGCGTAGATTTGCCGATCGGGTAGAGGCATACCTGGCATGGTTCATGTAAGTGCCAGTGACCAGGGATGCGGGAGGTCATTAGGCTGAAATGGGTTTCACCCTGCCTTCCCGCGGGGCCGTCATGATGCTGGGGTGGAACTGACCGGAACTGAAGTTGCGCTGCCTTGAAGCCATTCACTATCTCATCCCATGGCCAAACTTGATAAGTACATACTCATCTGGAGCCATATAGAGGTTGGTTCGGTAGAGTACGCCTTTCAAGCATGCATATGTTGGCTGTGACTGCCATGACTCGGTAAGAGGATAAGCTGACTTGAAACATCCTATTTTTAAGGGTTTTTAGTATACGTAGTCTCGATCTGGTTTTCAGATAAATGGGCATCATCGAGTTCACTAAACAACATTACTCCCTCTCTTCACAGGGGCGAAGAAAAAAATCAATGAAGAAATATAAGCAACGTTACCTGTCACCTGTCACCACCCTGTATCTATGAACTTTACTCGAGCGGGGCTGCAGCTGTTGATCAGCTTGGCGGGATATGTACATAACTGATTTGCTCCTAAGCGACACGAGACTGGGTACTAAGGACAGTACTCATGCAAACAACCATCACAACATACCGACTACCGCACCTAATAGGCCGAGGAGAGAATACAGTTGAGGTATGGGGAAGCGACCCGAAAACCTAGAATCTCCAGTTTCGAGCTTGAACCTTTAACAGGGGACTTGTGCTAACCAGACTAGCTTGAACTTCGACACACAAGTGATACGATATATACCGAGTTGCATGAGCCTTGTATACCTAGGTAGTGCTCAGCTGGCGCCAATGAGGGCTCTGAACTAGTCTGGTTGGCACAAGCTCTGAACATGATAAAAAAGATAGACGACTCAAGTTGTGGATCGGGAGGAAGATACCGCACCCACGCTTGCCCCAACCACAATGGTAGCATAAACTCGAGCAAACCGTGATGTCCTTACCAGATTGTACTCTGAAAAAATCGTACTGCCTGAGCTGGTGCTTGTTGAGATATAGAGCAGCAAAATAGTCTCACGCTCAGACTGTTATCTGTGCCAAGGATTCCGGAGCAAGAGTTTCACAAGGTCTTGGTCTCGAGACACGCCAGACTACTCGAAACAAAGCCCAAGGCCGCTCCGCCTTGTACCACTACTCTACGCCTACCGGTACATTATCTCTACTCCAGGTCTGCTCCGGCTTACCTGCTCCAGCGCCCTATAGATATATATACATAGCTATACTCGACAGCAGGTCTGAAAGTCACCGGAGCTCACAGACATGTATCATATGAGAGGCCCTTGAGGTCACTTTAGTCCCAAAATGAGAACTGCCAGAGCAAAGCCGGCTTCTGAACCAAGCGGCTAACTGGTTGCAGGCTACCGTAACTCCGGGCCGAGAGCAGAAATTAGAGTATTCTGGCTTGTAAGGGGAGCTTACTTAAGTACCAAAGCGCATTCGCAGTGGAGGAAACCAAGATAAGAGACTGGGCACGAGAACACGTACTTCTCCCTCTATAATCCCAAATACAATCAATTTTCTTTGGATTTCCCATAGCCTGGTTGAAGGCATTCAGTGAAAGAATAGCCAATATATAGCATGGCCAGTATCGTACTAGAAGACAAAAGGAGTCTTGGCACGAGACCACTAGAAGACTTTCCTTGAGACTTCGGTAAACCCACGATCGCCCATCCAATTATAAAGTGATACACTCAAGAAACCGGCAAGCATGACTGGCTGTCTAAGACCTTCCCCCCCCCTCGTGAACTTTTCCGCAACAAACCCAAAACAGCGAATCCAGGCACTTGGAATCGGAAACAGAAAAACCACATGTGCAAGGCCCTATTTTTTATTTTCAATAAATTACAATGGACACACCCCTTCCCGTTCCGATATTATGACCTCGTGTGCCTTCCTCATGCTCACTTCGTTTCCGTTTCCGTTTCCGTGTCTTAGATTGCTCTCGTGTCCACCCATACCTTATCTCCACAGATCTACATTAGATCTCGAAAGTACCCACCCTGGCACGAGAGCAGAGATCTACATATGTACATACCTACCGTAAGATACCTATCTAAAAAGGGGTTTATTTTTTGTTTTGTTTTTCCCTTTGAGAAGAAGCAAGGCTTGAGATTACATCATCTACCTACCTACCTACAAGTATATACAGTATGTAAAATTCAAGTACCGAAAATATACCTACAGTACCTACCGTATAATAATGTACAAGTACCGCAAATATAGTACCGTAACATACATGGGGAAAAAAAGGGGTGCATTTTATGTACACTTATATTTCCGTTCTATTATCCCAGTAAAGTACACAAGTTCCCGCTGCAACACCCCATTTCTATATAGCTTTGTTTTGTGTGTGTGCTGAGGTCTACCGGTACTGTATTAGGCTAAACATGCATGTACCTACAACCCTTAATCTAATACTCCCTACATATAAAGTAACTCATATATACCCCCCCTCCGCACACTTCCACCTTCCACGCACGCACGCACGCACGCACGGGACGAAAAAACGGTTGGTAGATTTTTTTTTTTTTTTTTGCAAAAGGCTTTTTAAAGCTACGTTACTACTGGTACTGTACTTTACATAACTGGTTACTTTAACGAACAACTACATTACATTCCAAAAACTGGGAAACTTCTGACGGGGGGAATGCGTGTACCTCGATCGATATGGTGCAACACAAATTGGTACGGTGCCTTACATGCACTTGCGTTGTGCTGAGCTCGCCAAGTAAGTACCAAGTAATGGCGGGATCCCAGGGGCGATGTCATGGGGAAACATGTAGAGATTTGAAGGCTCTTGTCCAATCACGATCACGTCGACCAACGTCCTATATATATAAGGTATATTGATATTGTACAGTATTCGCCTACTCCGACCCAGCTCACCCAAACGAAGGAACAGTGACCATGACGGAAAGAGGTGAACCAAAAGCCCTAACAACTCCACCTCTAACTCCAACCAAATAACAATAACAGCACAAAAGGCAGAGCGAAAGAAAGGAGAAGACATGAAAAACGCAGCTGCGTATAGAAACCCCAACAGCAAACAAAAGTAGGAAAAATGTATGTATAGGTTAGTTATGGGTATGCATATATGTACTAGGGCCTCCGTTGATCCAATTTATATTTACAGGATAAGTAAAAGGGGGGCAATCTCTCCATCAAGTAGGAAAAGTCATGGAGAGGGGCCGGGCATAGAAGTTGGAGATGCTGATTGCGGATTATGTACTCATGCGCTCCATCTTCCATTTAAAGAAAAGCAACGAAAGGAAAGGCTAAAAGAGGGAAGACCTGCTAACATAGAAGAGATCTGAGTTTGGAGTCTGTAATCTGCGATGAAATAGATTGGTAATGCTATCGACTTGCTGTATCCCTATCCGAGCTTCGATCCCGCCGTGTGCGGTCATTAGGTTGCGAAGGAACTAGCCCTTCTTCTGAGTGGCTCCTCCTGAGTGGCGACTTCGATGATGTGCTTCCCGGGAAATATTTGTCCCGATCTGGGGAGGAGTTGTGTGAAGTAATGCTACTTCCGCCAGTGCCTCGACGATTCAAGCTGAATGTCCCATTATCTGGAGTAAGTTCACCATCGTCAAAATGAATCCTGGGGTTTGCTGGGGCCACGGCTGTACGCTTGCTCTCAATATTTGGCGCTGTAAATTGACTGATTTTGCTGGATTTCACGCTGCCTTTATTCATTTCGTTCATTTCGATATTCTGTTGCCGCCATGGACATATCGTCCCAGACAACCTAGAGTCCAACACACCAAGCCCTTCAATGTCCAAATCCAGGTGACCCCGAGGCCCAAAGTGTATAGCCCCACCAATTCTCGGCGGTGGCGGCGGGGGGATCGTGTCCGACCACATGTCCTTCATATCACCAGTGTTCCCTTTTAGCGCATGCATGTCGTGCCCTGCGAGCACCTCAATCGAAGGTTGTCGTAGCTGATCATCACTCGGACTTTTTATCCCTATCAACCTCCTCAGAGATGGCATACACGCCGCGGCGATTCCCAGCCCCACCTCCAGTTGCTCAAATATAAAGACTAGTGATGTATTCCAGGGTATATCATCCATATTTTCTGTAACAGATTTAATAGCCACTATCCTCGCTATAGTCATTGTGCATGCCAGGAGCCCCACACCAAGGGTGGCTAGAACCCCAATCCGAATCCCCAGAGGCATTTTACCGACACTCGCGCTCTTCAGAAGTGGTGGTATTGGCAGGGACCAGATCGCTAAGTCGAGGGCCATGACGATTACTCCTAGGGCGTACCACATGCTGTGGATTTTGACGCAAATCCCTTCAGCAGGTCCGGGATTGAAGGGGCAATGATATGTATTGCCAACCACACGAACAAGGCAGAAGATTGCAGAAATTGCGCCAATAATGTATGTAGTAACTCGGTAGCATTTAGACATTGAGAGGCGTTTGAGGTAAAAGAATAGGATTGAACATTGCACAGACAAGGCAGCGATATTGTTCATTGTAGGGAGAACGACGGCCACCTAAAAAAATCATCGTTCTGTCAGCATATCGAAATTCATATTACGACTACAGGCGAAAGCTCATACAAGCCACTCCAGCCACTGTATCCTCTGCGCCCCGGGCCCAGTAGAAGTGGGTAATGACCGTAAATGGAGAGAGACCTACGCTGTGCAGTTTGATATGATTTGACCTCGGAATATCTCCCGAATGTTTCCCCAAACCTAATGTACCGCCCCATATCCCTATACCCCCCGCCGTCCAACAAAAAATGCCCGCCGCAAAAATCGTCCAAAAATCCCTCCCAAGAGGCAGTTTAAACCGCTTATTAATATAGAATCGTGTCCCTACAAATATCGCTGCAAGAAGACAGGTGAGGACCGAGACGGCATAGAGTGCAGGAACTCGTGACTGGCCGGGTACTGACGTTGGCGGCGGCGGCGGCTGCCGTGGGTCCCTTCCAGGTCCGTCGTCTCTGTGACTCCACATCAAGAGTTCTTGATCTGTTCTCGAATCCCAGAGCTGGAGACAAGTACGTAGGTATGTACCTACACACTGTAATTGTTGTTAGCTGAAAATGCCTAGCTAGGGTTTTGTCGGAGATCGGGTGATGGTGGAGAAAGGCCAGGGTATAGGAAGAATACATAAATTAATAAATACTCACCAATAGTGTACCCGCAATAACCTCCAACCGACCACTGATAGCAGACTAGGCATCGCCACGTTAGCAAAGTCGAGCGCAAAGTTGAGAATGAAGACGAAGATGTATACCGAGATACATCATACATTCGAACATACCTAACAGCTTATGTCTAACGACCTTGCATTTCCACGAATCTGCCGCAAAGGCCTGAGGGAAGAAACTCTCCGTCGTATGTGCGACCCGGCTAAAAACAAGTTTTAACCCAGATGTCGATATCGATACTGCTTAGTAGCCAAGGTTCCTTGTTGTCCTTGTTCTGGCATCAATGAGCGATCCCGTCTATCGATCTGACGTCGAATCGTCGAAAGGAAGGAATGACAACTTTGGGGAGCGAGAGAGGACGTCAAGGTAAAGTAGAAACACCAGCACTGGTGAGTTCCTGGAGTTACCTACTTCCAGAGCACATGTACTTTACAAAGTTGGATGCTTAATTTTACAGGACGGAGCTAAACTCGAGTAGAGTGGAGGGGGTCTGGCGTGGCCGTCGAAATGAGCCGAAAATGGTTTGGGTTGCCTCCAGACATCCCAGGCGGTCAGGGGTGATGTTGAATCCGCCATGCAATGGAAGCAGTGAGATTCGCTCCAGTGTCGGGATGATGCCGGGCTTTTTGTCGACACTGGGGGGCAAAAGCAATTCAGCCAGGGAGGGAGACCAGGGGGGCGGGCGCCCACTCCCGTAAATGTGGAGTGGAGCATAAGTACTCTGTACAGTATTGGCTTTTTGTGCGAGCAAATGGAGATGGAAGGGCTGGGGGAGCTGACATCGGCAGGGGACACTGGGGCTTTTCATTCGATTAACAATTACTTCAATATATTTATTGCACGTGTCTTAAAACACGCAAAAACATCAGCACGCCTTAAGTATGGTGCCGAAGAATCCATGGAATGTTCGTTCCCATGACGGTAAAAAGGTGGAGTCGCACCAGTGGTTAGAGTGGTCTGCTGGAGAGACTTAGTACCTAACTGGACTCGGCGTGGTTCGCATTGAGGGGCAATTACTGAGTAATAATGTCAAGACATGTTATTAAACACACCGACATCAACTTCCAAGGACTGAGTGATTACGAGAACTCAACAACCAGGACCACCCCGACGCCGGCGTTTGCTTTATTTTACTCAACGCGCTCTCACGAGCAATTTGATCTAATTTATTTATCTCCATTTGCGAAACTACAAAATCCCCCCGAGGGTAAAGTTTTCGAACTTTTCCGCTCAAAAGTGGGAGATTTTCTGCTAGCAAACCTACGTGGCAACCGCCCCAATTTACATTGGTCTGGTCCACCCACACCAATTCTCTGTGATTCCATCAGTTTCTACGGCTTAGCCGCACAACTGCCACAACAGTTTCAACAAGCCTCTGCCCACTACGTAGCAACCGTTGCTACGTAACCCAGAACCTTGTACTCATCCTTGTTCTAATCCACCAATCACTAACTCTCACTCTCTTAGAATAAAATTATTCTAAGATCGAGTCTCGTTGGTAAATTTCAACATGGCACCATACTCTAGGGGTGTTCTCTTTGGCCCAGTTAAAGACTGGGGCTAGGGTAGCACTAAATTACTACTCGAATCGGATGGAGAAGGAGATCTCAAAGTGAGACGTCAGCTCACTTTAGAGGATATTACGAACTGGTTAGCGATACCCAAGTTCCAAGAGCTTGAAGGTGAGGTCGCTCTCGTGATGGCAGCGTCTACCTCGGCTAGACAATGCAAGGAATTCTCAGGTGAAGGCACCTTTGAATTAGCAGTCACCAGTATCAAGAGGAACGGAAGAGGAGACGAAGAAACCTTCTAAGTCGTGGATGACACTACGGCAGAAAGGGCTATCGAACTCCTTAACAGAGGGTTAGTAATCCAGGACGAAGCAGCGAATAGATCTATGGAGGGTTTAGATGTTTAACACCAGACGATGAAAACTTTGGATGAGGTCTTAGAGTCCATTGTGAATAGACCACTGAAACCCTCGGGAGAGCCAGTCGACAATATGGGTAATCAACTTAATTTGTTGACTCCGAAGAGGATGATGAGAAAGGAGATGGGTACTCCAGCAGTCCAGTTAGCAAGGATTGAGGAAGCCTTGGAAAAGGACGAAGATATGGAGTCGGAGAACGAGGTGATAAGAAAAAAGTCAGCGAAGAAGGGTAAGGGGAAATTGACCAGGGGAGAGGTCAGCCTTGATATGTTGCAAAAGAAAATGGATGTTTCTGAGGAGGCCACCGAGCCTCGAAAATTCGACGAGGTGAGGGCTAATCTGTTCGCAACCCACCCACCAAGTTGGAAATTGGAGGATAGTCAGAGGGGTTGAAGTCAGGAATCAACACAACAGTCGGTCAAGACTGCAGCGGAGGTTGTCATACCAGACTCCGATAATGACATGGACTCGGTTGATTAGTCCATTCCAGACGACTCCCTCACGAGGCACCAACTCCTTGATAGGTACTGGAAAAAGGCTCTCCTGGCCAAATTCTTGAGTACTAAGGATAATGGAACAATGGCGACAGTGAATGTGGTACCTGCAGTACCAGTCGTCAAGATGGAAGTAGACAGAGGTGAGGGGAAGGCACCCGAAGGACTAAACCTCAGCTAACATGCGATCAAAAACCTGTTGTACGAGGAAGTCAAAATGGTCGCGAAAGAGATCAGGACAGGCAACGCGGGGTATGAGGAAGACAGGGAGGAGAATGAAGAAATGAGAGAGGAGGAAGAGGAGGAGAAGGAAATCGCATAGAACCGACCCTGCGACAATAGGACCTTGATAGATTTAATTATCTGTATCATGTTGAACGGTAGGGTGATGACAGCGATCAGCGAATTGGAAAAGGGTAAGAAGTGGTGGAAGTCAGCACAAGACTACAGGACAGCCAAAGGACAGGTGTTGGCAGCTGGATGGATGATAGAGGCGGAACTATATGCTGGAGGACTCGGAGAGGGAAAGGGCTGGAAGAAATTGAAAAAGGAAGTTAGAGCTGGCAGAAGTGAGGTAGAAGCCATTGACATGACAGAGGCGGCGATGACCTTCCACGAGGCTGCAAAGACCAATACTGGGGACTTGTCAAGGATTGAATCCCAACTCGAGAAGTTGACAAAACAGATCGCCATACTAGCATGTCTCAACAAAGCAGGATCAACGGAAGACCAGGCTCAAGCCAAGAGGCAGGCGTCGCAGAAGAAGGCAGAGGCAGAGAAGAACACGGAGAAGGCCAAACAGTTCAAGGAAATTGAACTTGACAAGAAGGCACAGGCAGAGAAGATGAAAAAGGACCAGGAAGAGGAAAAGAAGGCACGGGAGGTGGCAGCTCAAGTGGATGTAGTTTGGAAGTGGAGGCTGGCCGCCTGGGAGAGTGCCAGCAATACGGTCGAGGAGCTGACAATGAAGGCAAAGCAGGCTGTAACACCTGCAGAGATCGTGTCAGTGGGAGAAAAATTAAAAGAGGCGATGTCAATGAAAGAAAAGTTGGAAGCCAAAGGGAAGATCATCCTGGAGAGCAAGGTTGTGGAGAAGAGGATTGTAGTAGGAAACAAGGTGCTAAAAGTAGCCAAAATCATTTTGGCACACATGCAGCCAATTGATGGAAGAGGGAAGGTGGAAGTTGAGGATGGGGTTAACAAGGTCAATGCCTTACTCAGGGAAAGGGCAATCACCAACAACACTATCTCATGGCACACAAGGGTGGAAGTCGGAAAAGGATCCCAGAACGATGAGTCAAGGTGGACCATCAGCAAGATTGGAGAAGAATGCACTAAGCAGGAGGTCCTCACGGCAGTGACAGAATGCTTGACAGCAGTCTTCGGAGCCAAGGGTGACATATTGAACACGTGGATGGAGGATGAGAACATCGTCAAGATGTCAATACCAGCCGCACCATCAAAAGTGGCAAGAGAAAGGAAAGACATTGGAAAGAAGCTGAGGGAGGAGAATAAAGAGATAAAGATGGAACACCGATTCCCTAAATTGTGGGAAGGCACCAGGACCACAGGACTGACCTTTGATGTAGCGAACTATACGGAGGCAAAGAGGCTGGTCGAAAAGGGTGTCATGTGGGAAGGGGTACGAAGACAGGTCCAGATGATGGACACGAATAAGATAGGAGAATTCAAACACTCTCCACCACCGCAAAAGAAAGAAGAGAAGAAGGGAAAGACAGGGGAGAAAAAGACCTCCGCGCAGGTCAACATCAACACTAAGGGCAACATCGACACTAAGGGCAACAACAACAACAACAATAAGGGGCATTAAGGCAAACAGCAGGTCCCACAATATTGGTCCAACGTCATCTGTTACAATTGTAACGGCAAGGGACACAAGAGGGAAAGCTGTTACTCCGCTAGCAGAGCTGCGTCCGCTCACATCTCGGGAGGACAGAAGAGGAATTCGGAGGTGGTGGGAGCAAACGAGAATGGTCAACAGACCCAAAAGAGGAAGGTGGAGGAGGGTAAGACAGATAAGGACGGGTTTGAAAAGGTAGAGAGGAAGAAGGGATGGAACGTCTGGAAGAAACCAGCCTTGAAGACAGCCAGAGGGGCCACCCCAGGACCTTCCAACGCAAGAATCACCAAGGTTCTGAACGATGATGTGGAGGAATGGACCCCAGATCGGTTCGGTCCGAACATACAGAAGCCAGCAGAGAAGTCAGACTGGGCTCCGGACGAACAACCAGGACTAGGAAAACACCTATTCTAAGGGCCTTTGAGTGGCTTACCAGAACGTAGCAGGACAGTGCAAGGGCACGCATACGTTTCTGGAATGGTGTAAAAAGAGGAGGGTTGATATTGTTTTTGTTGGAGAAGCATGAGTAGACAAGAAAGGGACTGGGACACAATCCCACCCCTCATATACCTCAGGATTGAAGGTTGAGAGGGGAAAGAGGACAATGGTATACTGGAGGAAAAAGATGGACGGAGCAGTGAAAGTTATCAGGGAAGACAACATCAGCAAAAAATAATTAGCATCCTGATCCCAAAGCACTTCATCCGGAAGCCAGCTTACGTCCCTTGCCCCTCGTGCATCCGGACGCTGGGCCAATTTCGGCCTAATCCCGACGCCCTGCATTCTTGTTCACGCGTTATGTTCCATAGTTCCGCATGTTGGTTGTCGTGATACATCGATCAACCCCGTCGCCATCTCCGACGTTCCAAATGGGTCAGTGGACGTTCGCGATCCCTCTTCTCCTAATCCAGGATTACATTGCCCTTTGTTTCCATCGTTTTACTCTCAACCCTACATCACATTACGCACATTCAAATTTAAAACTGTATCCTATTCAATTTCCATCATGTATCTCATTCCAAGTATGTACATCAATACGATTATTTACTAGATACAAATTATCTGAGTTGATGGTGATTAAGTGGGCCATCTCCTTGATGACTCCTATGCGTACCACATGGTTTTTTAATGGGGTGCCGACGCGCACCATGCCTTCGGAGCCATCTGGCGTCGGGGATCCGACTACCATGAGCAGAGAAATGTGGGCAAGTCTGTAACTCGTGTTGGCATTGATGTCTCGCAGTTTGAACAATGCCTTTAGCTTCGCTGGAATCAGACCATCCAGTCCTCCTGTGACCTTTGTGCCTGCAGTAGCCTTGCGACGTCGGATAAACACCCAGTCATTGCGCCTGTCTTGCTTTCGGAATAATTTTGGTCCCGTACACCTCATACGGTGTAGGTTGTACCCATCATCATTAAACGTGGGCACTGCGACTTGGAGAGTATTAAATGCTTCAAGCGGGGCATCCATAAGACGTGCGACGTCGGAATCTAGCTGCTCAGACGAGATAAGGGGATGGTTGTGGCGGAGATAGCTGCCTGTGAGTGTTTGGAGGTCGGGGAGTTCGTAAATCGCCTGCAATGTCTGGATATTGTACATAGTCTTATTACACATGCGCCCTTGGAGCTTACTCCTAGTGAGGTCGGCGCTGACGTCTTGAGGTAGGTGTAAGCTGGGACAGGTCGGGTGAATGACATCGCGTATGTCTTTGGAGATATGGTCAAGTTCAGTCAGCCATTGCTGGATATTTCGTTTCCGCATCGCAAAACTGTGTGCCCGCGTGTATGTTCGAATTATTTGGGGCATGGCGTTGATGTGATTGCTCCAACGGTGGGCGTCTTTCAGATGCTTGTGGGAGGCTTCATATATTTCTGTAGAATATTGTGGCAAAGACCCGTATCTCGTTATCTGGTCTGTAAAGTGGGAAATGAGATGCATTTTAGGGAAGTTGTAATGTGCTCCCGTTGTCAGGAAGTCGTGGGCCAATTCCTCGGTTTCTAGTCTTAACTCTTGTTGGAGTTTCTGCCGTTTGGCAGGGGTTTGTTGACGTAGATCATCCGACGCCAGCAGTCTTTGATACTCCTTACGCAAGCCCATCTGCAAAGAATCTAGCTTGCTCCTGCTGCCTCAGGGGCCACCGGCGACACCCACAGGCAAGCTGACAATCTAGAAAGCTACGGTCTGGACCGAGGGCACCAGGACGTCGCAGTCCCAGAAAGATGGCATCAGGGCGCCATGGGCGCCATAAATCCGCGCAAAAACGCCCCAATTCCGCCCGGAATTGCAGCTATTTAGACGCCCAGGAGGCAGCGAACTCGGGCGGTGGCACCCGGGCGCCCTGGAGACACCAGATGCACTAGAGGCAATGGTACAAAGGTCTGGCGTCCGGGCGCCACAGCACGGTGTCAGGGCGCCAAAAATTCTTTGCTGATGCCTTTGGATGCCTGCTTCACCGCATTCTTGACTGACTTCGTTGCTCGAAAATGTAGGAATACAACTTTGTGTTTGTGGTAATCCTCTAGGTAATCCTTCATGGATTGGATGGTTCCGGGGGTGTGGACTTGGTATTGTGCAATGAGGATATAGTCGGTTATATACCTAATGCCTAGAATGGCCTTGTGACAGAGTGGCTTGTGTCAGGAGGCAATCGGATCAGCGTCGGTCATCCAACTGAGTGTGGCGGTGAAGACTCCAAGCAGGACTCGTAGGAGGTTGCGCATTTCTTTCCCTTGCCATTGCGTCACGTAGTGGTAGGCTTTGTTTGGCCTGGTAAATCCGGGGAAGGGGGGTAGTCTCGACCATATGTGATCAAAGGTCATCATGCGCCCGACGTATTCAAGGAATTCTTGGACCCATTTCATCAGATGGATCAGGATCCCGAGGAGCAACATATGGAGGGTATCGGGTCGTACTATTTCATGGGGTTCACAATGGGGTATATGCCAGAGTGCGTTGTTCACATTTTTGACGCCATCAGATTCCAGTTGTTCAACGTCGGAATTGTGATAAGCAGCGGCATACCTGGAGTGTGGTCGGGTATTGTATGGAGTATCTGGGAGTTCTCCAAATTCATCGGGGGGGGCGATGCAAATTGGGCAGCGGTTGGAGGTTATGCCGTGGATCATAACATTTTCCATGTGGTCTGCTAACCATGCTAATAGCTTAGGAATGCAACTCCGTACATTTTCATTGCAATATACCATCTCGACACCTTGCTGACTCCTGGCGTCAGACAACGGACTCAGAATGGAACTCAAGATCTTGTGGGTGATCTGTAACGCATCCAACTCTTGAGCTTCTGCTAGGTATGTGGGGATTTTGTCAAGACGCTTTGGGGGAATAGGGAGGAGAGCGATAAGTATCCAGGCATTCATCATGGGTTTGTTGCACACAGTTGACTTTATATTCCCGATGCTTATGTAGAGAGGCCATAATTTCTTGTCTCCAGAGAAATTTGTCAGATGTGTTTGATCCGACGCCAATAAGACGGGAACAAGCGTGGATCCGATAGGAATCTGTGTCTGTCCGATGTGAGCAAACGGATATGGATATGCATTTTTGGGGAGCATACTTGCTGATCCCACCACCATGTTCCTATATTCATTTCGGAGTAAATTCTCTCATTATCCAAGTTAAATATCTTGACGGGTTCCCACAACATGTGGCAAACAAAGGCACATTGTTTCAGTAAGTATTGTATACATTATAAGATATTGCGGTATCTGAACTCCGACTTGGGATACAATGCATATAGGACGTCGCCTGTGTGCCATGGTGGATCATCAATCATTTTGGCCATTTGTTTATAGAATGTATAACCAGATTTAAATGAGACGTCCGAAGTCGGATGGTGGTCTTGGGAGGGAGGCAATATGTTGTGTCGAAGGAAATCGTCAATTCGAGTTTTTGGCACCTAGCTTAAGGTGAAAAATCGTGCTAGCCTGTAATCTCTAGCATTGCGGAAGGGGTAAAGATGATTATATTCCAGGGATGGTTCCTTCGAGAATGAACAATCTCGAACAGGCTTCCCCGCTCGATATCTGGCGGGAAGTCGCCATGTCACGTCGGGTGTATAGGGCTTTGAGTCGTCTTCATGGTTTGTGAAAGCTGACATTTCTGCCATAGGTTCCATGTCGAAATCATACTCCGCTTCTGCATCGTTGTTTGTGGGTTCCCAGTCGACGTAGAGCCCTTAGATTCCAGCGAGCTCAGCTTGGTCAATATCAGCATTGCTGAGGTCCGAATATTCAGGTTCTGAGTCTTGTATTGTAGTGCTTGGGGTTTCGCTTGCTGCATTTTCTTTTTCGGGTTCAGGGGGAACCTCTGTGACGTCGGGTTGCCGACGTACAAGGGGAGAAAATGTCTGCTGAGCATGTTCCGGATGCTTTTTCTGGATATGATTTGAATAGGCTCCGCCTGAAGCGTATATGTTGTTGTACCAACAACAGCATGTTTTGTGGGAGTTCATGGCAGTCTTCGATAGATTCTGCAAATTGTTTGATGCATGAAAGTTCTAACAATGATATACATTAAACTTTCTGTAACCAGGGTCTCATGCCGACTAGTCGCGTTGGCATTTGGAACAACTGGGGCTGAACCCGCCGTGGGTCAGTCCGGCATGCAACTTGGAATCCTAAAGGGTCTAATATGGCTTATTGTAGAACATTATTGGCTTGGAACATCATGGGCTTCGAATTAAACTGCTGTGTCGAGGCATGAAATAGATATAACAATTTCCGACTGGGATATTCTGCGTTAAGGCTCAAGCTGACTAGTGGTGTCGGGATTTCAGCTAACTTAGGCTTAAAGCAAATGGGGTCAATCATGGTATACGTCTTGTGCACAATGGAATCTTGGAGGTTCTAATATGGCATAGTATGCAACATTTGGCCATGCTGAGATATCTTGACATAGATAATGGGCCCAAGGAAATGTTTCGAAACGTTGTTCATCTGGAACTAGAAACAAGATTTCGGACCAGGATATCCTTCGTTAAGTCTGAGGCCGACTTGTCGCGTCGGGTTTGCAAAAAGGTCTGGGATTAATCCCATTTGGGTCAATCTGGTATGCTCCCTTGTTAGGCTGGTTGGGACGACCGCTCCAGTGGAGGCCCCCTTTTACACAATGGAATCTTGGCCCGTCTACTCTGGCATAGTGTGGAACATCATGGGCATTGAAACAATAGAATGGTATTGTACCATATCGAGTCATCTTGAAACATATAATGACCTCCACTACAAAGTTTGGAAAAGTTTTTCTTCTGGAACAACAAACATAATTCCCGACAGTGATATCCTTTGTGTAGTATTTGTTCCTACTGCCCACGTCAGGCTACCAGTGTTTTCTGTCGGGCAGGGATTTCATCTGTAATGTTCGAGGTCAAGTTGTACATGATTCAAGTACAACATGTATAAAAAGGTATCCCTCTCCATGTAGGATATCGGACTTCGAATTTACATTCACTGTTCACATCTCGACACCTATTGTCACATATCACTAAGATCCTGATATATCACCAATATTTTTAGCGATCTTCGCGTTTACCGCAACTACTTTGTATTTCCTATTTCCGTAATTCTGTCAACAGTAAGGTTCCCGACTGAGTTCCGACATCCGACGTGCTGTGTCTAATACTATCCGGATCTAGTTACAATGGTGACCGCAAAAGATTTGATCAAGAACTCGAAGGCAGACTTGGGGTGGGATACCTGAGATGCCGATTATACGTCGTGGCCTAATGCAGTAAAAGACTACTGCGCCCAGCATGAAATCAAAAGCTGGAGTGGGGCTAGTGATGCCTAGAAGGCCGCACTTGTGGAGGCCGCCCGGAGCTTCACCGGCTTCGGGCGAGCTATCAGAGCACGCCTCGCGTTGGGCTCCGACTTCCATAAGAAAGTATTAGAGGCCTTGTTGCAAAACTGCATGAAAAAGCGATCCGAAACTGCTAAGAATTTAGCAGTGAAGAGAGCATTAAAGAGGCCTCGCCCAGATGAGGATGAGGCCGAAGAGGAAGGGGAGGAACCCGACATGGGAGTGCAGAATAGAGCTGTAGTTTTCTGTGTAAGTGACCTGGATGACGCAGCTCATAAAGATAACAACGACGGATGGTTGTGAGATGTAAAAGACTGGAGGAAATTGGGAATAATTGCAAGCGAGACCTTAGACGGAATCTGGGACATGGTGAAAACCTACATCCCAGCTGGGAGGAAAGTGCGCGAATTTTGGGTTGCCCTAGCGGACCCAGACCCGGCCAATCCGATGTTTCCGGCCGACGGAGAGATGTCAGCCTTCCTACGGCTGACAACCGCTAAGCCAATTCGGCTACTGATTGTGCTCCATGAGCAGGGGCAAGCAAATATAGCACCTTGCTATTTTAGCCTTGACAGGTTTGATTCTCCAGTCAGATATGATAAACACGATGAAGATTCCGACGCCGTGGTGCGGAATGCCGCTGGCGTGCGTCAGCGATGTCTGCCAAATGCAGACCACACCTTTGAACAGTGGATCTATAAGCTGTGCTATCAGGAGAAGCGGCAGTCAGGTACCAAGAAGTATGTGAAGGGTCAGCATAAAGACAAGTACTCCGACACAATACATTCCGACGATGAGAACTTTGCGTACATTGTGTATTTACGTGGACCAGATGTCAATTCTGGCCACCGATTGGTCCTGGCCCGTCAGGTTGTGTCTTGCCCACGTCGGGCTTGGCATCTCAATCGTGCATTTGGCATCAGCAACCTGCGGTCGCTGGCTAGATCGCTCAAGGCAGCACAATACAGGTGGGAAGATCTGCAACCAGGCGCCCCCGGTCATCCGGGGCCAGCGCCACCAGCAGCAGCAGCACCACAACCTAATGTCCCACCAGCACTACAGGATAATGTGCAAAGACCACGTGCAAATAGAGGTAAGCGGCCTCGTACGCACGCATGAACGATACTTGCTAACCAATAGCAGGTTGAATGTGTTGGTCGCCCAACGACTCTCGTCGGTATTCCGTTTGTCGAAGGCAGTAGGCGAGGGGTTTCCTGTTTTTTTTTTACAAACGATTTCTTTAGTGGTTTTTTCAGTAGTTTTTTTCCTTGCCTTTTGCTAGTGGTTTCCGTAGTTATTTTGTTGTGATTTTGAATATGGAATATTATAGAAATAAAATGTTCTCCGACTTCTCACGTCGGACAACCGTTTTTTGCAATCAAAATTCCTCTACAAACATAATTCCTCTACCAACATAATTCCTCTGCAAACCCAAGCTTTTACCATTTTCCTGACATCAAAATGACACACGCGCGCTCAAGTTCTGGCCTGTCAGGAAAACCACAATTCCAAATTCCATTCCTAGTCTACCAAGACGCAAACCTATGCGTGCTGCACCTGCATTGTCGCATGATGACGACGACCAAGAGGACAATTTTCCCCTCCCACCGCACCTGGCAGAGTCTTCTAAGAGACATGCGGCGTTGGATGGCAGACGTCCAGTGTAATGGGCGATGCCAATAGTAGCACCGCGGGCCGTTTAACAGAGTCTATACTATCACCAGAGTGATAGTGTATGTCTGTTATTGGTTCCGCTAAGTCGAGGACTCAGAGGGTCTTTGAGAGCA
>Ga0307511_10002876_pt1 | contig 17865 bp, 18 predicted proteins | sample 13_EM_MG_FD_200266 | JGI IMG/M metagenome (GOLD analysis project Ga0307511, IMG submission 200266) | Populus trichocarpa ectomycorrhiza microbial communities from riparian zone in the Pacific Northwest, United States - 13_EM | ecosystem: Host-associated > Plants > Roots > Unclassified | place... | reverse complement strand
ACCTTGACCGGGCATTTGTAGTAACATCGGTTGCCAGGTTCACCGAAGTAATCGCAAAACTATGTTGATCGCTAGAGCTCGGGAGACATCCAACAGACTTGTCGTTATCGCCGTCACGGGTGCGTTCGATTATATCGTGGAGCGACTTTGACCTGAGAATCACCGACTCTGAATTGATCCGTCCTGACACTTTTCATGCACCGCGCGGTTGGCTTACCTGAACGTCTCGGCGGCACTCTTCCGGTGTCAGCATAGGCGGGACTTTACCTGACCGCCTTGGTGTACACACGGACAGGTTGGTCTCCCCGACTCTACCTTTCTTCTTGTAAAGTCGAGAGACTGTTCATGATCGCCGCCTCAGAACCTCGATTCGAACACCCGGGAGCTGAGTGTGAATTCTGGGGCGATGGATTAAAAACCGATGGGCTTCTATCTTGGCGGGTTTCAGGAACGTTGAACCCAGAGCGTGCGAATTCACTCGTGGGCTGCGTGACGGACGGTTCGTTAATTAGCAAGGGATATCCCTTTCTCGACCGTATCCTGGCTTGTCCCCATCCCCCCACCCACCATCTCCTCATTCCCCTCCACCGACAGGCCGCATCGAAACATCATGGTCAAATGGAGCGAAAAGATTTCCTCGTTGCTGCAACTCGACTTAAAGCGGTACGTTTGAGGTCCTTTATCGCTCGGGTTGCTGGTCGCTGAGTGAGAATAGTTTCCAGGACGCCGCCAGGACGTTCTTTCAATCCACCGAGACGTCGGACGACATTCGCCTCAACACCTTTGCTGTAGACGAGAGGGTGGAAACCCAGGATGAAAAAGCCTTGCTCGAGAGACGTAAAAAATCCCTCGATGCCATCATCGTCGTCGTGCGTTCCCTACCACCTTTCGCTCTCACAACTCATCTGACTCGGACTCTTACTAGGCGTTTCTGCTTTCCGCTGCTGGTGTGATCCTTGCCATTTTGCAGTGCGGATTCCTGAAGCCCAAACCGGACGGCCAAACCGAAGCCCCCAACCCAGGCGAAATCCCCGTCACTCCACCTACCCAAGATACTCCACTCTACGCGTCTCTCACCGCCATTATGCTCTTCAGCACGGGTTCCGTTATCGCAACGCTCGTCATGCGCCTAGCGATATCCGTGAGGGGCCCTCTGAACCGTCAACGCAAACTCGATGCGCTCGCGGATCAGGCATACAAGATCATGTTCAAACGTCTTGTTCGCATTCTCCTGGTTGCCCTCGTCTTCCTCATTTGTGGGTTCGGTCATCAAATGCGGTACATAGATCCATCCGTCACGTACACCCTTTCTTTTCAAAAGCCTGTATGACGACACTAGAGAAACGTCGACTTGGTACTCGTAGAAACTCTGGTTACCGAATCTAGTGAAGCAATCACAAAGTTGTTTTCAATAGTCAAGCGCTCGAGAGATGGATGCCTGGAGACGTAGAACGGGCTGATTTTATTGATGTGGAAGAAGAAAAAACACGAAGGCGATACTATACTACACCATATTACCGTCGAGGATGCGAGTGACTACGGTCCCAGGCAGGTATCGAAGGAAGACGGTGGAGATGGGTCCTCAATGAAAAAATGCCGAGTTGCGCTCCTAATGTTCTCCACCACCTCCGTACACATATGAGAGGAATGCGATATATGGAGCACGTCAAGGCGGTTTCCAAAGGATGCACGACGGGACAGGGAACCCGCGAACAGACTCCAGTTGTCATCATATACTCCGACAGTGTCCAAAAAGACGGATCGCAAGGAAGGGAAGATCTCCCTACCCCCACCCAGGCCCGATATCGTGGATAGAGGTGTCTGGACGAAGTGTAGCGATTGTAGGCTTGGAAATTGTGCGGACATGGCTCCCATGGTTATGGGATCATCGGTCACCACAATATAGATGACCTCCTCCTGCGGAGTGTGTGAGATAAGATCAAGGATCGCTCGCTCCAGTAAATCCTCCGGTAGTTTTTCGTTGAGCTGAATATCAATCGTCGTGAACCAGGTTACTCGATCCGTTTCTGGAGTGCAGGGATCAAGGTTGTTCACGTCCCCAACCAAGTGTGTGATCGTTTTCGAGTAGTAGGAGACTAAGAGTGCCAGTCCATTTTGCGGCCTACCGCGACGTCCAACGTAGTCTCGAAGGTACGGTTTGATGTCCTTGGAAATGTCTCCGACCGAACACTCATGTAGATCGAGAAATAGGTCCATTTTTCTTCCATAGTCCAATCGGCTGAGGATCGCAACAATATCTTGTGTATCTCCGGATAAGGTGAGGTGCTCCAAGTTGTGGAGCGGCACCCGAAAGAGGGATCCACTACCACTGGGATTTGTGGTTGCGCCCACGGAAAGTTTGACTTTCCGAAGGGTAGGATTGGAGGCGAATATTGAGAGTACTTTGGATGCAGTTACAGCGGGTGGGCAAAATCCGCCACAGATAATCAAGGTCGCGAGAGCTCCAGTCCGTGAGATTAGACGGTCGAGCCAAGTGATTGTGCAGCCGGCGAGTTCAAGGTGTTGCAATTTAGGGAAATTGTAGCGGGCGAAGAAGTCCGAGATATCCAGTTGTGCACCACTGAATGCGATAATAGTGAACGACTCCACGCTGTTGGACTTGAACCCTTCGCCATCGACGGTTAACGAGGAGAGGATGGAGCGAAGGAGCTCCGAATCGCTGGCCCTGAGATGAACCCGTCGAATGGAGTCACGGATGGCACGATCCCGGAGTGTATCGCGTAGGGTGATGTCGAGAGAGCTGACGATGAAATAGTTGAGTAAGCCATCCAGCGCCAAACTGAGCGGAGTGTTCATCGAACGGTGACAGTACCACTTCCATTCCTTCGGGGTGGTTCCCCAGAAACTCCAAAGCTCTGGAGTCTGCGAGGCGACCTCAAACCAGTGATGACAAACAAGCAGGAAGGTGTAGGATCTAACCTCCCACCCCCAAAAGTCGTCGCGAGGGATGACGTTCCAACAGAAGATTTTGTCGAGTACTTCGGGCGGGAGCTTTGATACGTTCAACAGGGAGTTCCGGGTGCGTTTGAGCTTGATGATAGCCCACTCGTGCTCTCTGGTCTGCCCCTCCAAAACCTGTGTGCGTTCGATGTTGGCCTTGTCGCTTGGCCTGTTTTTACGTCATCTCTGGACATGACCGTTGAGGCCTGAGGAGCTTAACTTACGTCAACTGGGGCGAGAGCGTAGGCATATCCAATGACGTGGTAGGAGCGCGTTTGAGGTTGGTTATTATCCTCTCGTGTTCTCTGATCCGCTCCTCCAAAGCTCGGATGGATTCAATGTTGACCTCGTCGTTCAATCTGTTCTCGAACCGCGTGATTAGGTCGCGATAAACACCTGATGGGCTCAACTTACGTTGACCGCGACATTTGTTCACGACTTTGAGGAGCGCGCCCTTCAACACCGTTGGCGGGAACTGGCCGAGGCATTGCGCCGTCGTCACGGCTCGGGGGGAGGTTGGAGACGAGTGCCTGTCAATGTTTGAGCAAGTCCTGTCGTGTTTCTCCACAGCAGCAATGCAGATGAGCGAGCTGACACGTCGTGGTAAGGGACGAGAAATCCCGATTACCCGGGTTGATCGCCAGAGAACGTTCGGGGGGATCTACAGCAACCGCACACCACGTGCGTCATCAGTTGGACTGGTGCTATGAGCCATCTGAATACTCGACGAGTGCTTATATTCGAAAACTCGGGGCCCGGATGCGAAGTCTGGAACGATGAGCCCGGGATGTCGGCGGACCTACGTATGAGCTGCAGCCTCTCGCCCCTACGTTGAAACTTCCCTTTCCAGCGTATGGTTCATCCACCTGTCGATCGCCGAGCTGAGAGACACCCCTCTCTCGAGCCCCTCCTGACTCGTTCCGCTTCCTCCTACCACGATCTCCTCGTTCACACTTGTCTCTCCACCGCCTTGCCGCACCGAATCATCATGGTCGAAAAGAACGAGGAGGTCTCACCGCTGCTGCAACCTGGTTCAAAGCGGTACGTTCAATATCCTACATTGCTCGGGCCACTGGCCGCTAAGTGAGAATAGCATCCAGGACGCCAGAACGTTTTTCCAATCTACCGAGACCGACCACATTCGCCTCAACCCCTACGTTACGGACCAGAAGGTGCCACCCCAACATGAAAAAGACCCGGTCGAGAGACGTAAAAAATCTCTCGACATCATCCTCATCGTTGTACGCCTCCTACCCTTTGCTCTCGCAACTCACCTGACTCGGACCCTCACTAGGCGATTCTGCTCTTCTCCTTCGGTGTGGGCCTTGTATGTTTGCAGTCCAGATTCTTGAAGCCTGGCCAAGCCGAAACCATCCTTCACGCCATCCCTCACGTCATCCTCCCTGTCCTCAACTTAGGCAAAACCTCCGTCACTTTATCCGCCAAAGAAGTTACTCCAGACGGGACCGTCATCGCCATCATATATTTCGGAATGAGTTCCATAGTCTCAATGCTCACCATGGGCTTCACACTATTCGCAAGTGGTCGCCTTACCCGTCAAAGCAAACAGCTTGGGCTATTCGATAGCTTCTCCAGAGCTCTTATGGTCAATCTCCTAATCGCTCTCTACCACCTCGTTCGTGGATTCTGGTATATGGATTCATCTGTCGTATACACCCTCTCCGCTTTCGTGCCCGTAGTTGGGTTGTACCTTTGGATTGTCACCCCTGTACTATCAGCCTAAATACTCGCGGCCGGCTTTTGGAACTGTTTTTCAATCTTCTTCTCAACAACCTGTACGACTGGACTAGAGAAACGCCGACTCGGTACTCGTAGGACTCCTAATTGCATGGACGATGGATTCTGCAACGACAGACTTCTGGCACGACGATTCTGGTCAGATGTATAGACCGCAGTCTCTTAAAACTTGCGAGCGTTGACGATACCCTTCACGGTGTGCGGTTCATTCATCTGTCGTCTGTGAGGTATCCCTCTCGGTCGCTTCAATACTTGTGCAGATGGGCTGGTTTCACCGACCCGACCATTCTTCTTGTCAAGTCAGGAAACCGCTCGCCTTTCGAACACTCGGAGCTTCTGGGACGATGAGCCCGCGGATCTACTTGCGGGTTGCAGCGTCTCGGAGCCCCCCGAGTTGAAAATTCCTTTCCGACGGATGGTTCGTTATTGAATAAGGGATATCCCCCTCTTGACCATCTCCTCACTTGTTCTCCTTCCTCCATACCTCCATCTCCTTCCTCCATCAAGCTACCACCTTGTTCACCCCGTCCAACCATGATCAGAGTGGTACGTTCGAAGTCCTACATCGCTCAGGCCGCCGGTCGCTAAGCGAGAATAATTTCTAGGACGTCTGCAGAACGTTCCTCCAATCTACTGACACCGACGACATTCGCCTCAAATTCTCTACTGTGGACGAGAGGATGGAACCTCAGGATGAAAAGGATTCAATCGAGAGACGTCTCGATGTCGTCATAGTCGCCGTGCGTTCCCTACCCTTCGCTCTTATAGCTTACCTGACTCGGACCCTCACTAGGCGTTTCTACTCTCCGCCGTCGGCGCGATCCTTGTCATTTGGCAGTCCAGATTCTTGAAGCCCAAACCGGATGGCGGAACCGAAGCCCTCCTTCACTCAATCCTCCTCGCCCTCAACCCAGGCAAAACCCCCGTTATCCCACCTGTCCAAGACGCTCTTCCAGATGGGTTTTTCTACGCCATCATGCTCTTCGGTACAAGTTCCGTAATCGCGACGTTCCCCATGGGTCTCGCGATATCCTCGAGGGGCCCTCTGAACCGTCCACGCATATCTGATGCACGCTTGAACCAGCTGTTCGATGTCTACTTCGGAAATCTTGTGGCGATGCTCCTGATCTCCCTCACCCTCCTCGTTTGTGGACTCTGGCAACAAATGTGGTATATCAATCCATCCGTCGCATACGCCATTGCTCCCCTCACAGTGCCTGGAATTTGGTGGTGCCTTTGGATGATCGGTACTCTACTCAGATCAGGATGGAGGCTCGCAGCTCGTTCTTGAGGCTGTTCGTCGATCTTCTTTTCAAAAGTTTGTACGATTAGACTAGAGAGACGCCGACTTGGCTCTCGTAGAAACCCTTGTTACCGAATTCAGTTGAACGATAGATCATAGAACAACGGACCTCTGGCATGACAATTCCAGGCTATTGGCAGACCTGGCTGCAGTTTCTTGAAACTTGACAACACCCTTTACGGCGTGTGGTTCGTTTACCCTCCGTCCATGGGATATCCCTCTCTCGATCGTCTCAAGACTCAACCCAATCCACTTCCTTCACCTCGTCGTACATCTGCCGTTCTCATTATCTACGACCGACGTTAAGCCATGGCCAACAAGGATGAAAATGTCGAGCCTTTGTTGCAACAACCTGATACAAAGTGGTACGTTGAGGTTTAGTACGTCATGCTTGGGTCGCTGACCACTAAGTGGCCGCAGTTTTGGAGACACCGCTGGAGGATCCTTCAAACCCGCTGAGAATGGTGACGACTCCGATATGACGAACGAAAGGGAGGCGGCCCAGTATGTCAAACAATTCGTTGGGAGTAACAGCAGCACCCTTGATGCCTTCATCTTCATTGTGTGTCCCCTACCTTTCGCTCTCTCAACTCATCTGACTTGGGTCACTCGTCAGGCGGGTGCTCTCTTCATCGAAAGCATGGCCTTTGCCATCGCCAGTTATTCCAACCTCAAACCTCACACGGACGGTCGATCTGCAGCCCTCCTTTACGCAATCATCGGCTCTCTCAAACCAGGCTCTGGAACCCCCATCATGATCATTCCGTGTGTCCAGGAAGGTCACTCTCGTGGGAGTCGCACGGCCGTTGCAATCTTCTACGCGAGTGCCATCGTCTCCCTGTTCTCTGCAACCTTTACGATGTTGCTGAAATACTACCTGGCCCGTTTCTTGGAGGGCGGGTCGATGATCGAGCACCACGCAGAGCTCAAGAGACGGCGGTTCGACCTCTTTGTCGCGGTTCCTATGGTCATAGTCCCGATCGCGGCCGCCCTCCTCTTGTTTGCGTTTTTCAATTTGGCTACTGTGTAGATCCACACACCCCTTCGCTGTACCTGGAGTTGTTATGTGGATTGTTGCCCCCATAGCGTCGCCATGAAGGCGCGCAGCTTGTTCTCGGAATTGACCTTCAATCCTCTTTTCGAAAGCCTGTACTACTAGACTAGAGAAACGACAATTCAGCACTAAATGAAACTTCAGTTACTAAATTCAACGAAGTAATCGCAAAAAGTATCACGACCAAGAGCTTGGGAGATGGGGATCTGAAGATACAAGACGGTATATTAGGACATATTCCCATCTGGGATGCGAGTGACCAAGGCTTTTCAAAAGGACACGGCATCAGTCCGAAAAGCAGTGTACCACGCTCGTTGGTCTCTTGGTTTACATCTGTAAACCCAGCTCGAGGACGCCGACCAGACGAGCGACTATTCGGACTCCGCCGAAATCACCGGCGCTCCGTGAGAATCATTGGCCCGATTCATCTTGACACTTTCCATGGCGTCGTGGCTAGGTTGCAGAACATCTCAAGGACATTACCTGGTCGCTTTCATACCCGTGTAGATAGGCTGGTTCTGCCGACTTGACCTCTGTTCTCGTCAAGTCAGAGGCTTTTCACCGCTTCAAATTCAAAGCTTACATCCGAACGCCCGGAGCCCGGACACGAATTCTGGGACGACGGGCTTCTATCTTGATGAATTTCTGGAACGATGAGCCCGGAATGTAGGCGGATCCACGTATGTTCGCCGCCGTGCCGAGTATTTCCTTTCCTGCGTATGGTTCGTTCATCTGTTGCTCGGCGAATAATTCAAGAGATTATCCCTCTCGACCATTTCCTGACTCGCTCCCCTTCCTCCCAACCACAATCTCCTCGTCCGCGCTGTTCTCCCCACCGCCAGGTTGTGCCAATCATCATGGCCGAAAAGAACGAGGAGGCCTCCCCACCGCTGCAACCTAGTTCAAAGTGGTACGTCCAAGATCTGGCATGCCGCTTGCGTCGCTGGTCCCTGAGTAAGAATAGCTTTCAGGACACCAGGACGTTCTTCAAATCTACTGGGACTAACGACGTTCGTCCCTACTTATCCACTACGGACAAGCGCGCGGCAGCCCAGCACGAAAGAGACTTGGTTGAGGAACATGATAGATCTCTCATGATAATCTCGACTGTCGTGCGTCCCTCTACTATTCGCTCCACAACTCGCCTGATTTGGACTCTTACTAGGGGACTTTGCTTTGCGCAGTCAGTGTGGCCCTTGTCAGCTGGCAGCGCAGTTCCTTGAAGCCCGAACGGGCGGAAGCCATCCTCCACGCAATCCTCTTTTCCCTGGGCCGAGACAAAACCCCTGACATTCCACCTACCCAGGAAGCTCCTCCTGATGGAGCCGATATGGCCACCACACTCTTTAAAACGAGTTTTACGGTCTCAGTTCTCGCCCTGTACCCCGTAATATTGGTGAGGGGTTACTTGTTCCGTCAACACAAATGCGGTGCACGCAGAAACCGTCAGTTAAAGCTCTTCTCCAAATCCATTATGATCACGCTCTTGATCGCCCTCGGTCTCCTCGTTTGTGGACTCGGCCAACAAGCGTGGTACATCAAATCATCTGTCGCATATGCCCTTGCTCCCCTCGCTGTGCCTGGAGTTGGGATGTACCTTTGGATGGCCATCACTGCACATCAAGCTATGGTCAAGAAGGATGAAAACGTCGAATCCTCACCATTAGAACGTGATTCAAAGCGGTACGTTGAGGTCCTACATCGCTTTGGTTACCGACCACTAAGCGAACGTAGTCCCGGAGACGCTGCTGGTGCATCCCCCCAACCCACCGAGACTCACAACAACTCCAATATGATGGACGAAAGGGAGGCGGCACGTTACGTCAACAAACTCGTCAAGAGTCACAACAAAATCCTCAATACCTGCATCTTCATGGTGCGTCCCTGAGTCTCTCTCTCTCTCACAATTTATCTGACTTGGTCCCTTGCTAGTCGAGCTGCCTATTCCTCAACAGTGCAGGCATGGCCGTCACTAGCCATTACATGCTCAGACCCTATATCGGCGTTCGATCTGTGGCCCTCCTTCGCGTTATCATGCTCACTCTCAAGCCGGACTCGGAAATCCCCGTCCTTCCGTTTGTCCCGCAAGCTCATCCCCGCGGGATGGATACCGCCGTCGCACTCTTCTATGCGAGTTCCATGTTCTTCCTGTCTTCTGCAACCTTCGCGGCGTTGTTGAAACCCTGCCTAAACCGTTTCTCGCTGCACGAGGGCGGGTCGATGATCGAGCGCCGTGCAGAACTAGAGAGATGGGGATTCAATCGCTTTGTAAGGGCTTTTGAGGTCATGAACGTAACCGCCCTCTTCATCCTCTTTTATGGAGCGTTCAAATGGGCTGTCATGCCCGTATTGTAGCCATGAAGGTTTGGTTCGCAGCTCGTTCTTGGAAATGTCCTTCAATCTTCTTTCCAAAAGCCTGTACTACTAGACTAGAGAAACGTCGATTCAGCACTCGAAGAATCCTCGGCTAGCAGATCCAATGAAGTGATTGCAACAATGTATTACGAGGGAACGGATATCTGAAGATACAACGTAGGTTGGTGCTATCGAGAGCGAACAAGACAAGCGGGATCTAGGAAGATTCAGTATACTAGTACACATTCCCATCTGGGATGCGAGTGACCACGGATTTTGGCAGGTGTCGAAAGGACACTGCGATTACATCTCTGTGTCATCAGTCCAAAAATGCCGTACCACACTCCTGATCTGCGCCTCCGCCTCTGCACACATATGGGGAGAACCGGATATTTCGAGCGTGTCAAGCCGGTTTCCAGAGACCGCGCGACGGGTCAGGGAGGTTGTGAGCGGGCTCCAATCATAATCGTACATAAGCACCCGGTCCAAAAAGACGTATTGCAAAGCGGGGAAGATCTCCCCATCTCCACCTAGGTCCAATACTGCGGATAAAGGTGTCCCGGAGAAGCATAGCGCTCTTAGGTCCGGAAACTGAGTGGATATGGCCTCCATGGTTATAAGTTGTTCGTATACCTGGAAGTAGGTGATGTCTTCCTGTGGGGTGTGCGTGATAAGATCGAGGATCTCTCGTTCCAGTAAATCCTGATGCAACGTTTCGTTGGGGTAGATATCGACGGATCCAAACCAGGCCACCCGATCAAATACCGAAATAAAGGGGTCAAGGCTGCCCACATCACCAATATTATGTCCAATCGTGTCCACATCACGGGAGAGGCAAAGTCCTAGTCCATGTTGGGGCGTACCACGACGTCCGACGTAGTCTCGAAGGTACGGCCTGACGACCTGTGAAATATCCCCAACCGCGCAATTGTACAGGTTGAGATGTAGATCTAATTTGTTTGGGTGGTCCAACCGGTGGAGGACCCCAACAACGTCTCGCACATCTCCAGACAAGGTGAGCTTCTTCAAGTTATGGAGCGACACTCGAAGACGGGACCCATTGCCACTGTGACTGGGGTCTGCACACACGGAAAGTGTGACTTCCTGAAGGGCTGGGTTGGAGGCGAGTATTGAGAGTAATTCGGATGTCGCTGGACCGGGCGAGGGAAGTACGGAATCGAGACACAGGGTCGTGAGGGCTCCAGTTCGCGATGCTAGGAGGCCCAACCGATCGGTTACATAGTCGATGAGTTTAAGGTGTCGCAGATTCGGGAAATAGTAGTGGGCGAAGAAGTCCGAGATATCAACACATGAGATGCTGCTGTTGATCAGAATGAGGGACTCCACGCTGTTGGGTTGGGACACCCCGTTGTCGACCGTTAATGAGGAAATAATGGAGGAGAGGAGCTCTGAATCGGCCTTGAGATGAACCCGTCGGATAGTATTCCGGGCGGCACGATCCTGGAGTGCATCGCGTAGGGTGATGTCGAAAGAACCCTCGACGGTGTAGGCGTCCAATACCAAATCGAGCGGAGCGGTCCTCGAACGGTGACAGTATCGCTTCCATTCCTTCAGGGTGACTCCCCAGAAACTCCAAAGTTCTGGAGTCTGCGAAGCGACCTCAAACCAGTGGTGGCAAACGAGGAGGAAGTTGTGTGACTTGACCTCCCATCCCCAGAAGTCGTCGCAAGGGACGACATTCCAATGGAAGATGTCACCAAGTACTTCAGGCGGGAGCTTGGATATGTTCAACAACGAGTTCCGAGTGCGTTTGAGGTTGATGATGGCCTCCTCGTGTTCTCTAGTCTGCTCCTCCGAAGATTGCACGATCTCGCCGCTTGGTCTGTTTCTCAACTGGTTACGTGACGGTATGATACAGTAGGAGGGTCTGCTTACGTCGACGGTGGTGAGGGTGTTGGTACGTTCGACGACGGGGTCGGAGCGCGTTTGGTTATGGCCCTCTCGTGCTCTCTGATCTGCTCCTCCAAGGCTAGTATTGATTCGATGTTGATTTGGCCGTTCATTCTGTTCTTGGAACACGTTAGATTGCGATGTACACCAAATTGCGCCCAACTTACGTTGGCTGTGATGCTTGTTCATGACCTCGGAGGGTGAGCTCTTCAGATCGAGGCGTTCGGTCTTGGTCGCGGTTTGTGGGGAAGTTGGAAACGAGTATCCGTCGGTATTCGAAGTCCTGCTGGGCTTCACCACAGTAGCAATGCTGGGGAACGAGTCAACTCGGCGCTGCCTCGTCGTGTCGCAGTTGGGGTGGGATTGAAAACGGAACGGGAAATCCCGATCCCGATCCTCAGATCTCATGTCGCAGAGAAAACGTCCGCGGGGATCCGGCAACCGCACGTCATCGATATCGTGACGCCGCATGGGGTTGTCAGACTCGAGCTGGTGCTTGCCATCTCCTGTGCCCAGCCTGGGGACCAGTCGAGCGGAGATTCGGACTCCGTGAAAACCGCCGGGCCGATTCATCCCGGCGCTTTCTACGTCACGGTTGGGTCTCGAGGGCACTCAATTTAGGTGTGAGTTTACCTGGTTGCTTCTATACCCGTGCAGATAGGCTGGTTTTGCCGACTTGACCTTCGTTCTTGGGAGGTCGTTCGCCGCCTCAAAGCTGACATTCAGGGACCCTGATGTGAATTCTGGAACGACGGGCTTCTATCTTGGTGAATTTCTGGAGCTTCTCCTGACTCGTTCCCCTTCCTCTGTACCACAATCTCCTCGTCCGCTGTTCTCTCCACCGACCGGCCACATCGAATCATCATGGCCGAAAAGAACGAGGTCTCCCTACAGACAAGGGCGCAGCAGCCGCTGGAGCATCCTTCCGACCCACTGAGACTGGCAACGTCCTCTATATGATGGACAAAAGGAATGCCACCCGGTATGTCAAAGAATTCGTCGAGAGTCGCAACAAAGCCCTCGGTATCCTCATCTTCACTGTGCGTCCCCCACCCCTCGCCCTCTCGGCTCATCTGACTTTGTATCTTGCTAGGCAAGGGTTTCTTCATCACCAGTACAGTCATGGCTGTCGCTGGTCATTTCGAGCTCAAACCTCATGCGAACGGTCGATCTGCGGCCCCCCTCCACGCAATCATCCACTCTCTCAACCCAGACTCTGGAACCCCTGTCGTTCCGTCTGTTCAGGAAGCTCGTCCTCGCGGGATCGTCACTGGCGTCGTACACTTCTACGCAAGTTCCATCTTCTCTCTGTTCTCCGCAAACTTTGGGGCGTTGTTGAAACCCTGCCTGAACAGTTTCTTGCCGTACGATTGCGGGTCGATGATCGAGCGCCGTGCAAAACTCGAGAGATGGGGATTCGCTTTCTTTGTTGAGGTTCCTGAGCTCACGGCCCTGAACGCCGCCCTCCTCCTCCTTTGTAGAGTGTTCCATTTGGCTGTCACACCTGTGTTGTCGCCGTGAAGGCTCGCAGCTCGTTCTCGAAACTGTCCTCCAATTCTCTGTTCAAACCCTGTACTACTAGACTAGAGAAACGACAATTCAGCACTTGAAGAACCCTCAGCTACCGGATCCAATGAAGCAATCGCAGCGATGTATTACAGGGAGATGGATATCTGAAGATACAACATAGGTTGGTGTTATCAAGGGCGAATAAGACGAGAGGGATTTAGGAAGAGACGGTATACCAGTACAGATTCCCCATCTGGGATGCGAGTGACTACGAATTTGGGCAGGTGCCGAAAGGACACGACAGTTGCATTTCTGCGTCCTCAGTCCTAAAATGCCGTACCATGCTCCTGATCTCCTCCACCACCTCCGCACACATATGGGAAGAACCAGATATTTCGAGTGCGTCGAGTCGGTTTCCGGAGGACGCGCGACGAGCCAGGGAGGCTATGAGTGGGCTCCAATCACAATCGTATACCGCCACCTGGTCCAGAAAGAGGTGTCGCAAAGCAGGGAAGATCTCTCCATCTCCACCTAGGTTCAATATGGTGGAGGGTAGAGGTGTCCCCCAGAAGCGTAATGCTCTTAGGTTTGGAAACTGAGTGGATATGGCCTCCATGGTTATAGGTTCTTCAAACACCTGAAGGTCGACGACCTCTTCTCGTGGAGTGTGCGTGAGGAGATCGAGGATCGCCCGCTCCAGCGAATCCTTAGGTGGTGTTATGTTGAGATGGATCTCGATGAATGCAAACCAGGACACTCGATCCAATGGCGGAGTAGAGGGGTCAAGGTTGCCCACATCACCGATATTGTGTCCGATCGTGTTCCCATCCTTGGAGACGTAAAGTCCCACTCCATGTTGAGGCATGCCACGACGTCCAACGTAGTCTCGAAGGTACGGCCTGATGACCTGTGAAATATCCACCACCGCGCAGTTGGACAGGCTGATTTGTAGATCCAATTTGCTTGGGTGGTCCAACCGGTGGAGGATCCCAACAATGTCTCGCACATCTCCAGACAAGTTGAGCTCCTTCAAGCTATGGAGCGACACTCGAATAGGGGATCCATTGTCACCGTAACTTGGGTCTGGGCGCACAGAAAGTGAAACTTTCCGGAGGTTAGGGTTGGAGACGAGTACCGAGAGTAATTCGAGTTTCGTTGGAGCGGGGAAGGGGAATGTGGAATCGAGAACCAGGGTCGTGAGGGCTCCAGTTCGCGACATCAGGCAGTCCATCCGAGTGATCGCGTAGTTGGTGAGTTCAAGGTGTCGCAGATTAGGAAAATAGTAGCGGTCGAAGAAGTCCGACATATTCACCAGTGTATCGCTGTTGTTGAGCAGAATGAACGATTCCATGCTGTTGAATTGAAATCCCTCGCAGTCGACCGTCAACGAGGAGAGGATGGAGTTGAGGAGTTCTGAATCCCCAGTGCTGAGATGAACCCGTCGGATTGTATTCCTGGTGGCACGATCCTGGAGTGCATCGGGTAAGGTGATTCCGAAAGAACCCTCACCGACGTAGTCTTCCAGTGCCAAATCGAGCGGAGCGATCCTCGAACGGTGACAATATTGCTCCCACTCCTTCAGGGTGACTCCCCAGAAACTCCAAAGTTCTGGAGTCCGCGAGGCGACCTCAAACCAGTGGTGGCAAACGAGGAGGAAGCTGTGCGACTTGACCTCCCATCCTCAAAAGTCATCGCAAGGGACAACGTTCCAACGGAAGATGTCACCAAGAACTTCTGGCGGGAGCTTGGATATGTTCAACAACGAGTTCCGAGTGCGTTTTAGTTTGATGATGGCCCTCTCGTGTTCTCTGGTCTGCTCCTCCGAAGATTGTAATTTGATGTTGATCTCGCCGCTCGGTCTGTTTCCTGACTGGTTACGTGGCGGTATGATACAGTAGAAGGGTTTGCTTACGTTGACGGTGGTGAGAGCGTCGGTACGTTCGACGACGGGGTCGGAGCCCGTTTGGTTATGGCTCTCTCGTGCTCTCTGATCTGCTCCTCCAAGGCTAGTATTGATTCGATGTTGATTTGGCCGTTCATTCTGTTCTTGGAACACGTTAGATTGCGATGAACACCAAATTGCGCCCAACTTACGTTGACCGCGATGCTTGTTCATGACCTTGAAGGGTGAGCTCCTCGCTATCGGCGGGAGCTGATCGAGGCATTCGGTCTTGGTCGCGGATTGTGAGGAAGTTGGATATGAACGTCCGTCGATATTCGAAGTCCTGCCGTGTTTCGCCACAGTAGTAGCGCCGGGGAAGGAGTCAACTCAGCACGGCCGCGTCGTGTCACAGTTGGGGTGGGATGGGTAACTGAACGGGAAATCCCGATCCCGATCCCAAAACGCGTTGGTGGTATGTCACGATCGGACTCTGGATTTTCCTGACGACTGACTGTGCGGCTGTGCGTAGCCCCTTGGCTGCTTTTTTTTGCACCTCATCGTCCACATCGTCCAACGAAACATTTATTCTTACCAACAGCCCCCTATCCTTCCGCCTACTCTACATTTGCTTCGCCATGCAGAGTCCTCCTAGCGGACCGGTCTTACCAGAACCAGCTCAAGTCACGATAACACCATATCCAGATACTTCCAAATGGGACTGGCCGGAAGAGAGCCAGAAAGAATGGCGAGAGGTCGTCGGAGAGGGTGAAGGGTATGTGGCATTCTGTAACCGCTGGTACGATCCCGCCGCTCGTTCCAACTTCCACAACAAGTTCCCGTACGAATTATCACTTGGGATGGGCTGGGCCATATCACCTGCGGGAAAGCCTATTCTCGTCACTGAGGCATATGACAAAATGTTCCACCGTCTGTTGCGTCTCCGTGAGGACGATAGGGTGGGTCGTACTGTGAAAGGAGCAGTGGTTACCGGACAGCCTGGGATTGGTGCGCCTCTAACTAAATCTCCGCCCCATGACAACTTATCAATGGATCTGTTCTCCAGGAAAAACTACCTTCCAAAAGTTCATGCTCGCACAGCTGATTTCAACCTGCGAAGTCGTACTCTTCTGTGACTCCTATCAAATACTCCTTTTCTTCCGCGGGAAGGTGTACCATCGACCAACGAACTCCGGCTTCAATTTTCTTCCTACACCCCCAATCACATTCTATTATCCCATATGGGCGTTGGTTGATGTGACCGCCCCCTGGGAGCCACCAATCACAAAATCGTCAAACGTCTGGCCAGTCCAGACATCCTCTTTGAACCCGGTTCGGTGGAGGTATTGGTCCAGGCATAATAATGCCGCACTGCTAGGAATGCCTCTATGGAATATGGAGGAGCTGATGAGAGGGTACGTCTTGGCTTGTTTTTCCGCCTTGCCGCTGGTCCCAGCTACGTCATTCGGTGGAGCTTCGTCACTAATTGACCTTCCCCTTTGCAGCCTTCCTCTTCAACGCAAGTACAACATGTTTAGAAAGGGACTGGCGAGTCGGATCTATACCTCCACGACCGCCGACCCTATCCAGGATGAGGAGATCGATGCTGCTTTGGAGGTCCTCCAGATGGAGGCGGTGAGGGTGGCGGAGTTGGAGGCAGCAGCAGACTGCGACAAGGGGGGCAGTGGCGTCAAGGCAGTGGACGGAGAAGTTCAGCCGTTGCCCCTGTTTGGCACGATGGATGTTGTGTTCACGGTATTGGTGCGCAATGCAACCGAAGAGTTCGGCTTCGCTCCCAGTGACGTGTACGACGGCGTCTTCGATCTTCCTCAGACGAAGGAATTACACACCAGCAAGGTGAAAGAGCTCACGTATTCCAAGCTAATGACTCTCTCTAGTAGGTTCTCCACAAACCGTTTGCTCGACGATCCATCGGATCGCGTGGTTGCCGTGCAACCCTGCAAATTTCTATCCCACCGCGATCGCTGGACAATCGGTTTCAAGTCCCCCCGAATCGCGAGGGAAGTGGTGGGGTCCATGCTGTCGTTAGAGCACCACTACCTTCAGGACACATATCACCTCCTTCACAATATCTCGGCAAGCTCTGATATGACGCGAGCGATCTTTAAGGCGATTGTCCATCGGGTGCTCTCAGGCAACGACGCGCTTCAGTCTATCGCCATGATCTCTGATGGCGATACCCCTCCTACTTTCTCTACCCCAGACACGCCGCAGTCTACTGCCACTGGCTCTGATGGCAGTACCCCACCGCCACACCCCGCACCACCGTACAAGAGGACCAAAAATGTCATCGATATCGACCTCCTCCGCGACCTCCGTAGTATGACGTCTGACAGCAACAGATATTACATCCCATCCTCAGGCACTAACCCCCTCTTCGACTCATTTACCGTCACTTTCGATCCCAGCAAATGTGCCGCCGTGGTCTCTGTTTTCCGGATCTCGACCTCTCCGATACAGGGGGGGTCAGTTGATGAGTACCCCCTCGTCCGCAAAATTATTGCTCGCGCACGCGAGCTCCTCAACTGCCCGCTGGAACAGGAAACTCATATCAGCGTCAAATACATTCTAGTCTGTCCCGAGGATAAACTTCGGCACCAGTGGACGATGCCTGACGGCTGGAACGAGAACAACAAGCACAATAACCAAATCGGGGATGCCTTCTGTATGCGCGTTCCGTCTCATTACACCACCAAACGTCCCGCTGCGGACTGACAGTGGGGCATTCCCCTCTTCCTATGTGCCTTTCGCTTGTTCTTGTTCACCCACCCCTCCACGCCCATGTTCCCGTTTTGATCGTATGCAGCTATTCGACATGCCACCCCATGTAACCTCGTTGTACAATAATATGACGGTCCGTTCGACCCCATCACACTGCTATCAAATGTACATAGACCGAAGGCACTATTCGGAGATCCGTGGGATATCCGTGACCGTACAGTCTTCGGGCGGGTCCTGATGCTGCGACCAAGGAATAAGCAAAAAATTGGGGCTACATCCTATCCATCCAGAGAGTATTAACCAGGTCACCGCATCAGCTTTGCATTTGTTTGTTCCGTAGCCATACCACCGCAGCCGCAGTGGCGCCGCTACCAACATCGCTTGAGACGCCTG
>Ga0307511_10002875_pt1 | contig 17865 bp, 18 predicted proteins | sample 13_EM_MG_FD_200266 | JGI IMG/M metagenome (GOLD analysis project Ga0307511, IMG submission 200266) | Populus trichocarpa ectomycorrhiza microbial communities from riparian zone in the Pacific Northwest, United States - 13_EM | ecosystem: Host-associated > Plants > Roots > Unclassified | place... | reverse complement strand
ACACATACAGCGCTGGAGGGGATAGGAAGCCAAAGTGTCAGGCCGAATCGAGCGGGCAAGAAGTGGAACGGGACGCGTACCCAATACCGATACCGTCGCAGCTCTGGTCCGGTTACTGTACAAGGGTCGACGTTAGAGAGGCGGTAATCCAACGTCGGCGTTCGAACGTTCAGCGGCTCAGCTTCAAAAGGAAAGGCCGAAAGGGGTTCAGACAGAGGGTGAACTCCTTCTGCCCATCCAGGAGATATGAAGAGAGGGTGTAAAGAGCAGGGGACATACAACAGAAACACCTGGTTCACATCCAGTTCTCTGGCAGCCATCCCGTCGTCGTCCTCGTCAACGTTGCTGGTAAGATTTTGAAATGCTCGCTTCCCGTTCCCTGCGTTATATGGCGCGGATGATAGATAGTACAATAGGGGAGCGGACCGATTAGGAGGGGTATAGTGGTGCGGGTGGTGGATCTTAGTACTGGAGTCGAAGGATATCGCAAGATTGGAGAGGTTGATCGCGCTCGAAGGACATAGTCAAGCGGTGTTGGAGTGACAGTGTGTGGAGCCTCGCTGCCGGTGGTGTTTGAGGCCAATTTCCTGTGAGAGCGTTAGGACGAGAATGGGTCCCGGCAATACACCCGGCCGCCTCGGGTCCCAGCGTCAAGCGCCCGCGCGTGGCCCCCCCTTATTATATCCATCATGATATGGGCGGTGTCTGGACTCTGCTGTGTGAGATGGGAGAAGGTCGAGCGCGCGTTCCTCTCGGTGGCTCGGGTCGGTTCGATAGAGTCGAAAGGGCGTGTGCAGTGTGGCAAATCCTCACACGATCCGTCTCATTCCACGGCCCATAATGTTTACGTTTACACAACTGACATGCTCCCGGCCCTCCCCGCGGCCCGCCACATGTTGCTGAACCAGCGAATACAGTACCTTCAGGGTCCAAGCGGCCAAGGTGAATTGGGACAAATGGGCGGAAGGTATGTCAGAGTTTCGTATCAGCTTTTCTCCCCATTTGAGCGTTCATGGACCCGAACGTTGGCTTGCGTTTCTTCATCACAGACCCTATAGCTTCCGGGATGTCCTGAGTGCAAGACTTAATCTAGGAGCTCTATCACGGGTGGATGAGAGAGGCTTACGGCCGTTTGTAACATCCCCGCATTCCAGGCTACCGTGTATTCAAGGTTATCCGCAACCCTGAGCGGTGGTCAGCACATCGTAGAGGGAAACCAGTAAGAGATCTCACGTGTTGTCCCTTGCGTGCAACAGCAACCTCTTCGTGCCGATCACAGCGACTGGACTTTTCTCCGCGATGGTCTTAGCCAGCTCCAAGGCGGCGTTTAAGACCTCTTGTCTCCCCCCTTCCACTACCTTTGAAACCAGCCCAAGTTCCTTTGCCTCGGCAGCGGAAAACGGGCGGGTGGAATACGCGAGTTCGTGGACCAGAGACTGGTTCCCTGTGAGTTTCGGGAGACGCGCCAGAGTACCTATGTCGGCGGCTAACCCCACATCCGCCTCCTAGTTGGACGTTATTTCGATTCCACGGAGCCGACGAATAAATCAGGACGAACCTTGATGGAAAAACTAGCGTTCGAGGCTGCGTAGCGTATATCACAGGCCGAGACTATATCAATGGCTAAACCAAGTGCGAGCCCATGGGTGGCAACGATCACCGGGAATGGACAGCGTTCGGGAGCAGCGATCGCATGCTGGAACTCCTTGATATGGTGCCCAATGTGAAATGCCGCACGAGCAGTATCCGCCGGGTTCACGGGGATTGCGGAGAGTCCGGAGTTCACTACACTTTCGACACCGTCAAATCAGTTGTGAAGCACGGGGAACGGATGATACTTGCAATCGAGGCCAGCTGTGAAGAGCTTGTCCAACCCAGAGGCGAGGACGACGACCCTCACGTCGTCCTCCAAACCAACCTTTTCAAATACTTCGGAGTATTCGCGCCAGACACTGAGAACGTGGGGAAATATGTTGGTAACGGCCGAACGCTGAACAGTGGCTGCCACCTACCTCTCGTTAAAGGCATTCACTGGTGCCCTGTTCACTTGGATGAGATACACATGTGGCGTAGGGACCGAAACTTTGAAGTATTTTCCGCTGAGATGGGACATGGTCGGGTTGTTCACCGGGGGAGCGAAGCATGTACGTCTCCGAGTCTGTATAAGAGTCCGCGATCATATTGGGCAGCGGAAGCACGTGATTTCCGACTTCCGGTGACAGACCCCGGGCCGGACCGGGAATAATTGCGTGGGCTGCTTTGTCGGAGAGTATCGCGTTCTGCGACCAAAAAGATTAGAGAAGGAGCTCCAGGAATGCTGCCCGATGTATATGACCACACCGGGGAATTGTCAATTCGCTCGCCTAATCATATCTCCCGTCGCATCACCCTTTCATTCTCTGTGGTGCGACATCGCGTGCCGCCGACGTGCTACTTTGCATAGATTCACAAATCCCAGTGAAGGTGGGCGTGTATCAGATCAAGCAGTTTTCCCCTTCCGTCGAGATATAAGAAAAAGCCAGTTCGATCAGAGTAGGATTCGTACCCTCGTGCGTGCAGAGAGCAATGGCTCCGACACCAACCCCCACACCTCCTACCGTCCAAAACCTCGGAATCTCCCCTCCAAAAAACATCGACCCCACCAAGATCGCACAAGAATGGCTCGAAAACTTCCAAACCGCCATCTCACCTTCCCCCAACGGCGATGTCGACATCGATAAGGTCCTGGACCTCTTCCACCAAGACGCGTTCTGGAGGGATATTCTATCTCTGACTTGGGACTTTCGTACCTTTTCCGGAGCCGCTCAGATCAAAACTTTCCTCCAGGATCGGATCGCTAACCCTTCGCTTAGCGACAAGACCCGTCTGAACGACCTCAAGCTTGAGACCGCGAGCATCGAAAACCCTTGGGAAGACATCGAATGGATCCAAGCACTTTTCACCTTCTCCGTCGGAACGTGGGGAGGTGGAGATGGCGTGTTCAGGCTCGTCTTCACCCCGGAAGGTGTCTGGAAGGCATACACCCTATATACCAACCTGCAATCTCTCCTTGAACACCCTGAAAAGGTCGGAGCCCTACGGAATCCGCACTCTAATCACGGGAGGTGGGTGGATGAGAGGCAGAAGGAGGTCGCATTCGAAGGTGTCGAGCCGTATGTCGTCATCGTCGGAGGTGGTCAGAGCGGATTGGACCTTGGGGCGAGGTTGAAGTTCTTGGACATCCCGACGTTGATTCTGGAGAAGAACCCAAGGGTGGGAGATCAGTGGAGGAACAGATATCAAGCGTTGTGTTTGCACGATCCCGTCTGTGAGTGCTTCTTTTCTCTTGATGAGGACCTGTGCTGCGGTGTAACCACCATCATCCGTAGGGTACGACCACTTACCGTACCTCCCGTACGCACTCGGTATTGCACTGGCAGCTTTACACTGACAACTCCCCAGATTCCCCGCGAATTGGCCCGTATGGACTCCCGCACAAAAGGTACGCGGAATAGCCCTGCCGAACCGGAACCAATTCCTCAACCACTTTGACAGCTGGCAGATTGGCTCGAATCCTACGCTAAGATTATGGAACTCAACGTTTGGACCTCTTCAACCGTCACCTTGGCTGAAAAGGATGCCTCAGGAGCATGGGTCGTCAATGTTACCCGAATACACCCCGACGGAACGGAAACAAAACGCGTCCTCCGTCCGGTCCACGTCGTGTTTGCTTTGGGACTTGGAGCTGGAGCGTGGAACATTCCAAAGTCCCCCAAACAGGTCATTCCACTCAACCCTTTAGTGCTCAAGTGCATGGGGCTGATCTACGCGTTTGCAGGAAGAGTTTGAGGGAGAAATTATCCACGCCTTCCAATACGAGACTGCGAAGAAGTACGTTGGAAAGAAGGTTATCGTCGTTGGGGCGGCCACTTCTGGCCACGATATCGCCTTCGACCTGGCCAATCACGGAGTCGGTCAGTAAAACCCTTTCACAAACCCAATTCTCGCTCAGCCCATCCTCTTTTGCTCAAGATGTCGTAAGTACAATCGCACCTAACGGCGCCTTCCGGACCTGAATGCCGGGTTAGACGATTTACCAACGCTCGGCCGTGTACGTCATGAGCACGAAGAACGGATGTCCGGAATACTTGGGCCGTAAGTGAGACGCCCGCTTCTTCTATCTGATTGATCGACCACCATCACGACCTGTAGTGTATGTCGAGGGTGGGAAACCTACAGACATCGCCGATAGGTTGGGTGCATCTGTCCCGCTCGCCCTGGCGATGCCACTACACCAAGATACTGTAAAGAAGATCGCGGCCGCTGACAAGTGAGTTTTCTCCCCGTGTGTTTCAACAATTTAGCTGGAGCGCTTCTGGTAGGGATATCCTGGATGGGCTGACGAAAAAGGGGTTCAAGTTGACGACCGGCCCGGATGGAGCGGGATTCCCATCGCTCGCATATCGTCAGGGTGGGGGGTACTACTTTGGTCAGCCCATTTCAGCACGACCTCAAACCTCTCCTGATCCTGGCCATTCTTGCAGACGTCGGAGCCAGCCAAATGATCATTGACGGGAAGATCGGGCTCAAGAACGACTCGCTCATCAAGGAGTTCACCAGGACCGGGTTGAGGTTCGAAGACGATAGCACGCTCGACGCGGACCTCGTTGTCTTTGCTACCGGGTTTGGCGATTACCGAGACGGGTTCCGGAAGATCCTTGGGAAAGATCTTGGGGGTAAGGTGAAGCAGATATGGGGTTTGGACGACGAGTGCGAACCGAGAGGGGCTTGGAGGGATGTTGGAATTGAGAACCTGTGGTGTATGATGGGGAATCTTGCCATGTGCAGGTATCATTCTCGACACGTTGCTCTCCGTGAGTTTGTGTTCTGTTCCTCCTTTCTGTTGTTGTAATTCACAACCGCGGATAATAGAAATCAAGGCCATGAAGGAGGGGTTGTTCACGGGGAGGTACTCGTTAGAAGTGAAGAATGCCTAAACACTATGAGGGGAACTGGGAGACTGCCAATGCTCGATGACAACGAGACAACTTATCTCGAAGCTCAACCCGAAATCAATCCATCGATGTACCTCGATATAAAAGTTCTGAAATGTTTTGGCTTCGTCGTCTACAATTCGGACCCGAGCATATAGAGCGCCCGTGAATATCTATACCGTGAAGCGTGCAACCAGTAGGATCGATTTCATCTCCGCAAACGCCGGCCATGCGTTTTGTATGAGGCCGACGATCACGCGTCACATCGCGAGGATCCATGCCAGAGATACCTACATGGTACTGGTCCGTTCGATCAAAAGGAGACCGCGACCTTCCACAGTTACGGTCTGCTAGGACCTCATATTCCGAGCAGGACAATCAGGAAATCTACCAGACATATGCGGCCGTGTTTAGAGACCACCTGACCCACCACATCTCCCCGCCGCATGACCCTCTTTTTCTCTTCTTATGCCGTGATATTACGTGCTACCAACGTGCCACTGTACGCGGAGAGAGTTACAAATCCCGCTAGTCCTACTGGGAATCCTAGGACGCCAAGAGTGGGTCTGATCAAGCGTCACCCTTTTTTTTCGAGATCAAACATATGTAAGGAAACCCAACCCCAACCCGGCCCTCGATCGAGGTGTGAAGGGTACGTTTCGCGGAGAGCAATGGCCCAAACACCAGTCCCCACCCTTCCTACCATCCAAACTCTCGGAATCTCCCCTCCAAAAGACATCGACCCCATCAAGATCGCACGAGAATGGCTCGAAAAATTTCAAACCGCGATCTCACCCGGTCCCGATGGTGATATCAACGCCGATAAGGTCTTGGACCTCTTCCAACCCGACGCGTTCTGGAGGGACATTTTGTCTCTAACTTGGGACTTCCGGACATTCTTCGGAACGGCGCAGATCAAGACCTTCATTCAGGATCGGATCGCTGATCCTTCGCTCGGCGACAAAACCCGTTTGAATGGCCTTAAGCTCGAGACGGCCAGCGTTGAAAAGCCTTGGGAAGACATTGAATGGATCGAAGCATTATTCACATTCTCCGTCGGAACGTGGGGAGGCGGAGATGGCGTTTTCAGGCTCGTCTTCACTACGGAGGGTGTTTGGAAGGCATATACCATTTATACCAACTTGCAATCTCTCCCCGAATACCCCGAGAAGATCGGAGCTCTAAGGAACTCTCACCACAACCACGGCACGTGGGACGACCAGAGACAGCAAGAGATGGAGTTTGAGGGCGTTGAGCCTTACGTCGTCATCCTCGGAGGTGGTCAGAGCGGGCTGGACCTTGGAGCCAGGCTGAAGTTCTTAGACGTCCCGACTCTGATTCTGGAGAAGAACCCCAGGATAGGAGACCAGTGGAGGAACAGATATCAAGCGTTCGCTTTGCATGACCCCGTCTGTGAGTCCTCCTGTTCCCTCAACGGGTACATGTCGCGTAACCACCGTCATCCACAGGGTACGAGCATTTGCCATACCTTCCGTACGCACGTGGTGTTATTCGAACTGGTCTTTTTGCACTGAAAACTCTCTAGATTCCCTGCAAATTGGCCCGTATGGACCCCCGGCCAAAAGGTACGTGAGCCACCCTGTCGGACCAGAATCCCTTCTCAACCCATAAACAGTTGGCCGATTGGCTCGAATCCTACGCCAAGACCATGGACCTCAACATCTGGACCTCTTCAACCGTCACGTTCGCCGAAAAGGATGCCTCGGGAGCATGGGTCGTCAATGTGACCCGAATACTCCCCGACGGGACCGAGGCCAAACGTGTCCTCCGTCCAACCCATGTCGTCTCTGCGCTGGGATTCGGAGGCGGGTCGTTGAATATTCCAAAATACCCAAAACAGGTCATTATCCCAGTCTCCCTCGAGCTCATGTACGCGGGCTGATTCATTGCTGTTTGCAGGAAGAATTCGAGGGAGAAGTCATGCACGCTTTCCAGTTCACGTCCGCAAGGAAGTACGTCGGAAAGAAGGTTGTCGTCGTCGGGGCGGCCACCACTGGCCACGATATTGCTTTTGACCTGGCTAATCACGGAATCGGTCAGTAAAACGCTTTCGCAAACCAGATCTTGCTTAGCTTATCGTCTTTTGGTAAAGATGTCGTGAGTGACCTTGCACACAATGAAAACTTCGTCCAGATCTGAGTGCCGAGTCAGACAATGTACCAACGTTCACCTGTGTATGTCATGAGCATAAAGCACGGATGTCCGGAATACTTGGGACGTGAGTGAGCCACCCACTTTTGTATACAGCCGGCCGACGACCACCGCCACCCACAGTTTACGTCGAGGGTGGGAAACCCACCGACGTTGCCGATAGGTTGGGTGCATCGGTCCCGCTCTTCCTAGCAATGTCATTACACCGGAGAACTGTGGAGAAGGTCGCTGCTGCTGACAAGTGAGTCTCTCCCTGTAGCACCGATCGATTGGCTGAAACACTTTCGTAGGGATATCCTGGATGGGCTGACAAAAAAAGGATTCAAGTTGACAAACGGTCCAGATGGAGCGGGATTCCCATCGCTTATGTACCGTCGTGGCGGAGGATATTACTTCGGTTGGTCGGCTTGGTTCGACCTTCCGCGCTTCTCCTGACCTCCGTCCTTGTAGATGTCGGAGCTAGCCAAATGATCATCGATGGGAAGATCGGACTCAAGAACGACTCCACCATCAAGGAGTTCACCAAGACCGGGCTGAGATTCGAAGACGGCAGCACTCTCGATGCGGATCTCGTTGTCCTTGCTACTGGATTTGGGGACTACCGAGACGGGTTCAAGAAGCTCCTCGGGAAAGATCTCGGGGGCGAGGTGAAGCAGATTTGGGGTCTGGATGGTGAAGGTGAACCTAGGGGAGCTTGGAGGGATGTCGGAGTTGAGAACCTGTGGTGCATGATGGGGAATCTTGCCATGGCCAGGTACCATTCTCGACACGTCGCTCTCCGTAAGTTCCTCTTCACTACTCCTCCTTTCCGTTGTGTTGACGGTTATGGATAAATAGAAATCAAAGCCGTGAAGGAGGGGTTGTTCACGAAGAGGTACTCGCTGGGGGAGGGGGAGAAGGAGGGGCCTTCCTTGGCCATCACGGAATCGGCCGATCGCGTCGAAAGTGCGATAAGTGTATCGCAGCATCCAAAAGCGTCCAAAAGCATGCTTTCGAAAGCCAAGGGCCTCCTTCGCAAAGCGGGTATTATACTAAAGTTTCCCAGGAGCGGCAGTCAGAAGTGGCAGTAGTGACGCTCAGTGAAGTGGGCGGTCGGGAGCCAGGACAGAAGTAAATATCCAAGAGACCAGTTCATTCGATTCCCAAGCATGTACTAGAAGTGACATAGAATTAAAGGACCAAGATATAAGTTTGGTCGATCCTTGGCATGTGCAGAAGCGGCGGTCTCTGTACAGTGTGTTACAGGGAGTAGTGAGTGGGCGAAACAAACAGACGGAGATGAGAGGGCGGCCGCTGCGGGCGATCGAGGTCGCACGTGCCCTTTACATCACTCCACCCTCGCAGTCGAACAACTTCTTCATTTTGCGGCTATAGTGGGCGGGTCAGGGTGAAATCCAATCAGCGGCCTCAACTCTCACCGCCTTAAGCCAGGGCATGCAAACCGCCCGTGAGTATCCATAATGAGTTCTCGTCCATTCCGTTGACGACGCTGAGGCTCCGGGCCGTAGACTTCGCCTCCCGCTTGTGGACGAAGCCCATGCCGGATGGTATATGGCGGAGGGTCGACGACATCTCCAAGCAATACACCGGTGCCGGATGGAAGAATCTGCCTCAGGAGCTCGTGGATGAGATCCTGGACTACCTCCTGGATGATCTGAAAGCGCTGAAGGCCTGCTCCCTAACGTGCAAGTGCTTGTTCGGAGCGACGCGACCTCTCATCCACCGACGACTCATCTGCTCGGGTTCGCAGCCTGGCGGGCCTAAACTGATCGGTCGTCGCAAGAGAGATCCTGGAGCGTTCGGAAGGTTGATCGACGCAGATCGCTCTGGCATTGTACGTTACATCCAACACCTCACCATCAAGGGGGAAGATTTCTATCTTTACCCGAGGGCCATGCAAGAGTACCTGCCATACCTCCGGTTAATCCCCAAGCTGCAAACCCTTACCCTCGACATCTTTCAACTCCACCTGTTTATCCCGGTTTTCGATGAGCATTTCGGCATGTTCACCAACACTCTACGACACCTTGATATGCGAGGCATCTTCGGCACGGCACGGCAGCTATTGTATATCATATGCCAGTTCCCTCTGCTGGAAGACCTGACCATCGTATCTCCAGCCGGCGAGATCGTTGCAGACTCTGAGTGCCCCACTCCAACGACCACGCGTACACCGCCGCTCCGGGGTAAGCTCGTCGTCTCGCGGGTGCACTCGAGGGAGTTCTTTGAAGGTCTTGCGGCATTCTCAGGCGGGCTCAACTTCCGTTCGTTGGAATTACACCGGTGTCAAGGCCTGGAAGTCGTCCTTGAGGCCTGTGGTCACATCACCACATCGATATCGTGCTTATGGCGATGTGGCGGCTTCGGCAGTGAGTCGAATTTCTCCATTCATGTATACATTGCGATGTAACTTTAGGGACCATAGCGTCCCCGCCGAACCTCAGGCGATGTGTGGCTCTCAAGAGATTCGAGTTTAACGCCAAGTTGTCCGAACTCTGGCAGCTCCCCGGGTGGATCCACGACACGCTCAGAACGATAACTTCGACCCGGTTCGAGGAATTCGTGATTTGGGTCCTAGATGAGGTGGCGCATATGCGGAGTCCGCATTATCCGCCGAGTGGGGTTGGTTGGGAGGGCGTGGACACGTTATTGAACGCGCTGACAGAAAGGAACCCTGATTTCAGGATTATGTTCAAGGGAGATTTCGACTCTTTCCGCTGTGGTATGGAGGGCGAATACAGCACGGCCCGCCGGCTCATCGAAGGCCGCCTGCCGCTCCTTTCCTCCAAGGGTTTGGTGAAGTTTGAGCCAGTACGTCAGGTAGAGAACCGGTTTTGGAAGTCGGATCTCCTGTAGATATCCCACACTTGCTTCATTGGTGCTTTCCTGTTGTTGTAACATTCAGTGCTCCTTTTTTGAAATTCAAGTGGATCTTGCCAGTACATTTTCTCAAGGTGATTGAGCAGATATCGGTGCGGAACCATCGATTCTCCAGCTTTATTCCTGCATTAGCATCATGTAAGTCTCGAACCGAGGAGCAAGCTGGGGGGGGAGGGGTCGGAGTCTTTAGAGTGTCAGTCTGCCGGATTGAGGCAGATCGCAAGTACACGCTGAAATCTGACCATATTTTTATGGACTCTCCAACGCCTGCCTGCCATGAGCAACGCACATTTCGAAAACATGGACTGCAGGGGGGTAGAGTGTGTCGACACTAATTCCCTACTGTAATAGGAGTCCAGGGGGATATTACACTGAACGGTAGGAATTCAAGTTTTCATCGGAATTCTCCTCCATCAAGCTGATCGAGTGCGGTCAATAAACTTCACCCAGATGGCCCTTGACTGTCAGGAATGTGATGAAAAACGACATCCCCAACGTCCTGGGGGCCAAGGATAGGCACACCTTTCTTGACCTTTGTGCTAAATGTTTTGGATAGAGTTTTGACCTCCTGAAAAAATCCTGTTATGTCACGGTAGTAATCGACGCACCACCCCGCCGCGCGCCATTACCACACATCTAATTCGACGTCGTAACATTGGATGTGCTGTGGGAGAGACGAAAAGTTCCCACTACAATTCAATTTGAAATCGTTGCGCATGATGTGATCGAAGCCTGTTGCCGGTCCCCATTTACATCACTCCACCCTCGAAGTCCAACGAAACTCTCATTTCGCGGCTATAGTGGGCGGGTCCGGGTGAAATCCAATCAGCGACCTCAACTCTCACCACCTCAAGCCAGAGCATGCAGACCGCCCGTGAATATCCAGAATGAGTTCTCCGTTCCGTTGATGACGCTGACAATCCCGCAGACTTAGCCTCCCGCTTGTGGACGAAGTCCATGCCGGATGGTATATGGCGGAGGGTTGACGACATCTCCAAGCAATTCACCGGCGCCGGATGGAAGAATCTGCCCCAGGAGCTCGTGGATGAGATCCTGGACTACATCCTCGATGACCTGAAAGCGCTGAAGGCCTGCTCCCTGACGTGCAAGCGCTTGTTCGGCGCGACACGACCCCTCATCCACCAACGATTCATGTGTTTGGGCTCGAAGCCGGGGGGGCCTAAACCAATCGGTCGTCACAAGAGAGATTCCGGAACGTTTGGAAGGTTGACCGACGCGGATCGCTCCGGCGTTCTATGTTACATCCAACACCTCACGATCAAGGTAGAAGATGGCTATGTTTACCCGAGGGACATGCAAGAGTGCCTCCCACACCTCCGGTTAATCCCCAAGTTGCACGCCCTCACCCTCGACACCTTTCATCTCCACCTGTTTATCCCGGTTTTCGATGAGCATTTCGGCATGTTTACCAACACTCTACGACACCTTGACATACAAAACACCTATGGCACGGCACGACAGCTATCGTATATCATATGCCAGTTCCCTCTGCTGGAAGACCTGACTATCGTATCTCCAGCCGGTGGGATCGTTGCAGACCATGAACACCCCATTCCAACGGTCATACAGTCACCGCCGCTTCGGGGTAGGCTCGTCGTCTCGCAGGTGCACTCGAGGGAGTTCTTTGATGGTCTTGCGAAGTTCCCAGGCGGGCTCAACTTCCGTTCATTGGAATTGCACCAGTGTGAACACCTGGAAGTCATCCTTAAGACCTGTGGTCACACCACGACATCGATATCGTACTTGTGGCGATGTGGCGGCTTCGGCAGTGAGTCGAATTTCTCCATTCGTGTATACATTTTGATGTAAACCTGGGGACAATAGCGTTCCCGCCGGACCTCAGGCGATGTGTAGTTCTCAAGAGATTCGAATTCAACGTCAGGTTGCCTGATCTCTGGCAGCTCCGTGGATGGATCCACGAGACTCTCCGAATGATAACTTCGACCCGGTTCGACGAATTCGTGATTTGGATCCTGGATGGGGCGCATCTATGGAGTCAGCAATACCCGCCAAGTGACGTTGGTTGGGAGGATGTAGACGCGTTGTTGAATATACTGGCCGAACGGAACCCTGATTTCAGGGTTGTGTTTAGGGGAGATTTCGACTCGTTCCGCTATGGTATGGAGGGCGAGAACGGCACGGTTCGCCGGCTCATCAATGATTACCTACCACTCGTTTCCTCCAAGGGTTTGGTGGGGTTTGAACCAGTACGTCAGGTAGAGAACCGGTTTTGGAAGTCGGGTATCCTGTAGATATCTTTCCTGTTGTGTTTTTGAATGCAAGTGGCCTTTGCGGGCGCGTTTTCTCAAGGCGATCGGGCAGATATCGATATCGGTGAACCATCGCCTCCCCAGCTTCATTCCTGCATAGGCATCACGTAAATCTTAAACCGAGGAGCAGGCAGTGGACTTTTCCTCGCCATGCGACTGCAATGGCGGGTTTGCTTCGAGCAGGACTTCGAAATCGAGGCAGATCGCAAGTACTGTCCCCCTCCAACATTGGTGGCATCACTGTCCTTCGAAGCGGTTCCTCTTGATATCAGACTCGTGCGGTACCTGCGGGGCCTGACGCTCGGAACCAGGAATCGTGGTTCAAGTCGTCGGCACCGAAACTCCCATAGGGGGAGGGCATAGACGAAGTTGGAAGGGAATATCTACAGACTACTCAACCTCGCAAACCGGCTTCCCACACGAGTGTACTCAAACTTCACCAAATGATTTGAAGAAAAAAGCGGCAAGTAACTCATAATGAATGAGCGAACCCCGTCGGGAGCACCACTGAGGAATGAGTAGAAACACCCCCTGAACACAACTCTGAAATCGGGATTCCGTCCAGCTAGGACGTTTAATGACTCGTCCACGACATTCCAGCCATCGCCCTTCGCCTGATTCCACGGAATCACCTCATCCGGAAGCCAGATCACGAGTTCATTGAACGTGGGCGACGTTATAGTTTGAAGCGTCGTGTGGATCCATTCGTGTATTTGCCAGAGGTTGGTTAGTGAGGCATCGAGTTCGAGTCTTTCGAGGACCACATTCTGCTTCAAGTTCAGCGGGATTGCTATGATCCCCAAAGGTTATATCATGATACATAACTGGATGGGTGGATTCAGCTTACCGTCGATCCCGCGCCCTCGGCATAAGTACGATATCGACCTCGTAGTATGGCCACAGGCCGCAAAGATGGCTTCCAGGTGGTTACACCAGGACAGTTCCAATGAGCGGAAGTTGAGTCCTCCAGGGAGCCCCACGAGGCCTTCTGAGAGCTCCCTCGAGCGTGCCTGCACTAAAACGAGTTTACCTCGAAGCGGCGGCGACTGCTTGATCGTTGCAAGAACGGGGTACCCAGGAGGTGCGAAGATCTCACTGGCTGGAGACATAATAGTTAGGTCTTCCAGCATGCGAAATTGGCATATGATATACAAGAGGTCCAGTGCCGCGCACTTGGCGTTTCGTATGTCGAGCTGTCGGAGGGTGGCAGTAAACATGCCGAAATGTTCATTGAAAACCGGGATGATTGGGTGGAGATGGATTGTGCCGAGAGTGAGACTATGTAGCCTGGTGATTGACCGAAGCTGTGGAAGGCACTTTTGCATATTCATCGGAGTAAGTGGGCCGTCTTCCGCTTTGATGGTGAGGTGCCTGGCGTAGCGTACAAGTCCCAAGCGACCATCTGTGTCAATCAATTGCCCAAGTGCTTCAGGATCTCTCTTGCGACGACTGAACAGAGACCGCTTCGGCTTGGGGTCCTCCGGTTTTGGATCCAAACACACGAGTCGTTGATGGCTATGGATTAGAGGTCGCGTCCCCCCGAACAAGTATTTGCACGTCAGGGAGCAGGCCTTCAGCGCATCCAGGTCGTCCAGGAGGTAGTCCAGGATCTCATCCACGAGTTCCTGGGGCAGGCGCTTCCATCCCGCGCCGGTAAACCGCTTGGAGATATCGTCGACCCTCTGCCGTACATCGCCTGATGAAAGAGTAATCCACAGGCGGGAGGCAAATCCTATAGGGATGTCAGCGTCGTCAGAGGAGTGATGGGAGGTTGTGCTTGATATTTACGGGCGGTCTTCATGTCTGGCTCAAGGTTGTTGTTGAGGGATGAGATCTGGCTGGATTTAACCCCGGCCCGCCCGCAATACACGCTCTCGTACGAGGGAGGAACGTTCGAGGGCGATCAAGTGAAGAGAATGCTGCCTCATTGCACGGGCGGCAGACTTCAAGATGACACGTCTTCCGAACAATGATTTCAGTAGTTTTTGTTCCCCCGGCGTCTAGATGGAATAGTTATGTGTCGTGACAGCCGTGCACGACGACACCGACGAAGCTAGGGTGGAATATCTACAGAATACCCAACCTCTCAAACCGGTTCCCTACACGAGGTACACACTCAAACTTCACCCGACGACTCGACAAAACAAGTGGAAAGTAAATTGCAACAAACGAGCGAGCCCCGTCCGAATCACCCAAGGCGTTATCCCGGAACGAGTGGAATCCCCCCCTGAACACAACCATGAAATTAGGATTGCGTTCGACCATGGATTTCAACAATGCGTCTACGGCTGCCCAACCGTCACGATTCATCTGGGCCTGTGAAAAACCCGAGTCCAAGATCCAAATCACGAATTCGTTGAAGGCGGGTGAGGTTATTGTCCGGAGCGTCTGGTAAACCCATTCGTGGACGAGTGAGACACTATTCAACGAGATGTTGAACTCGAAACTTTCGAGCACCACGTTCCGCTTGAGATCAAGCGGGATCACTATAGTCCGAAATGGTTAATTCAAACGTACAACCGAATGGATGAATTTTACCCACAGCCGATGTCGCCCCATCGCCACAGGTAAGATACCGATGTCACGGTGTGGCTACACGCATTAAACACGGTTTCCAGGCGCCCGCACAGGGTCAATTCCAATGAACGGAAATTGAGTCCTCCAGGGAGTGCCGCGAGGCCTTCGGAGAGCTCCCTCGAGTGTACCCGCGCGATGGCGAGTTTACCTCGAAGTGGCGGTGACCGTGTGATCGTCGGAACCTGGTGTTCAGGGTGCGCAGTGAGTGCAATGGCTGGAAACACGATGGCCAGGTCTTCCAGCAGCGGAAACTGGCATATGATATACAAGAGCTCCGGTACCGCGCACCCAGTGTCTCGTATGTCGAGGCGTTGTAGAGTGTTGGTGAACGAGCCGAAATATTCATGGAAAACTGGGATAAACGGGGAAAGGTAAAATGTTTCGAGAGTGAGACTCTGTAGCTTGGAGATCGACCGAAGGTGTGGAAGGTACTCTCGCATGTTCCCCGGACTAAAACGCAGAGAATGATAGACGTGTTTCGACTTGAGGGTGAGGCTTCGGGTGTAACGTAGAACGCCCAAGCGATCTGCACCGATCAACTGCTCGAAGGCTCCAGGATCCCTCTTGCGACGGCTGAGCAGAGATCGCTTCACTTGTCGATGCCACTCCGACGTTGAACCCAGGCACACGAGCCGTTGGTGGATGAGGGGCCGCACCGCGCCAAACAAGCACCTGCAAGTTAGAGAACAGGCCTTCAGCGTGCGTAGGTCGTCCAGGAGGTAGCCCAGGATCTCATCCACGAGCTCCTGGGGCAGGTTCTTCCATCCGGCGCCGGTGAATTGCTTGGAGATCTCACCGATCCTGTCTTGTATATCGACGGGTCTCAACTTTTTCCACAAACGGGATGCAAACCCTGTCCGAGAATGTCAGCTGTTGATAGGGTGGACGGGAGCCCGTGCTTGATATTCACCAGGACTGTGGGCGGTCTCCATGCTCGCGCCAAAAGAGGTGTTCAGGGTAGATGCAACCATCGGCCCGCCGCTGTATCCGCAAGGTGGAAATTTTCTGCGAGGGGGTGGTCGAGGGTGGCGGTTGAAGATGGTATATGGGGGTAGAGTGAATGCCGGCTCATCTCCGTGGCCGAAGCGCTGACCCAACAGCCAGCCACTCGGGACCAGTTACGCGCTCTCAGACTTTGAGACCCAAATCGCGTCAGCTCGTCGTTCGATATCCAGTAGTTTCAGCACGTTCAAGGATCGGCACGCGTAACAAGGGTGCTGGCGGAAGGTGGCAGTATGGCATGTCAATAAGCGCCCTCACGGTCTCTTGCATTGTTCCGCGCCGGACGAGACTCTCGCGGATTCAACCCGCGACCTCAATTCCCTACGGCCACCTTGAACCAACCTAGCATGGAGACCGCCCGTAAATACCCAGAAAGCCCCGGTCCGTTCCGTTGACAACGCTGACACTCTCGTAGGATTTGTCTCCCGCCTGTGGACCAAGTCCGCACCGGGTGGTATACGACGGAGGGTTGACGATATCTCCAAGCAATTCGCCGGCGTCGGATGGAAGAATCTGCCCCAGGAGCTCGTGGACGAGATCTTAGGTTACCTCCTGGATGATTTACCCACGCTGAAGACCTGTTCCCTGACGTGCAAGTGCTTGTTCGGCGCAACGCGACCTTTCATCCACCGGCGACTCGTGTGTTTGGGTTCAAGACCGGAGCATCCAAAACCGAAGCGAACTCTGTTCAGCCGTCGCAAGAGAGATCCTGGAATCTTCAAACAGTTAACCAACCCAGATCTTTTGGGTGTTCTACATTACACCCGACACCTCACCCTCAAGCCGAAACACATCTATTATTCTCCGCATTTCAACCCAGGAGACATACAAGAGTACCTTCCACAACTTCGGTCGATCACCAGGTTACAGAGTCTCACTCTCGAAACATTTTATCTTTCCCCGTTTATCCCAGTCTTCAACGAATATTTCGGCTCGTTCACCAACACTCTACAACGCCTCGACACACGAGACGTCGGGTGCGCGGTACCGGAGCTCTTGTATATCATATGCCAATTTCCGCTGCTGGAAGACCTGGCTATCGTGTCTCCGGCCGGCGAACTCTCTGCACACCATGAACACCCGGTTCCAACAATCACGCGCTCGCCGCTACTTCGGGGAAAACTCGTCGTCGCGCAGGTACACTCGAGGGAACTTTTTGAAGGCCTCGCAGCGCTCCCAGGCGGGCTCAACTTTCGTTCCCTGGAATTACGCCGGTGTGAACACCCAGAAGTCATCTTTGCGAAATGTGGTCACACTGCGACGTCGATATCGTACTCGTGGTCAAGGGGTTTCCCCAGTGAGTCAAGTCCCTCCATCCTTGTGTGTATTATGACGCAACCATTTTGGACTTTAGCGAACCCTCTAGACCTCGGGCAATGTGTGGCTCTTGAAGCATTCGAGTTCAACACCATGTTGTCCACCGTCTGGAAGGTCAGCAGATGGATCCTCCAGACGCTCCGAACGGTTACTTCGACCCAGTTCAATGAATTCGTGATTTGGATTCTAGACGTGACATATCCCTGGTTTCTGCGGTATCCGTTATTGAGTGATGATAGTTGGGGGACTTTGGACGTGTTGTTGAGCGCCCTGGCCGAACGCAACCCTGATTTCAGGGTTGTGTTCAGGGGAGATTTTGACTCGTTTCGCTGCAGCATCGGGGGTGAACACGACAAGGTTGGTTCGCTTGTCAAGCGTCACCTGCCACTCTTTTCCTCAAAGGGTTTGGTGAAGTTCGAGCAAGTGTCACATGTAGAGAACCGGTTTCGGAAGTCGGGTATTCTGTAGATATCCCCCCGCCTGCTTTGTCAGTGCTTCCCCATTGCACAAGTCTCGGTAGATTTTTTTTTTGAAATGGTAGGCATTACATGAGTAGTTTGATCAATGACATCGAGGGCGAGCCGGGGGATGTCTAAAATCACACGGTTTCTCCAGAGATAGGGTTCACGCGGGGAGCGACGCTGGGGAGGCTG
>Ga0307511_10002874_pt1 | contig 17870 bp, 21 predicted proteins | sample 13_EM_MG_FD_200266 | JGI IMG/M metagenome (GOLD analysis project Ga0307511, IMG submission 200266) | Populus trichocarpa ectomycorrhiza microbial communities from riparian zone in the Pacific Northwest, United States - 13_EM | ecosystem: Host-associated > Plants > Roots > Unclassified | place... | reverse complement strand
ACAAGTATAGGTAGGCAGTGGGAGTACGCTTCCACTGCGTCCCAAGGTTTCTCCTCTTCATTTTCCGCCTCTGGCAGATGGGTCGGTTGAGCTATTCTCAGGTGCTGGGGGGTGCTAATGCATTCCATCCGTTGCCGCTGTTGTTTTTGTGGGCAATGGAAAGTGATGTGGATGCCATCTTATGTAGGGTGGTCACAGTGGGGGGGAGGGGGCAGGTTGGGGAAGGGAATTTGCCTATCCTGTGGAGCCAGCCGTTGGAGGGGTACTGGTACGGGACTGGCAAGGCCCCCCATCCCGTCGCTGTAGTATCCACCACAGAGTCCTAGTGGCTCCCAGATAATAACTTGAAAAGTGATTTTGAACTCAGAACCGAGGCACTGAGGAAATAACTTTGACAGAGGTCTAGGCACGTGACCCCGATTGCCACATTACCCTGAAGTCCTACCCTCAGAGCATGACACCAATAATTGTGCTAGTCTGTGACATGTACTAATTAGGCAAACTACTAGTTATATAGTTAGTAACTAGAAAATGACCGAATAATGTGATAAATAGGATTCACTCTTCATACAACAAACAGCAAGCAAAAGTGTATAGCTAATGCATTGCCAACACTAAGTAACTCCTACCAGCTACTTGTTATTTGTACATAAAGAGAAGATGGCCAACACGTTGACCTTGCCTCCCCAGTCAAAATCCTTTTGGTCTCAGAATATGCCCGGTGTGTTGCCATGGCAACAAGAAATGAACAGCCTTACTTCCCATCCACTCTATCATCACATTCTAGCATGCGAAAATACTTAGATATGCTATCCGTCTGAAGAATGCCATATTACAACTCTCATGATTAGCGTACACATAAGAACATAGTCTTAATACCATAATACTTATCAATATATGTGTAATCGACTCTGCGTATATGAACTGAAAAAAAACCCATACCTAGACAAGCAAAATACCCAAAGAGCGATATAAAACGCACTTGCTCTCATAAACTAAATAAGTAACGATAAGCCGTTGTTAATAATCGATAACCATCAAGCTCCGTAATTAAGAGGCAAACCACCAAGAAAAAGAAACAAGATATAACAGGCGTGATCCCTTGCTACTCCCCCTAAAGAATACAAGAACCTCAGAAAGAAAAAGAGAAGAAAATAAAAATTAGAAGCAAGTCCCATCAAGTTGCGCCTGCGTTGGAGGATGTGCGTGTGTATATGTGTGATCCCGAAAACCCTCATGCTGTCTTCCCATGCTGAAACCAATCCATCAGGCGTAGCTTCTTTCTCTAAATATTCACCCCACTCGCAAAGAGAATCATCCACCCAATCCACCGAAAACCCTTCATTTCTCAATATAAATCGTAACTTCCAGCCCCCATGTAGGTAATGTCACGCCCCAAATCCCTAATTTCCAGCTCCCTCGCCGTCATACCCATTGGCCTCCGTTCCTGCCCAGCCGTGATCTATATCCTCTTCCTGCTCAGCAGTTGCACTTTCGTCTTCATCCTCCTCATGTTCAAAAAATGGGAGTGGAAGATCTACAGAGGCTTTTGCTTTAGCATTTAGGTAATACCGTAATTTGTGCACACCTTGTCCGCTAAAGACGCAACTATTTCCCAGACTATCAGTATTCATTTGTGTAAGTAATAGTAGGCGAATACGTACAATACTTCCCGTTGATGAAGAGTGAATTCTGGAGACGATAGATTAGTTATCTGTAGTCTCAGGGGACGGAATGGGGTTATTCACCATCGGGGGGTTCTCGACAGAACCTCGACAATTCATCATTAGAATAGAAGGTTTCAATGCCGGTTAGACTGAGGTGTGTCAACCTCTGGCACTTGTTCACCAGTTTCGTTATTCCCTAAATTTGTTCTGCTCAGTTGCCGCGGGCTATCAAATGCGAGACAAGGTGAGGACTAACACTTAATGTCAACTTAGGACAATAGCTGAGGTGTACCCTTTCCAAGACGCACGCCTGTGGCTTACCCACGAGCGTGGTTATACTCCGGTCTGTGATCTTCGCACATTTCACCAATCCTACCCGCTTCAGCTTCGGCAGTTGTGCCAGCTCCATCACACCGTCATCGGTGAGGTGCGTACAGCCAGCTAGATCAATATATCTGATCCTGTTACAGTGTCTGGAAATTTTCCTGAGTGATGTATCCGTTATGTGCGAACAGTGCCCGAGGGCGAGGTAGTGGATCCATTTCCCCAGACGGGTAATATTTTCAACACCTCGATCTGTGATGTTTTTACACTTTGCAAGGATTAGGCTTCTTAGCCGAGGGGCGATGGATACAATTTTGATGACGGCTTCATCGGTAATGAGTTCACAACTGGTGAGGTCTATGTTCCGGAGGCTCTCGATTTGGTGGTTGGGAATTTTATAAAATGCATCATCCGTAATGTGGGCGCAACCTGCAAGATGCAGCTCCCGAAGTTGACGAAGATCTTTAAACAAGTGTACCACGGCTGTGTCCGTTATCTCCTTACACTTTTGAAGGTCGACCTCTAGTAGTTGCGAGCAGTTTTGTGCCATGGCAATCACAGCTTCGTCCGTTAAGTTGTCACATTCATTGAGTTTTAACTATCGTCGTGCATTAGCGTAACCCTGTATTCGAACTGTTGGAACTAGAGATCATACCCTCTTCAATAGCTTGCAGTTCTTGGATAGATTAACCAGAGATGAGTCTGTGACTTTATTACATCCGGCAATATTAAGCCCTTGGAGCCTAGTGCAATTTTCTGCAATAGCATTGATTGTGCGATCAGTCAACTCAAACAAGTTTGAAAGATCCAGCGCCAGAAGCCCGGGATTGTTAGGTATCAAGTTGTCTAATCCGGAATCTGTCAAATCCCTACAGTTCGTAAGTGTAAGTCTTTCCAGCCGTCTGCACATCGATAAGCTTGCGACTGTTCCATCACTAATTTGCCTTGCCAGAAATGTAAGGTTGAGGCGTTTTATCAGTCTTGCATAGTCGAAAGTTGCATTTTCACTGTGTAAGGTCTCAACAACACTGCGAAACTGTTCCCACTTCGCCACATATGGACGATGCCACAATTGGTCCACAGCACACGAAGCCCACTTCGTACACACAAGCATACAGCTTCGAAGATCGGTTGGATGTGTGAGTTTGGAAAATATGATGATTAGAAGCTCATTCGGTAATCGATCCATAGGAGACATCTCTACCGCAAGCTTTCCACCACAGAAGCCTTTTAATTCACCTCGAGAGGAGGTTTTCCGCGGCCGTAAGCTTGTGCTTGTCGGACTTGTCGAGACTGCCATATTCCGGAAATTGGGAATCGGTTCTGTTATGGAAGTACTGCTTCCATCGCCATTAGCAAGCAAGAAGTCGTCTGAATCGTCGCCTGGGTATGGCGCCCTCTCAGGAGAGCTTGATGAGGATCCATCTGACGTAGGTGTTCGAGGCTGGCCTCTCGCTTTGGTCATGGTGTTTGCGGAATGGGGAAGCCGGGAAGATGAGGGGGATAGATTGGGGGTTGGGGGGGGTGGTTTGTAGGCGATAGTAGGGTTTGATGAGATTAATTAAGCCGTGTCGGTTGATGGTTGTGATTTGATATGGAGAAACGTGCTAGGATACTCGTAAACGGAACTTGCAGCAGCGGGTATGTACGATGAGAACAAAGGCGGGGCGAGGGTTGACTAAAGCTAGCGGGCGGCGTTGTGTCTGTCCAGCGATGGCTGGAACAACCGACTGGATGGGGGTTGTGTATGTACCTGGCAATGTACCTGACAAACACCCACGAGCAACGCTGGGGGGAATATCAAGGGCTTCAGAGGTTTTATACAGATGCCGTGTATAGCTTTGCAAAAAATTCCACGAGACAAACTTATCTTGTCAGGTATCCTCAGGAGAGTGTGATCGTCGGGCGAGTCCTCAGCTGCACGTGACGCTGACTGCAAGTGTAGTGTCAGGCGGAAGACCTCAACAGCAGTGAGCAGGAGAAAATAATTGTCGAGTGCCGGAGAAATCTCGACACAGAGGCAGTGAACAATGGATGGTGCTACATGCTTCTGAGTATTATACCCTCGCACTTTGACAACAGATACATCACAGCCACAATCTCAACAAACCAATGAGGGCTTACTTGTCAACAGGCACCAATGAGGCAACATGTCATGAAAAACTCTAATAGGACCAACTAGCCATGGCTTGCAAGCAAGTACCACATTATAGAGAAAATCTAGTAACGAACTCCACAAGTATAAGCATTCATCAAATTCGCACTTACTTGCTACCATTCTGTTTTTAGACATTTGAACCAATATCAAATCCGAAGTAGACGCCCTAAATATGAAAACAAGCAGGCTTGGGGCAGGGTATGCCTACCCCCATTCGACCTCCATAATAACAGCAAAAAGGAAATTCACTGCAACTGCTCAATTATTTCGAAAACGCCCCACTAATCCCCCAAGAGAATTTACCGAAGCATATTATCACCCAACAAATCTTATCCCAAGTATTCGTACAATCTACCAATGTCCCTCCAACTATGGCTTCTCCGTATCCAGATTCATCATCCCTAGACCTGCAAAGTTGCAATGAAGTTATTAAGATCGTATTCATCATACTGTGTCTCGTCCCAGAGTTCTCCCAGATCATCCAGTATACCCTTGGTTCCTTTCTTGAGGGGGTTTCCGTCGATATCCATCACTGGCTCCTCGCCTGTTGATTTCTCTGCCTGGCCTGTCTCCCCAAGGTTAAACAGATCCAAGATCTGGTCTGTTTCCATTGTGGCAAGACCAGCATTCTGTTGATTCACAACTGTTGACGCTACGTCTAGCTTGAATCGTTGAAGACTACGAGTTAAAGTTAGTGGGATCCCCTCTTTCAATAGGTTAAACGACTTACGTCATGATTTTCTCTTCCAGAGTGCCTCTAGTGATAAGCCGGTAGACATTTACGACCTTCTTTTGTCCTATACGATGGGCTCGATCCATAGCCTGCATATCTTTCTGAGGATTCCAATCGTGCTCGACAAATATGACTGTATCAGCACCTGTCAAGTTTAACCCAAGACCACCAACGTGGGTTGTCAGGAGCAGAACGTCAATGGACGGGTCGCCGTTGAACTTAGTGACAATATCCTGGCGCCTTCTGGCCTCTGTACTGCCGTCCATGCGCATGTAGGATACCGAAGGGAGCATAGCCTTGAGAACATCCTTCTCAACAATATCCAACATTTCCTTCAATTGACAGAAAATGAGGGCTCGATGTTGACTAATTGATGTGGTCTCCGTGGGTCCACCAGCGCTCTCAACTCCAATACCACAATCCACGAGTAGATTATGTAGGGCACCTAATTTTGGCGCATGTATAGGGTCACGAATATGCGACTTGTCCTTCACTAGTTGTTTATTAACCTTTTCGTACTGAGGATGTTTTTCATTCAAGACAAGGGACGGTGAATTGCAGAGTTTCCGCATGTATTGAAGGGCCTGGAAGATATGCTGTTTCGCTTGCTTGTCATCCTGCACACCTTCAGTCGAGATCTGCTTAACCTGTTTCTTTGCGAAATCATCATATAGCTTCTTCTGAAGGTCGCTGAGATCGCAGTAGTAATTCTGGATAATTTTGGGTGGTAGGTCATCCAGAACTTCTTCTTTAAGTCGTCTAAGGAGGAATGGCAGAACTTGTTTGTGTAATGCCTCAATTGCTAGGGCACCTGCCTCCTGTTCTTTTGAAGAGCTTTTGCTGTATCGACTGGCAGCGATGGGCTTCGCAAATCGCTCCATGAAGACTTTTTCGGTTCCAAGGAACCCAGGCATAAGGAAATCAAATAAGGACCATAGTTCCAGCACATTGTTCTGTATTGGTGTCCCTGAAAGGATTAATCGATGATTCGCTACAACCCTTTTCACTGCTTGTGTGAGTTTAGCTTTTGAGTTCTTGATGATATGACCTTCATCAAGAACACAATAATTCCAGCTGTATTGCCCAATATTCTCAATGTCATTCCTACAGATGTCGTAAGATGTGATCACAATGTCTGTAGTCCCAAGCTGAGCCCTCACACGAGCACGTTCCCCAGGGGTTCCCACATAGCAGAGAGCTGTGAGGAAAGGTGCATACTGTTTTATCTCTTGCTGCCAGTGGCCAGATAATGTCGGTGGACAGACAATCAAAGTCGGTAATCGTCGCATTTCAGGCGATCTAGTTTTGGCGAAATCCTGTGCACGGAGATAATGATCACTAGCAACAATACATATCGTCTGTAAGGTTTTACCAAGGCCCATATCTTGTCACGATACGATAGTCAGCATAGAGTTTTTCAAAGACGTGGGGAAACCTACCATCACACAAAATACCATGAAGGTGATATTTGTTTAGGAATGCCAGCCAATTAACACCCTCTTGTTGATAAGACCTCAGTGTTGCATTGATAGAAACTGGAAGTTGGAAGGGCTCAATCTTATGAACATCAAGCATCTGCGATATGAATTGCCTTTCCCGGTCACGACCCTGGAGTAACTCTGGAGACAACCCAGGAGGATCCGGAATTCCAGCCTAAAAGACATGAGCAAGCACTCTGCGACACTTCTGGTATACGGGACATACCTCCAAAGGTACAAGCTTGACGAGAGTTGCAAACGTAGTAGTTGCAATCAGGCGCACATCGTTATCGGCATCACTCATTCGACCAAGCACCGGCACGATTAGGAAAACAACATATGGTAAGATATCCGTTTCCATTACGTGTATTAAATCTGGGGAAATCGTCAGCCAAAACGCAAAACACATCCCTTTAGCCAGGTTCGACTGCTACATACGGTAAACTGTTTCAATGGCGCCCTGCCGACAGCAGAGGTCGTGAACATTGGCTATCATTGGAAGAACCTTCTCAACTAGCATAGTCATCCCTTGTACTGTTATAACGCTACAGACAGTAGCGATACATTTTGCGGCAGCATAACGGAGTACTGAAAACTGAGATTGAAGGGCTTTGACTATTAAGGGGAAAAGATCAATGACCTAGCATATGTCAGTCATGGCACCCAGTGGGTGGAAGTAAGAAAACCAACAAATGTATGAAGATCCGAATGAAACTTTGGAAGAAGGGCGCGTATTGTCGACAGGCCATCTACTACTTCTTGGCCTAGCATGTTATCTGGGTCACGGATATTGGGAGGTATATTGCCTGGAAGAAGTTAGAAACCATACGTCTAGTGAAAGCCAGGAGCGGCGCTTACCATAAAATGCTTGCTTCAACGGCTCCTCAATGCATTCTTTCAGCTTAGGAACACTGTCGAATAAAGTATTTCCAAACCTGACAGACAATTGTTCCAAAGCTTCCTTTGCACCACGACGCTTGATTCTGGCTTCCTTGGCCTCTCGCTCGAAGGCCGCTTGATCTTGGTGATCCTTTCTGTCCTCTTCCTTCCGGAGCGAGAGGATGGCATCCTCAAGACTAGCATTTCTGTGAAACTCAGGCACTTCAGAAGTATCGACACAAAGGAAAGCATTTAGGTTCTTTGTGAGTTTCTCGGCCGCAGCCTTGCGACCGGTGAGCGAACAAAAACTGACTAATGATGCTATTGACGAGGCAGAACGTTTCTGTAGATCAACATTCTCTTCAGACTGTAGCTTTATTAGTGTCTCATGACAACAAACGTCTGTATGCTGAGATATACCTTAACACTTTCCATCACACCATGGATCAAGGGATTGAGCTTCTTGGGGAGATCATTCGTCGCAATGCACGCGCCTGCCGCAGCGGCTAGTACTCGAATATCCCGCTGCTTCTTGGCAGCTTGCGCCTCTTCTATCGCAATCAAGGCACTGGCACGTGCATCGGCCAGCACTTGGGATGACATTAGCTTTTGTGTAGGCTGAAGGAGCCTCTTAAGGCGCGTGAATTCCTCATTGACTATCTTCTCTGCGTGTGCAAGGCCAAAAGCATCCGGGCCTGCATTCGGATCGCCTTGAACAACAGCTGCAATTCGAGGAAGCTTTGTGGTTGAGACCTTGGCGACATCCCTAAAGGCATTGAGAAGGGACTGGCATTGGGCCCAGATAATCTGCATGTATGAGTGTAAATCCCTGTATATTGGTGGTCTCTCGGTGGTTAAAAGATCCATGAGACTCTCAAGGAAAGCTCCCTTAAGAGGAGTCGCCAGAGATGTGACCTTGCAGTATTCTTCCATAATCATTGCTGTGACCATCTGTGTCGTAGAAAATGGCGAGCTCAAATGCGGTACTAGCCGTTGGCTCCAAAAAGATACAGTTTCTCCTTCAGGCCATAAAGATATAACCCGTCCCATAGCTGTAGCGCCGGCGATCTTGGTCTTTATGAGGACATCCAATCCAACCAGGTCAATATCACCAGCCATCATATGCCCATCAACGTTGTGCGTTGTTACAGTTGGCTCCTCTCGCTTTTCACTCTTCCTTCGTCTCTTGGCCGGCACTTCTATTGTACCCCCAGGGGATCCATGACGTGCAATTGATGGCGGCTGATACGTTTGCCCAGAAGGCCGGATGAAGAGGCAAGGGTCCATAGCAATAGGATGCCGTGATACACCAATCGGGGTGGTCAATAGGCTTAGCAGAGCATCCACGTGACTACTAAACTCCATTGCAAATCGGTGTAGATTATCTCTGGAGAGCTCTTCAACAAGGGCTAGGAACACCTGCAATGAAAGGTTTAAAACAGCCTCTACTTTCTCAACCAATAAATTCTGGAAGATGAGGCGAAGGGTTTTGCCATCAATCCACCCTTTGGTACCCTCGCCCTGGATGTTCAGGAAAGTAAGGAGGGCTCTGAGGACTGCAGATCGTACACTGGTAATGGTATGTCGCAAGAAAGGGTAAAGACGGGGAACAAGCAAAGCGAATGATTGCCTATTATAGATATCAATTAGCATATATCCGCAAGCCAACTCGCCAATAGGACTTACGAAGGGTCTGAAGAAGCTTTTCGTCGCATTGTGTCTAGTACCTGAGGGAAGGAACACAGCTTTGCCAGCAGATCCATCACGGAGCCTGTACTGGCGCTTAGGTCGTCCTTAAGATGGGTGAGACAGTCCCATACTACGTCGACAAGCCCATCAACTGCTTCTGGTCGTAATGAGATAAACTCGGAAGCAATAGGAATTAAAGTAGCTGCACTGACCGCCCGCACATCATCGTCAAAATCCCCCAAACCTTTCATGACGGCTTTGACAACTCCGTCGATTAGATCGGGATCCTTGATCAGTATGTCAGTTCTTACTGCCACTAGATATTTTAGTCCGAGCATCCCTCCATGACATATCGCCCACACTGGATCCTTCAACTCGAGATCTGTCTGCATGACGAGTCTGTATAGGACCTTGTATATTGAATGGACTATTGGTGAGGAGACATGCAGGAGTAGGGCACCCAAAGTCTGCGATGTTGTCTCACGAATTGGTGCAACAACCTATCCACTATCAGAGATGTCACCCGGAGAGAAAGTAACGGGTGGCTTACATTGTCGGAAACATAATCTCCAAAGCGGTCGAGCATGAAGATACAACAAAGGCGGCAGGCCAAATCTTCAAGCCACCTCTGATTCAATAGATCGTTTTCAATTCTGGATTTGCCACGAACACGCCCAGCCCCACGGCCATGAGCTCGGACAACCTCCCGAATACCCATGGCTGCTCCATGACGAATCTCCCAATTAGGATCGAATATATCTACGAGGAGTAGTTCACAAAGTCGTTCGAAAGGCCATTCTGTCGGTTCCCCTGATGTTTCGATGGCGGAGGTGGGAGGGGCAGTAGGTCCTTTATGTTCCACTATTAGCTTCGCATCCTCTTCAACCTGTCCCGAACGATCTAATGAGAAATAATCCTTCTCTAGGCCATTCCCTTCCTGCTTGACCGGGTGAGGAGTGCGATCGATTGGCGTTTGCATAGCATTCGCATCTATGCTGGGTTTCCTCACAGTGGACTGAGCAAGATCAACCACCCGGACCTTGTTGACATGATTCTTGGCCGAGGCTTTTGCCTTTCTCTTCAGCATATTTTGCTGCCGTTTAGACAGCCCAGCAATCCCTTCGTCGGTTGGTGTTTGCGGCGTGTGGGAACCATCAAGAGGTGACATAGCGGAATGGATTGCTGGGGAGGCCAGGGGCTGAGTTCGGTAGGCATTTCCCACACTTGTATCGATTCTGGGAGTCTGAATCGAGTGGGAGGTGGTAGCAAAATCCTTCTCTGTAACAAGCTCATCCTCCATATATTCACCTCCTAATCCAAGTCTTGCAGTCACATTTTTCTTTTGAAGAGCCAAACGTTCCGCAGGGTCAAGGTCGGCCAGTGAATAGTCGTATTCTTTTCCAGAGCTTCCCAACAATCGCTTGCCATTTTTGACGACGGCTACAATGTCCAATGTATCGAAACGCAACTGCTCTTCTCCATTGTCGCTTGGTGTATTTTCCTGCTTTACAATCTCACTCTTAATGTTCCTATAATCATTCTCCTCCTCAATTTTCACGAGATCATCCTCCCTATTGGGGTCCCAGGCTTCAGCATTCTCAACGATCCCTCCAATTGCTTTCGTCGCAGCAGTCCTAGTATCCCAACTCTTAGATCTCAAATGCGGGACGATTCTGTTGAGAAGGTTGAAGAGCTCGTCTGGGTGTGATTTTTGTACATCTGCGAGCTGCTGGGCGGCTGTGTGCCGGACTAGCTGAGTGGAACCCGAGTCTAAGAGGCTGGATACACATGTGTTAGATGATGAGGCGTCTGCTTGTTGTTGTACAGCTTGGAACGTTATTTACCTTACAAGTCTTTCGAGTCTGTCCGGTAGAATGTTAGCACAGACACACTGCTAGGTACGAGGCGAGCTATCCTATTGGATGAAAAATGTAAAAACATGGGTTCTAGCAGGATCACCAAACTTGACAACTACCTACCTAGACATGATATTTAGGCACCTCTATCCATCTCTCTCCCAGCAGGAGATCTGATGATAAATCTTGCACAATGTATATAGGGTTTGGGGATACAGGATCCAATAGCCCGGGCTAGAAAACTGAGTGCAACGACGACAAATACTTAGCTAGTAGGCTTGAAAACTAACTATCCGATTCGCTGCCCTGGCTCGTTTATAATCAGCCCCCTGGCCTTGTGTGATTTATTAGAATTGTGAAACTATATAAAAGAATTGGATGTCAGTAGAAAACCTTTTGGAGGTCGCCAATGAGGTTAGATGTGGGACGGAAAGATGTATAATAGTGGGGGAGTGTTACGGTGTGGGGAAAGCCGAGTTGAAGGCGGGGGGGGGTATGGGGTGGACCAAAACAGCGAACAATCAACGGCAACGATCTTGAAGCAGATACCCGTTATTACAGGCAGATTTGCGGATGACAGATCAATCTAAGACACCCTGTAGTTGCGATGGAACGATACTTTTGTCTGGCAGCTTCGCGACGTACATACACCCTGTATCCTGTGAATTGTTCGCGGAATGCGAAATGCAGCTAAAGAAATAACCCAGCCAATAATAGGCGCGCGTTTTTTTTTTCGTACGAGTAACACCCTCTGGTGTTTCGTCCTTGCTATCTTCGGGATCTCGCTGTGTGAAGTGTGTGTGCGAGGCCCCTGCTAATTGACCTCTGGTGGGGCTGTTTTGCTGCCTCTCGTATAGGTCGAGGGACGGGTAAGTTGGTAGACCAGGTGCAAGCTCAGCACGTCACGGTATTGCAAGTACCAGCGTTATTGAATAAATAAATGTGTGGATGTCCAAAGAGCACGGGGGTGCGGCGTATCTGCTTAGTAAGGCGGGGGTGACCAGGGGATTTCCAATGGAGCTTCGAGGCCAGCGGATGTGCTTTTCGTTCGCGGCTGCGTTCTGTTCCTTGGGGGGTGGGCGAGGTCCTTTTAAGCAGACGTTCCTTGTTGTTGTGGTAAGGGCCGCCAAGGCTGCGAAAGAGCAAATCAAAACGGGCACCGGGGGACGCAAGCTAGTCCCGGCATGGGGAGCTTAATTGCTGGACTCATCTAGTCTGTAAGGTTAGTCTGGTTGGGTGCAAGGTGCTAGGCCATGAGCTGTCACCCACCAGGCACTGGCTATTGGAACTATTGGAACTAGCCCATCCGGACTCCAGCGCCGTCGATCGCGAAAACGAACCTCATCCCAAGAAAATACGGGATTGCCATATGGGCATGTAACCAGACTATATGGGCATACCTATGTCCCTCGTAAGTACCATACTATACTAGACGGTGCTTACGTACGTTTAGGTTAGTTTAAATCAACCTACAAGTACTCCGTACGGTCCCCCGACGTCAAGAGAGTCCTTAGTCTGGTTGGAGACTCCTAAGTACTGGATAGCCTGCACAGGCACAGTGTTTGGAAGCGTCATCATGTTCACACCATACAGCCGCGTCTCTCATGATCCAGCCATGGAAGTCATGGGTTTCGAGTCACTACATGCTAGGGTAACCTCACTAATCTCACTGATAGGGTAGAAAAGTACTTATTAGTACTCTAGGTTTTGCTACATGATACTTTACACTTGCTGACTATCAATGGTTGGGTAAAACAAAAGTTGGCTAGACCACATGACGGGGGAAGCCAATACTAAGTAAAATAATGATAATGCTATTGCCATCTGTCAGGGGCAGCAAGAGGCGCGCGATACGTAGTCTAATAGCTCTGGTGATCACCGAGCAAAACAGTGGACTTACGGCATCCCAAGGCAAGACGTTCGAAACAACTGGCATTCAGCAGGACGACCAACACCTAAAAAGAGGAAGGCAAGGAAACTGCACATTGAGATGTCGTCTTCTGCACTATCACGAGAACAATCCTGACCAAAAGTACTTCCGCCCATGTTGTGTTCATTAATATTATATATTTACCGAATTTTAGAAGAGGGATCGCCGCCGCTCAAGCCCCATTGCTTTAACCCCCTTCTGGGCAAGATTCAACTGAAGCTTAATGCACCTTGGCCAGTAACCTTAGCATCAACCCAAAAGTAAAAGCACTCAAGAAGTATCCTCAACCCGACCAAGTCCTACTTTTTAGTGTACAGCGCCCATTTATCGTTCTAGAGCTCTTCCCTCCAAGCCCCTTACTTCTCGCCCTATCGGAAGCCAGTCTCATTATATTCATCTCATCAGCGGAGCTGTGCCTACCGGACTGAACGACACTCATCATTCAAGCTCCTCCACCAGTTACGCTCCTTGGCCGCCAAAACTTGGAATCTTCTGTGCTTGAACCCGGGAGTACTCGATAGGCAACACAGCTCCAGTCATTGCAAGCTCCCATGGCTGCATCGGCTTTCGGCCATGTCTCCAGCTCCATGCCTGGCTCAAACTATGTTGCCCCTCCGATAGCTCCACCTGGAACCTTCCCGCCCGGAACGCTCATCACCGTGGGTGCACACAAATGTACAATTGACAGATATCTGTCAGAGGGTACGTTGGCTCTCCCCGGACGTTGGACTATGCTCAGCATGTTCTGATTACCTGATCCAGGAGGGTTTGCCCATGTTTACCTCGTTCGCCTTGCCAGGGCTGTCAATGGATCCGACATAGCAGTGTTGAAGCGGGTTGCAGTTCCAGACAAAGATGCCTTAACAAATATGAGGACTGAAGTGGAGACAATGGTTGGTTCTAGTCCCACCCAATAGAGGCTCTAGTTTCTGAATGTTGGAGTAGAAAAGACTTAAGGGCCACCGCCATATTGTTACCTATATCGACTCACACGCTTCCCACTTGAAAGGAGGTGGATATGAAGTTTTTCTGTTGATGGAGTACTGCTCGGGTATGGAGTTTTTTTCTGATCTTAGGGACATACGTCCCAGCTAACTAATATGTCCAGGGGGGGGATTGATCGACTTTATGAATACAAGACTACAAAATCGCCTGACGGAGCCTGAAGTCCTCAGTATCATCAGCGACATTGCCGAGGGTGTCGCTTGTATGCACTATCTTCAACCACCACTTCTGCATAGAGACCTCAAAGTGGAGAATGTTCTTATTGCGACTTCCCGCCGATTTGTCCTCTGCGACTTTGGCTCATGCTCTACTGTTAGAGAACCAGCATTGTCGGTTGCAGAATGTCGTTTGCTCGAAGAAGACATACAGAAACACACTACTCTACAGTACCGATCCCCAGAGATGATCGATGTGTATAGGAAACTCCCCATTGATGAAAAGTCAGATATTTGGGCACTAGGTGTACTACTGTACAAATTGTGCTACTATACTACTCCCTTTGAGGAGCAGGGACAACTGGCCATCTTAAATGCATCTTTTAAGTTTCCGTCATATCCACTGTTTTCTGATCGTCTGAAGAACTTAATTGGTGAGGAGATATTGATTGACATACCCTAGAGACCAGCACTAATGAAAAGCAGCATCCATGCTGAGAGAATCTCCATTCCAGCGACCTAATATATATCAAGTTTTGCGTGAGATATGCTCAATGCGCGGAAAAGAGGTCCCAGTTAAGGACGTGTGTTTTTCTCATCTCATAGCTGTCGGAGAATCGCACTAACACACACTAGATCTATAAAGGAGGAACAGCCCAGGCGAAGCCAACAGATAGACCACAACACTCCGCGCAGATGAATCCAGCACCAAGTGTCATAGCCTACCAGGCACCTCAAGCGCCACAAAAGCCTATGCTTCCAGACATCGTCCCTATGCGGCGCGGGAGACCAACGAAGAGTCCACACTCGGGGGTCACAGCTTCCCCGCAAGCTCGTGCCATCTCTAGTGACCCATTTGCGGCACTGGATAATACGACTCATGCTACGCTCCCTCCCCAGGATGAGCTGTCTGCTCGATTCCCCAGTGTCGAGCAATTCTCACTCTTACATGACTCTGGCACTAAGTTCGATTTCAAGGAATTCAATCCAGACTCTCCCACAGCATTTCCTACTACAGCCCCCGCAAAGGACCTTAGTACCCGCGTAATGGAAAGACTTGCCGATGATGCATTCCTACAGCCTCCAGTAACTCGGAAGAAATCACCGGTGGAAGGTACAGCGAGGGACTTTATTGAGAGTGGTCAATCAGGAGTTAGGCCGGCGTTGTACCAGCCTCAACCCCAGAGGCCACCAATGGTCTCCACAGGTACAATGACCTCACCTGCTCATTCCCCATCTCCATCTCCGGATAAACTGAACATGAAAGTATCCGAAGCCTTGAGCCGGCCTCATAGCAGGCCCCAAAGTCGGTCCCACGAGCAGCATGTTCCTTCGACTACAGCGACGACGGCGACGGCCATCAGTGCATTCCAGAGACCTGCATACCTCGAGGCACATCGATCAACATCTCAAACAACCCCTCGACATACTGTCTCCTCGCGTCCATCCCTTGAAAGCTATCGCCCGGCTTCGTCTATGGAGATACATAGCAATGGAAATCGTGCAAAGGCGCCAAGTAGTAAGATCAGGCCTACTAGCGTATACATTGAGTCCAACCTTGACTTCCTTCGAGATCTGGACTCTCCAGTCAAGGATAAGGAAACTACGCCGCCACCTACTTCCGGGCTACTCACACCTGGTCACGGGATGCAACGGGATTTGACTGGTCACTCCATCAGCTCTCAGAGGTCAGACCATATTGAATCAAATGTTGATTTTCTAAGGGCAATGGAAAACGAATCGGATGCAGCGAAGGGTGGCTCTAAGGCCGATAGGAGATTATCTTCAGGGTCATTTGTTGGAAAGCATGTTAAGAGGGCTAGCATGCCTTCAATATCTCTTTCAAATACCAAAACACTGCTGGCAGGTAAATTCGGGGATGCATTCCGAAGATTTGAAGGCAATGGAAGTGGGGAACCCAATCGTTCGTCAAGCCCCCCTGATGATAACTACCTAGGGCCTATCACCGGGAGCGGCCCAGAATCGGATATCAGCAATGATGAACCCTGGGAAAGCACGAGAATTGAAGGAATATCTTCAGAGGCAAGAAGGGAAATGGAAAAGCGGATGTTAGTCCAAGAAGAGGAACGAGTTGCAGCAGCAGCAGCGAAGTACAAGAAGGAGGTCTCGAGTCGAGCTCCTGGCGATGGCCTTCTCCGGCAGAGCTCATCGAGCAGAGCTAGCTCCATACAAAATAAAGTAAAGGCTCTATTGAGCGAGAATCGTGCGCCCACCCCCCGTACGGCGGAGGGCTACGGGCAGTATACTGATGAAGCACATTATCGATCACAGCAACAGCAGCCGCAGCAGGATAAACAGTCGCTGCGACCGTCGACAGTTGCGAAGTCAGAGAAGATGATCAGGGGCGATAGTTATGGTGAATATGATGGAGATGGAAACAGGGGATCGGCTGCACGTTCTTCGAGCGAGATACCTCAGGCGGCTTTAAAGCCACGCATCAGGACGTCTACGGAGAAATTCGCGAAGCCCAGTCCAGCGAATATCTCTCCTACACGTCCCGCTCCTCCACCGAAACCGCACAAGCTGCGGGAGTTAGATGTGGCGGCTATCAGTATCAAAGACAAAGGGGATACGGTAGGGGGCCGGAGATGGAGAAACCAGAAGTCGGATGAGGTCGATTTAGACCTGCAGGACGAGGATTTTGTGGGGGATCCAGATGAGTGGCAGCGGAATTTCAACCAGCGATATCCGAGCTTGTCTGGCTTGGAGATGGTGGAAACAGTCGTTGGGAATGGAAGAAAGTCGTAGATTTTTGTGATGTTTTCTTATTCCAGCTCGGAGGGGGACGTCGACCATCTTCACTGTGCATAGGCTATTTCATAGGCTATTTTGGAAGGCGATGATCAGGCCATTGGCTCTTCCCGCACCCCTATCTCCTAGTGCGATTCATGTACCACGTTGGTTTCTTGGATTGATAAAGTATAGGTACCGCAAGGTTGTATTGTCTACTTTTTTTCCTTATCATACTATTTTTTTATTTTTCTTGATGCCTCTGTTTTAATGACTGCTGTTGTATGAGCCTAACGCGACGCACGAGATTACCTTTTTGATGTCCTTTATACTTATTTTCCTTTTGTTATAATGAGTAGTACCTTAGCTATATGGGAGGGGGATGGGCAGAGCAGGGCTAGGGTCAATACATATCATGATAGAGCTCGTTAGATACTTCAGCTTGGTTTACTTTTATCTTTGAGCATTTCACTATAGTTTGTTTAGCTGGTACAACACCCTGGTAGCCAGATAATTATTATATAGGAAATGGGGTCTTTGCTTCATAGCTTGTGGTTAATGAACGAGTTATACCTTCTTGTTTAGGGTCGGTGGAGGCCATGTTACCCTGAACTCATCACCAAAACAGTATGCATTGACTGGTATCACGGGAGAAGTAGCATATCAACCTGAATCCAGAAACCCAAACAATCTAGCGATCTATTCCATTGAAATATCGAGGATTTTAACGGCCTAGAGTTGGCGTCCCATGTAGGTAACGCCAATCACCCCAAATCTAGCTCATCTTGCTCTCATGGTAGGGGTTATAATACACCGCTGGTTGGCTCATCTACCCCTCCTCCTTTTGTCCCTAATTTACTGTTACCCGCATACCATTCCAATAGCATATTGCGATGCCGCACACTAATCAACATGCTGAAAGTATTAAGCTCCACTCATAAACATCTACTTCATCTGTCCAAAGGTAATGCCGTAGTCTGTCTATGTATAACGCCGCTCTTTGTGTCCCTCTTATGTGACGTCATAACTGAGTATCCATTGCGCCTTCCCCCCCCCTCTATTTAAATTAAAATTGAATATTCTTTCCTCTCTAAACCCAGTTTTTTTTGTTTTTTTCATGAGAACCAAGGATTTCTTGAGTCAATGAGAAATGTAACTGTACCTACCTATATGGGCAGGTGCTTCCCATCTAGCAAACCTACACAAACAATATAGAAGTATCCGTAGCTTACAAGCAAAGCAAAA
>Ga0307511_10002873_pt1 | contig 17870 bp, 12 predicted proteins | sample 13_EM_MG_FD_200266 | JGI IMG/M metagenome (GOLD analysis project Ga0307511, IMG submission 200266) | Populus trichocarpa ectomycorrhiza microbial communities from riparian zone in the Pacific Northwest, United States - 13_EM | ecosystem: Host-associated > Plants > Roots > Unclassified | place... | reverse complement strand
GGAAGGTATTCCATCACTTTCCTCGACCTTTTTTTCCTCTTATGGTAGGACCTGAATCTTTACATTTATGTACATTGTATTTTTTTATTCATGATATGTATAATATGCCTAAATATTAAGGGGGGGTGTTAATGCATGCATACGTGGTCAAAGGTTGGTTTAAAACATAGAACCAAACCTAGTGGCAACTAATTGGACTAAAATTTATAAAAAGATCATAAAAGACATGTTTATATATAATTGCATTGCTTTAGGTTTGTTTTAGGATATTGATTGGGCTTAGTTTTAGTGTTTATAGTTTTTTCATGTTTTAAGTTTGCTGGGTTTTTCTTAAGCATGTCGCTGATTATTGTTTTTGTTGTTTTTTTCTTTTATATAAGCATGACTTTTTATGATCTTTTTATTTCTTTTATACATGCTGCTTTCTTCTAACTGTGTTATCTATTCCTCGTACTCTCTTTTTTTTCCTTAATTGTTCTCTTTTTAGTAATTGAAATGTATGTTTTAAAAGAAATGAGAAAGTTATACGATATTTCTTTTAGTTTGTTTTTTTTATTCTCCAGCTTGTTTTGCACTTTGATGTTACTCATGTGTTATTTATCTGTTTATATTTATTTCCTTGCCTTCTGTGCTCATTCGACTTTTCTCATCGTTGTTTGCTGGATTGATTGATCATCCTGCCTCACTGTTGGGCTAGCATCTCTTTCCGGGCACTGTTAGTGAATATATAAATTGTATTTTTAAAAAATTTAAAATTTATTTCACTTAAAATTTATTTTTTTATATTTTCATATTATTTTGATATATTTAATATATTTAAAAAAAAACAATAACATTCTCAAACATTTCTTTAATTACTTTATGAATTACAGTGTACCAAGCAACAGCAAGTAGAATTCAAAGCTACAATAGAAAAACCACACCCATTACCGGCAGCTACGGTTTGATTACATCAAGCTCGAGTGCTCGATAATACAAACAACAAAGAACCCAGAACCCAATGCTAAACTAGAGCTTTGTTGAACAAATTAGGAAGCCATAATTAGACACGAAAAGCACAGAATGGCAATTTGCCAAAGAAACATTTTTTATGCTAATTATATGCAATCTTCTGAAGAAAACCACGGAATGATAAATAATTAATTGAAGTAGTTTAATTATCATGGCACCATCTCTCGAAAAGTCAATTCATGCATGCTCCGGCGACTCGATTGTTTTTATTCCTTTCTCATTATTCTAACCCCCCATGCTAACCGGTTCTACCATACATGCGTGGCGCACAAATAGAGAGAGAGAATTCCATTTTCCACCATTACAAATTCAGCCACGGGAATTCCCATAAGTAGACAAGGATAGAGAGAATAATTTCCAAGGCAAGAACGGCAAGAAATATTGCTAAAATAAAAGCAAAAATGTGATGCGATCCCATCACGAGAACGCACCAATCAAGTGGACAAGCCCTCTGATGAAAGGAGAGAGAAGAGCAGGTCGAGAGGCAAAGTAGAAAATTCCGAGGAGAACTTGCCTCCAAAGGAAAATAGAATTGTAGAAACTTAAACAGGTGGTACGGGTTGATTTTAATCATGTTAAGACGGAAAGATCACATGCTATATTCGTTATATAGGAACTAGATTGCTGAATGTTATTTTATATGATGGTATTTTCAAGTATTTATAATAAATTCTATAAGAAAAAAATAGATATTGAAAACGAAATGATGATACACAAAGACATGAAGTAGTTTAAAAATGAAAAAAAAAAAATGATCTTGAGTCTCAAAATCTAGAAAGGCAACAATGTAATTTTAAGTTTGGTTAAAATCCAATAAAAAAACCTTAATTTAATAATATGAAAAACAAAGCACGTAATGATGAATCTTATAAACCTGGATTAATCTTTCAAAATTATAACCCGATAAATTTTAAATTTAAATTCAATCAAAAAGCTCAATTTTCATCCAATTTAGTATTGAAATATATAATTATATATATAAAAAAAATCAATTTAAAAATCTTGTCAATGCAAAAAAAAATAGTAATGAAAATAATGAGGATCAAATCTAAAAGAAAAAATAATGAAGGAAGGTGAAATTAAAAAAATTTCAAATCCAAAAACCACCTCAAATAAAAAAAACAACAATAAAAAGAATGAGAATCAAATATGACAGATTACAAAATTAAAATAGAATGAAATTGAAAAAAAATTAATTTTATAAATTAATTAAAATAAAACAAATAGAAATAAAAAAAAGGACTATGTCCAAAGGAAAAAAAACCTGAAAGACTAAAATGCAAATTTGGAGGGTTAGGCACTAATTTATAGGAGGAAATAGAAAAGAAAAGAAAAGGTTGTAGGTGCTGAACAAAAGGTCCATTGACCACACATGTCATTTAGAGAGAAAAAGAATGTCGAGACAAATCGAATGACGCAGCATAACAACGATTTTGATCATTGAAGTCAGTCGTATGCATTACTTGAAAGTTATAAAGAGGATGACACGTGCAATGCACGCTTCAACAACTTTTTTATTTTTTTTTATTTATCAAAATGCAGCATTTCCCTTTAAACTATATAATTACTATGAAAAAACTATTATGAAATAACAAATATGACCCTAGAGTCAAACTTTGAGAATTTTTATTTTAAGGGGCAATAGAATCATTATATTGTGCTTCAAAATGTGAGATATCAAGAAATCTCTTATACCATAGTTAAGTTTCCTTCTTTCTTTTAAGGGAAATCAACTAATGTAACTATGGAAAAAAATTGTTTAAAGGCAATGTTACCCCCGAATAATTCAAGAATGACAAATGGACTCCATAAAAAGACCTATTCAACCCTTTAATATCAGTTTATTTTATTTTTTTATGAAGAGAAAAACTATTATTTCACTATTTCAATCCACAATAAAACACGAAATTTGTATATATATATATATATATATATATATATATTTAAAATCAATGCTTTTAGTAATAGAATTTTAGGTGTATTTGTGGAAAATAAGGAAGGAGAATGCATTATAAATTTATGCTTTGGATCACTTTTTAATCCTTTTAGGTGATAAAATGGACACATCTAATTGAGATTTATCATGAGACAAAACATACCTATCGAGCTTGAATCTAGTGCGGAGATTCTTGCAAAAATTACATTATTGGCTTGCATTCATGAAGAAAAGTGTGTGTAATCTGATGAATAGGATCTATCAATATTTTTTAAAACAATTTCTTGTTGGTCCAAACTCGTTTTAACAACGGCCCAGGCCTGGGGTCTTTGAAAACAAGTATTTTTACGGGCTTTGATTGGTGAGTGCTTATTTTTATATTATAACATGTTTTTAAAATTGTTTTTTTGATTGAAAAAAAAATCAAATTAATATATTTTTTTTAATTTTGACGTGTTAATATCAATAATAAAAAAATAAAAATATTATTTTAATAAATACTTTTTTAAAAAAACTCTACACTGTAATATTGAACACACATTGATGAGAGAAGGAGAGAAATACTGGTTCGTCAGGAATAAAAAGAGTCTTTAGATTGGTAAAAGTTGTGCATTTTTCGGACATGCTTTTCCAACTCGTGGTAGAACAAATCAATTTGTATTCATATTCTATTTACATTCCTTATTTCTTGAAAAATGTTTTTTTAATAGTTTTCATAGAAAGTTGATTTTTTTTATGTTGAATAATATCAAATAAAATGAGTTGAAAAATATTTTATAGTGTTTGACTTTGCAATAAAAAAATAAACTAAAAAAATCACTTATTAAATTTTTTATTGATCAACTTTCATAAAGTTAAATAAATATAAGAAAGTTCATAAATTGGTTTATAAAAAAGTGTTTTCATGAAACAATAACCCATATTTGTATTTTAATTGAAATTTTTTTTTCTTAAAATAAATTTTAATTGTAGTAAATAAATTATTTGTATTATCATTGTTTTATTTTTCAAGACAAGTGTCATCTTTCACGTGTTTAGAATTCATGTCATGTTTCTAAACTAAAACTATCACCCCCAATGCTAAAATAGATTGAAGGACGAAACCCGCATGAAATGATAAAAAAATATCATGGCAGTCAAATTAGAAAAAATAAAAAATAAAGTTTGAGGGCTATGTTCAGTTTACTCAAAATTAAAAAAAAAAAATTCGGGAAAAACATTTAATCTATTGTAGTTCCAAAATTTTCAACATTCGGTCCTTAAAATTTTACATTTTTTCATTTCAATTATTAAACTTTATTTATTTTCAATTGCATCCATACAAGTCATGTTGACATGATTTTATTTATTGTTACATGCTTCAATTTATATGTTTTTGTGTGTTCTATGTGTCATTAAATATTTCAATATTAAATTAAAATTAATTTTAAAAAAAAATTATGTTGTCCTCAAAACTAAAATTGATCAAAATTAATAATTTAAAAAAACTTTTCAAATGGTGTCGAGATGTTAAATTGGTATTTAAAGCCTCAGTTTTTTTATATTTAATCACTCTTTTTTGAGTTTTTTACTTTTTGATCCTTAAGTTCTTTTTTATTTATTTATTATAGTGTTTGAATATATAAAGAAAAAAGACAAAGTCATTGAGAGAGAGAGATAGAAAGCTCTAGAAGATCAAATTACAACAACTAGTAACTATAATTTTGAAGTATTTTATTTTATTTTTTAATTGGGGAACTATTTTGAGATAGATTTTTCATTGAATGATGTCTTATAAGGCAGACCGAGGCTCGAAAAGAATTTTTAAATTATTTTGATTTTAAGGTTTTTAGTGAGATAAAAATATATTTTCATAGTTAGTAATAGTGTTTTAGAGTTCATATGATGAGGTTTTTTTTTTTTTTAGTAAATATTATTTTAAAATTTAGGTTTTTAGAGTCCCTAATCTGGACATTGATTTTCTAAAAATCAGAGTTAACTTTGATAGTTGAGAAATGTCGCAAGTGAATGAAGTGTCATTCACATCTTTAGACCTTAGTTACCAGCTTAACCTTCCAGGCTCAAGAGCACCCGGTTTTTTTTTCCTCTTCAGGCCAGGAGGGAGGTGGATCTCTTTGGCCTAAGCCTGCTTGGCATTTTTCCAAGCGCCCCTGTTTTTTTTTTTGATATTTTAAAATATGATTGACTCAAAATAAATTTATTCATAGAATATTTAAATAATTAATTGACTACGCCATAATTTTAAAATAATATTATAACTTTTAATGAGAGCATTAACAACTATTTTTTTTAGTAAATATATACCAACTTCATATATTTATCTATTTAAGATTTCCCCCAAGAATATCTAACACGGATTGAATATTTATCAAATTATTTTTTATTGTAAAATTTTATATAGTTTTTCCTAGATTTTATATTGTTTGATATCTCATTTAAAAATTATCAATTTATGATTCTGTGCTTTTTAATTGAAACTTTCTTTTAAAAATGTTATAGGTTTTAATTTAAAACAATATTTTAGATTAAAAAAATACATGTTTTTATAAAAAAAAAGAAAAAGAAGAAGAAACATATAAATAAGAGAATAAAGTTTGGACGAGAAAGATACATTTTTAACTTTTTATTTCAAATCAATAGAATGTTTTCTAATTTATATTTCAATTGTTTTTATTTTTTATTCAATAAACCATACTGTTAATACAAAAATACATCATTAAGAAAAGAGAATGTTGATGAAATTTTTTTATAATATAATTTAAATCATTATATCTCCTAATAATATTTAATTTTATTGCCACGTAATTCAATTAAAAAATTACCCACGTTAGTAGGTCAAAATTTTACATTTGCATCAATATTTTACTTCTTATAATAAACATCAAGTTCTCTATTTAATCTGTAATTAACATTAATATTTTTTTGTGATTTACCAATTTATATATTTTTTAATTCATATTATAAAACATAACAGATGAATGATGTGTCATTCGTTGTTTTTTAGTAAAAACCTCTGATGCCACCTTCATCTTCTAGGCCCAAGAACACCAGGCATATTTTTATTTATTTTGGGTTAAGGCGTAGGGCCCATCTCTCTAGCTTAGGTTCGCCTGAACTTTTTCTAAGCGCCCCTAAGTTATATTTTACAACTTTAAATAAGTTTATTCAGAAGATATTTAAAATAGTTAATTGATTATACATGATTTTCAAATAGTATTATAATTTTTCAAATAATATTAAAAATAATTTTTAAAAAATAAAAAAAATATAATTTTAAAATATTTTAAATAAAAAAACTTTAAAAACAATAACTATTATAATATTAAACATTCTTTTAATTTTTTTTTTTGAAAAGCATCTCAAAACGCTAAAGCTGTGATAAACATAGGAGCTACTAAAACGAGCGAAAGAAAGAACAAATAAAATCTGGAATTGGGGGTTAGGGTTAGAAAAAAACAAAAATGGAGGGATGGGATCCAAACACGAAATCAACACTGACCCAGATCCCGCTGTTAACAACGAAGGCAGGTCCAAGAGATGGAGCTGCATGGACAACGAGGCTGAAAGAGGAATACAAGGCTCTGATCGCCTATACACAGATGAACAAGTCAAACGATAACGATTGGTTTCGTATCTCGGCAGCCAATCCTGAAGGGACACGTTGGACTGGCAAGTGCTGGTACGTTCATAATCTCCTCAAGTACGAGTTTGATCTTCAGTTTGATATTCCTGTTACCTACCCTTCTACCGCGCCTGAACTCGAGTTGCCTCAGCTTGATGGAAAAACTCAGAAGGTTGATTTCTTTTCCTCTTATCCCTTTTCTTGTTGTTGATTTTTTTTTTAAAAAAATTGTTTTCGGCGATCATGTTTGTAGATGTATAGAGGAGGAAAGATTTGTCTGACGGTTCATTTCAAGCCGCTCTGGGCTAAAAATTGGTATGTTTTAATTAAATTGAATCAGTGTTGGGTTGATGGTTTGATTGATTTATTTGATATTGTGGATTAAGGATTTATTTGATATTGTGGATTAAGATTTTTTTTTGTTTGTTGAAGAATTATTGTAAATTGAAAACGAATGAAGAGATCAAACAATATGTATTGTTGAGATGCTAAGAGTTGGGATTATTAGAATGTGGAAACTTTACTTTTATATGCACAATTCATAGTTGAATTTTCATTTATTAATGAAATTGGAGAAATAGCATGGGGAGTCGAATAAGTTAGTCTGCTAAGGTTATCATTATGTTTTTTTCTTTATTAACGGAGCTCATTTGTCGATTCTTCTCATTTTGGAAGCTATTTTCCCATGGACTCTTACGACTTACGAGGAGTTTTGTTGTTTTGATATACTTTTTTTTTCTTTGTTGACTCAGTAGTTGCACTACCCCTGGCTGTCTGTTTTGTGGTGGTTGGTCTTCTTTAGGGACTCTGAACATTAATGTTGTAATGTTACATTATGTATGAATTGACATGAGATAATATTGATTTTCAGAGGTGGGCATTCCCATATTTGGTCAAAAATGGATTTATCTCTTGGAACTTTTTATGTTGCTGATACCGTTCTGCTTCTTGAATTGCATTTTATCTTACTAGCTTTCATCCAATCTCACCTTATAATTTCTTTTTTATCCTTTCCATTTAGTGGAATTATGAACTGATATAATATTTTGAATTTTGCTCCTGGGTGGCCAGTCCTAGGTTTGGCATAGCACATGCACTTTGTTTGGGTCTTGCTCCATGGCTTGCGGCAGAGGTCCCAGTCCTTGTGGATTCTGGTATGATTAAGCACAAAGATGATGCAACCTCAACCAGTGAGTCTTAGTTATTCAATGAACCATTCCGGCTGTAAAAGTATCTAGTGTCAGATTTCTTGACTTGGTCATAGAGAATAAGCATTAAATCATAAATGTACAACTTCGAGGAGTGTGAAATCCATCTGCTGAGATTGCAATTTCTATTGGTTTGGATACATAGACTTGAATTTTGTAACTCGTAGTTTCGAAATGCAGATACATAATGATAATATTCCCCATTTATGTCAATTTTGTGTGTGTACTTTTGATAGCTTAATGATACCATGAGCTGTTTCTTTATTGAATCTCAGATACATTTTTTGGGATTTATTTATGTGCTCCTGTCTTTCTTGCAAAATATTAGCTCCTATTTTATTAAAAACAAATTTGTGAGGGATTAAAAAGTTCTCTCTTGGAAAAATTGTGTACCTTATCTCAATCTTGTTAGAGGAACCCTTTCTTTCCTCGAAGCTACAACAGCAATTGCAGCAGTTTGTTGCTGATTGTACGTTGCTTGTCGTTCAGCTTGGTAATTGGTTCATCATGCCAGCGGAAGCATGCCATAAACATGACAATAAAAGCCTCTTAGGAGTAAACAGAGGAAAAATCCAATACTGTAATTGGAGACTCTGAATTAATTCAATCCGTGAGTGTGTTCATGCGGTGAGTTGAAGACAAGACAGGTTGCTCTAGTTATGCATAAAATATGTTAAGATGAACAGAAAATGTGGCGTTAAAGCCTCAGAAGAAGCAATGCGCGCACTGCGAGCCTTTATAACTTGCAAATTGCAACAATCCCAGTTCCTTTCCCAGAGCATATTTCCCACCTTATTTCAATGCAGACTACGGGAAACAGAATATACATGAAGCAAGGATCACTGGTATAAATGAGGGGTAGTCTCTTCGGCCACAGGTATCCTGATGCTTTGGATAAAGACATCCTTTCTCAGTTTCTTGGTCTAAGATCTACCACGTCACGGCACAAAACAAGTTCTATTAATATTCAATGATAAAGTGCTGTCTGTAAATGAATTTATACTCGCAAGGACCTAGAAGAGATTCACCTAAGAAGTAGAAGAGCTGCTAGCAGTATCACGCCTCTGCTGCGATGCTGATGATCCAACATAAATATGTGGTGTGTGGTATATTCTTTGCCAATCCGCTCCCTTTCTCATCTCACACCGTTTCTCGAGTTCAGGACCACTGTTGGAGTGCACAGAGAAGATGGAGACCTTCCCACAAAGACTTGATATGATATTATAGCAATCTGGGATTGTCAAAGATCGAAGTGAATCCAGGTTCTCCACCCATGTTGGCAATTCCATAAGTTTTGGACAGCCATGGGTTTCGATGGTTTCCAATGCGGCAAAGAATCCCAATCCCTCAGGCAGAGGGATTGCTCTGCACAGCTTATGGTGGTCAAACTTTTAAGTGCAGAGAGATGTTGCAGGCCATTACGCAGAGAAGCCAGATATGAACAATACATAATAGATGGGCGATCAAGGGCTGTGGCAAAGTTAAGCTGTGACAATTCTCAACAGAGAGTGATCGGAGCGAGCTCATTCCTTCTAGGATTTCCTTTGGCAAGGAGGCTAAACTAGGACACTCAATAATCTCCAAAATCTCTAGAGATGTTAACCTTGTCAATCCACGTGGCAAAGTGTCCAGCTCCTGACACCAACCAATTCTTAACGACTTCAAATCTCTGAGTTTTCCAAAGTTTTCAGGGACTGAGTTAAGCCTGGGACGAGAGAATTGTCAAAGATAGAATTGAATTGTTTTCGAACAGTGCTTTTGGCATGGAAGTAACCACGGGAATTTCTCAATAAGAGCGGTTGTAGCTGACGTGTGCGTGTGTTGTTGATACTGACAAGTTCAGTCCCTGAAGAGAACACGCACTAACTGGAACCCTTAATGACTTGCAAGAAATCCAAGCAATGGAGAATTTCCCTTTTTTTGTGTTTTACAAATATAAATAAGCAAAAGACAAGCCAAATTTCTAGCACAATTTAAAATTCCATAAGCAAAATACATTTCTAGCACGAACGAAGATGACATAATTGAAGGATGTTATATATATATATATATAAAAGAGAGAGTCTGAAATATCATTAAAAAACCACTTCATACACAACACGCTCCAATTCGATTAAACCTAAATAAAACGACTTGAATCGTTGATATTAAACGAGGCATAATATATGTTACGAGATGTATTTAGCTTAGCCTCGTTTTATTCCTTTCAGTTTCACTCTCTCCAATCTGAAAGCACCCGACTAGTAATTAGGACCAGCTGCCAGAATCTCCTCGGTCAGCATGCTGTTCTTTCCAATCTTGTAATTTGTGAACACCGCGAAATTATTCTTGAAAAGACCAGCCAGCTTCAACTGGGTATCCTTGTATGCATTCTTGTCCGTCCACTACAAGTAAAATTACATGCATTAATGGAAGGCACATATTTGAAGGGTTAAGAAATAAGTTGAGAAATAGGATAAAGACAGCCAGCATACAGTGTTGACAGGATCCAAGATTTCTGAAGGCACGCCCTCAATCTCAGTTGGGATTTCGAGACCAAAAACTTCAGTCTTTTTATAGCTAGCATTCAAAAGGCTACCGGAGTGGATTGCATCGATGATCCTCCTAGTGTATGCCAACTTGATACGTTTTCCGGATCCATAACTGCCAAACACTTGGAAAATTATCCACTGAACCGAAATGTGTGATATATAAAATGTGTCAATTGTCAAGCAGCATACCTTCCACCTGACCAACCGGTATTGACAAGCCATCCTGTAGCCCCATGTTTCTGCATCTTTTCAGACAGCATGGCAGCATACTTGGTAGGATGCATCATTATAAATGCTGCACCAAAGCAGGCTGAAAATGTTGCCTGTGGCTCCTTAATACCATCCTCTGTCCCGGCTACCTGTTTAGGAGTTGAGATAATTACTAATCAAGGCTCTCTATTGAACCAAGAGTCTAATTGACCTTGTCAAGTTGAAGGGGAAAGTAGAACATCTATTACAGATCAATCAGGGATCGGATTGAAGATGGGACAAGTTTATGATTACCAGAGCTGTATAACCACTGATAAAGTGATACATGGTCTGTGCCAAGCTCAGCTTGCTCACAGGTGGGAGCACGCCAAATGCATCACATGCCAGTAGAATGATGTTCTTCGGATGGGGACCAACGCACGGTATCTTAGCATTTGGAATGTAATCAATAGGATATGCTGCTCGCGTGTTTTCTGCAACCAGAAAAACCAGCTTAGCATGTATCAAGGTGAGTTTGCAGGAAGAGCTGAGTTAGCAGCCCAATAGAGGAGATTTTTAATTTTACAAAAATCCTTTTGATATGCACATACGAGTGGTATAGACATCTTATTTCAGCTCAATCAAATATACGTTGATTTATTATTACCTGTAACTGAGCTGTCCACGTAATCCACTTCTCGAGTATGCTCATCAAACACCACATTCTCCAATACTACCACATATAGGCAATATTCTTATTAGCTATAATCAGTACAACCAAATGGAAATTACTTAAAAAGGGAGAACAATATCATGTGCTTGCTGAAGTGAAGCGCTTCCACATCACAAGTTCTCATTTGATGTTATCCATACTAGAGAATAAAACTTGTTGGCATTTTCTCAAAACAAGGAATTGGAAGACGGATCAATATACATATATATATTACCAGTCCCAAACTTGATGGCATTCCAAATATCGGGCTCCTTCTCTCTCGAGAGATCAATGCACTTGGCATAGCAACCGCCTTCTATGTTTGACACACCATTCTCACTCCAGCAATGTTCGTCGTCTCCAATTAAATACCTATTATGATCTGTGGACAGAGTTGTCTTCCCGGTACCTGCGACAAACAAAACCAAAGGGAGAATTGTTAGCAACAATTTGTAATAGAAACGAGTGTCATGTGGAGATCGTACGAGGCACATATCAGTAGGCAGTTGATTGCTCCATGTTGCACGGTTAAGTTCCAAGTTAACTGTACCTGATAATCCAAAGAAGAGGGCAACATCCCCATCTTTCCCCATATTGCAGCCAGAGTGAAGGGAGAGGATTTGACGCTTAGGCATGAGATAATGCATTACCCCGAATAGACCCTTCTTCATTTCCCCAGCATATTGGGTGCCAAGGATGACCATCTCCTTCCTAGCAAGATTGATGTCTATGCTAGTAGAGGAAGTCATGTAATGGGTGTAACGGTTACATGGGAACTGTCCGGCGTTGTATATAGTGAAGTCCGGAGTCCCGAAGTTCTCTAGCTCTTCAGGAGTGGGTCGGATACACCTGTAACCCACCCAATTATCGAAAATAAACTAAACTAACACATCATCGCATCTCTTGTCACACTTGCCAAACTTTTTTTTAGTAAGGGTGAACAATTGGAAGCAAATAATTTTGCACCGTCAATGCATTCTAAGCTAGGAACAGCTAACATGTCTAGCTAACAATGCATGGAAAATTACCTAAAATTCAAAGCATATGAAAGAAAGGGAGACAAATTGTAAAAATGACTAGGTAGTTTTTGCCTCATCACTTACATGTTGTGCATGAACAAGGAATGGTAAGCCCTGGCTGAAACGATACGAACTTTAATTCTGTGTTCAGGGTCCCAATTCAGGAACTGGTCATTTACAAAGACCTGAAATGCAGGTTTACCATTGTCACTCTCACATCAGTTTAACAAATCACCACAAAACGTAAAAGATGTTTTTTTTCTTGAAGGATGAAAAGACTACTGGATAGTCATGTATTGCTGAGTAGCTCAGATACAAATCAGATGATAGTCAAAATGTCAATCATTTATTTTTACCACGAATTTAGAAGCCTGGGATCATTTCTGTCCATGGAAAAACCTCAAAGTAGAAGACAGTACAGCAAAAACAGTTACATCAGAGGACCCTTCATGCCAATTATATATATGTTGTATATTTTCTAAGTGACTGCTTGAGAGTTACTCGATTGAATTATCAACTATCAAGCCTTCGTGTTCCAAACTAGTTGTTACGTTTATACTACCAATTCCTTGGCAGAAACAAATAGACATGAACCAAAGTAGCACAGCTTGACAAGTTCAATCAGTTCAGAGGAGCATGCAAAAGACCCTCAAATGTCCTGAAGGAAAGAACTTTGGATTGAGATGTAAGACCTCGTGCATTGAATATCATTTAGAATCTAGTGCTTGTTAGTTATAACCACCCATCAGCAACTCTTACTTTACATAGACACCACATTCAAATCAATCTTGTGGGATCTTCCACGACCAGCTTGTGGACACCAGTCGTGGAAGTGAAAAGAACTGGATTAGCCACACCAGACAAAAAAACAAATAAAGAAATCCAAGCTCAGTGTATCTTGGCACCCGGTCCCAACTCACACAAACCTTACAAGTTGCACCAGGGGCCATGTCAAAAAGAAAACATGGACAAAAAGAAGATTTGGACAGTCTGCAGATCTCTAATCTGTAAAGACTGTAATCTTGGGACCCGGGAAGCATAAGATTCGTGCAAACATATAGAGACAGGCCAAGGCCATGCCGCTATATGGATTCTTTCTTAATTAGCTTGTGCTACGCAAAGCTCTTAGCTTCTTTTTTTTGCTAACTTCTTAGCGTAAAAAAAAGTTAGGCATTGTTATAGATTTTTCATGCAGCAAGAAATTTTTTAATTTTCTACTCAAAATATGATGCATTCGTTTAAGAAAGTAAATCAAGGTTTATATTTGCCAGGAGAGTTTGAAGGTACTTAAAGACCAAGTCGTAAAGTTTAAAACAAGCACAAATAAAGATATTTGATTAGGTGCCGCTAAAAGCTTTTTAGTTTTTTTAACTTAATAATATGGAACTAATATTTTATATAAGAAAAGTAATACTTTAAATTCCATTAAAACAAAAATAATTTGTTAATAAAGGTCTTCCTTTTTCTTATTAATATCTTTAATTTTAAAAGCATAATATTTTTTTCTATAGTATTTATTTAATAAAAATTAAAAGCATTCAAAAAACATACCCAAAAAAATCAGGTCTATTTAAAATAAATATGAAAGAGATACCTCTCTAACTAAAATTTCTTATGTCTCATTAGCGTGTCTTTTTCTTTTTATTTTTCTGAAACATTTAACTATAATATTTGTTTCTTTGACAACATTGTATTATTATTTAAAAAAAAATTAAAAAAAAACACAACCTAATAATTTTAATATAAGTGCATTAAAAAACTATAATAATAAAACAATGCTCGTGCTTTGTCGTTGAAAGTTTTTTGAAAGTATCATTAAATGTAGCTAACTAGTCATTATTGAAATCTTCCGATCCAAATCCTAACTTAGTTTGAATTTTAAATTAAATTACTTAATAGTTGATTTAATATGATTCGGTTTACTTTGTAGGTTTATAAAATAAACAAATTTCTTTTTAAAAAAATAAAAAATAAATGAAATTACAAATCCACGAAATTTTCATTCAAATGTTACAATGTTTTAGTGATGTCATTTAATTTTTCTTTTTCAAGAGATAAAAAAGAAATGGGCCATATGCAACACTATGAAGCTACTATTATCATCATTATGACTAGCTTGTTTGGAAGTATGGTTACAGTTGCTTTTCAAAGTGTTTTTCATGTCGAAATGTATCAAAATGATATTTTTTAATTTTTTTAATTTTTTTTTTTGAAATCAATGCATCAAAACAATTCAATATATATATATAAATTATTTTTAACAAAAAAAAATTAAATTTTTTAAAAATACGGATCGACACGCGTTTCGAAACGAGCTCTTACATACAAAACAGAGCTAACTAGAGGTGGCAAGCAAACATTTTTTTTTTATAAAAAAAATAAATTTACTAACAAAGACGTAGAAAGAAATGGCGATATATGTGAGATTAGACTAAAATTAATTACTAATTAGTTACTGGTTAATACTGTATTGTATAATGTTTCAGTTGTTATTGCCAGCAAGTTAGGACGTGTCTCCCATGAAATAAGAAGACCATCTAAACAATATGGACCAATACAAAGTTGTGACTGACAAGCGATTAATTGTTAATAAGTCAAGCAGGGGCTAATTACTTAAGGTGGCGTTTGTTATTGTCATAATTATTTATTTTTAAAGTATTTTTTATTTGTAAATATATTAAAATAATATTTTTTATTTTTAAAAATTTATTTTTTATATCATTATCTAAAAATATATAAAATAATAATTATATATATATTAAAAAAAAATTGCAAAAAAAAAAACATTTGGGCCGCTTTTTCAATCGCCTGAGAAAGGCTTAAGCTCTAGCAAGTGACAAATAATTAGACTTGTTTTTCACAGATGGATTAATTTGAATAACCATAAAAGCACTTTAAGCGATCAATTATCAATATATATACCTTGTCCAGCGAGTTCAAATAATCGACAGCTCTTTCTCTGTTAACCATGAAAGTATGTTCATCCATTTCAATATTAGGTGAGCCCCTGCAAAAAGGAAATTAGTGAATCAGAATTAAGGACTAAACTAATGTAAAGGGATCTAGATAATTAATTAATAGCAGCAAAAAATTGATTAGAAGAGACTTACTTTCCCCACCAAAGATCATCTTCGGTGGTTTCATCCCTGACAACACGTTTATCTCTTGGTGACCTGCCTGTTTTTGCCCCGGAAAGTGTAGCTAAGGCGCCAGATGATGCTATGAATGAACCTTTCTCGTACTTAATTGCTTGTTCATAGAGTTCTGCACCACATTAATTCAATGATGTTAAACTTAATACGTCTTCTAAGCCACGGGGACACGGTTCATATAGACAGTCTGATAAATTCGTCCAAGGAGCATGCAAGAGAGAGTGGAAATAATTAGACAAGGTGAAATCTCGAGGAAGGTTTGATTAATTATACCAGCAGGAGAAAGATTGTGGAGGTAATGGGTAAACTTGAGAGAACTGTCTGTAGCGCTGATGGTGGGCGTATAATGATGATGATGTGCAATTTGTTGCCCCTCTCCCTTCCTTGCCGGGTCCCCTTTCACTAACTTTGGCCCTGTCTCTCTCATCAGCGATGCCAAGGAAGCACTGTAAAAAGCAGCAACATAAAAAAGAAATCATAAGGAATTGACCGCACCGTAACCAAATCGTAATTAATTTCTGAATACTATAATCTGATCACCTGATGGACTGGAGTTGCTGTTTCTGGCGTTCTTCTTCAGAGATAGCATTGAAAGCACCCTGAGCTCCCTTGATGGGAGTGGTGGGTGCTGATTTTTTCCTCTGTAGAGAATGGAGTTCATCGATCGTTTTGGCTTTCACTGGTGTTCCACTGTCATCATGACACACATCGTTTGCCTTCTTGTTATGATCTTGTGTCTGGATTTTAGGCAGCCCTTTCCGTCCAGTGCTCCTAGGAGTATTGCTAGCAAAGCTAAACTCTCCATTGTCAGGTGCCTTGTTGTCCATCTTCTTCTTCTTCTATATGCGATCTGCAAAAAGTCACAGCTTTAAGATTTTATACTATAATTGAATATTGAATACCCCTTGCAGATGGAACAAGAAGTTTCGAGCTGAAAAACTAACTGATCAGGATAAGAACGAAAAAGAAAACATTGAAATGCTAAAAATTAGTTGACAAGGATAAGGATGATGGCAGAGAAATTTCTTGAAACAAACAGAGGAAGGAAGGAAAATTGTCAGTCACATACAGGTACTGAGTGTCAGATTTTTTTGTTTCTAACGCAAAGTGGAAGAGGCGGGATCCAAGCAAGTATGATCTCCAAATGCACTGGCTAATCCTCTTATAAAAGGCCAACTTAACCAGGGTTTAGTTAACCATAGTTAAGAGAGCCTTAGACAGTTAAGTTTATGCTGCTATAGCGACTAATGAACTGGAAAAATCCAAAGTCGAATTAAAACCAAAACAGTATGCAAGGCCGTGCTGTGAGTATGGATATGGGTGTTTGGAAGCTGTCATGAAAATGGCATCTGGTCACACATTTCTTCCTTGTAAAGCACTAAAATCAGTCCTATCATGGATGTTCAACACTGGCCACATGAGAATGTGGCTATGATTGTTGGACGGAGAAATTTTATAGGGTTAATATTGTAATTGCCGAATAATATTTATATCATAAAAAAATAATTTTATTTCATATTTTTGTGATTATCACTCTTCTCGTATTTTTTAAGGTATTTGAGAATATATCAACGATTATTCTTTAAATTATTTTTTATTTAAAATACATCAAAATAATATATATTTTTTATTTTTAAAAATTAATCTTGACATTAACACATCAAAACAATAAAAAAAAACATAAAAATAATAATTTTAATAAATCAAATTTAAAATTTTAAAAAACACGGTTTCAACCGCGTTTCCATAAAACTTTTTTAGCTTAAGGATTTATCAAGGAAAACGTATTCAATTTATGAATTTTAAGATGAATGACTTATTTTCAATTAAATTTGAAAGATAAACTTAATTCTTACAGGCAAGAACTTTCCCAGAAAATATTAATCCACTGGGTGTGCTTTTTTGATCTGCACATGCGATGGATATAAACTAATCACAAGCCTTGCGTGAACGAGCGGCTGATGGGAAATGATCATATGATTTAAATCACTAAATAAATTTGATTGATTTTTTTGGCTTTCCACTTCCATATCATATTATATACGAAAAGTGATTTACTCAATAGCGTAAGCTGTGGATAAAATGGACATAAACTTCTAATCAATATTTTTAAATATTAAATGATGGCTTGCTCAGAACATGTCAACCCCTTGATTTCTGCCCTCTCAAGGCCTCCTCTCCTTACTTTATAAAAATTCTAAATAAAAAGCTATCTACTTGACCATACGTACACTGGCGCAGATGAATTTTGATTTTTTTTTAAGATATTATTTCTTATAATAATAATTATTATTTTTGTTTAAAGATATATTAAAATAATATTTTTTTATTTTTAATATTAGAAAAACGATTTAATTTTTTTAAAAAAAAGGGCGTCTGTTACTGTCGAAGACTCAAAGAGCCACCGTCAACGCCGCATCACATCTGGTATTCATCGAGTGGTCAGGCCCAATGAGTTTCAGCCCACCTACTATTCTTCTATTTTCTTTT
>Ga0307511_10002872_pt1 | contig 17874 bp, 15 predicted proteins | sample 13_EM_MG_FD_200266 | JGI IMG/M metagenome (GOLD analysis project Ga0307511, IMG submission 200266) | Populus trichocarpa ectomycorrhiza microbial communities from riparian zone in the Pacific Northwest, United States - 13_EM | ecosystem: Host-associated > Plants > Roots > Unclassified | place... | reverse complement strand
TATGCGCTGCCGTGGATGGTAAGTACGGTAATCCAGAGTTTGCCGTATTTGGCTACAGAGGAGGAGGTGTCGAAGGCTCTGGAGGAATGTAAGGGGGATGTTAATGAAGCTGTAGGGAGGATGCTGGATAAGGAGATGGGAGTAGAGGATGGGGATGGGGATGGGGATGGGGATGGCGATGGGGGTGGTAATGGTGGTGGTAATGGGGGCAGGGTGGCGGGTGGGGAAGGGGAACCAAATGAACAAGTAGAGGCCTCAAAAATAAATGAAGTCGGCGTTCTAGCGGAGGATAAACCGCAAACACCACCCCCTACACCACCAAAGAAAGAACCCCAGAAAGGTCCAAAAATCCATCCTCAGAAGAAGGGGAAAACTTCCACCACCTCTTCCACAGACAAGACTACCCCCTCGAAACCTACAGCTTCCCAAGCACCACCAAAAGGCAAATCTAAGCGAGAAACCGCCCGCGAGCGCAAAGAACGGCAGAAAGCTGAAGCTGCAGAACGGAAGCGGAATAAGGGCGCTGGTGCGTCTAAAGATGATTCCAAGACTGAGACTGCGTCAGGTTCTACTAATAGTATTGAAGGTGGCATTCGAGAGCTGTATATATAGGTTGTTGTATTTCTCTTGCCTGGGACTGCGTGTGTATGTGTGATAATACTTTATTCTTGGTATCTTGGGCATTTGCAGCATATCTTTGGCATTGTAATAGGGGCGTTCTAGGCGGTTTCATTAATTTCTAGCATTTGTCTTATTTATTGTGTGAGAGTTTTTTTTTGGTCTCCAGCACATCTCAAGGAGTGTGATGCATTTTTATAGTACGTCCGCGTGTATATATCGTGTAGGCCCTATATAGGGGGTACTACTCCATCTTAAGATCTCAAATATGAGGACTATATTATAAATGCTCAAGCAGCCATCCGCACCTGTGCAGTTGTCCGTTGAACAAGTCATGCCAACATCTCTCGGGACGAATACGCATGTAGAGGTTTATAGTTACCCTGAGTTACACCATTCGCAGATTTATCACAATCAACAGTAATCTGAGCTCGACGAGCTATGATACCCTAACGGTTATCTGCTCCCTTGCCTCGCACCTCTACTCCACTGGTTCACACGCTTTCTCACGCTGTCCCCACGCTACTTATTAGCCATTTTAATACGTATGACACTTGAAGAGTGTGAAAGCCCATAGGCTAAAAGGCTAAAATTCATCTGGTATATGTATGCTTCATTGCATAATTTAACCACCATTGCAAATTGCCACGAGTTTATTGCCACGAGTTTGCCCAGTCAGCTATTGCTTCGGTTCAGTTATAAAGAGGCACTTTTTCCTTTCTGTCTTTGTTTTGTTTCTCTCGTTCATCATCTCTAACCCGGATTTTTAACGTTTGTGTATACAAGATTTTCCGTGCTACCTTATCCTCTGTGGATGAAGATATTTAGCTGGTTGGAATAAAATTTTCGGATCCCTCGACATCCCGTGGGAATATATTTTTGTAAGTGCCGGAAACGCGCCTGGCTTGTCAGTAATGTTGACTGACTCCAACAGCGCCGGTTATAATATGGCTACTGTTGGATAGAACCCACTGCCGTATCGCACTCTGACGGCGGGAAGTATAGAGTATCTATCGTCTCGCACAATATCCCCCATTCTCACAGTCATATGAGTGTCGGGTATCAATGGGGCGGAGTATCTCCTCCTCCAGATCGTCGGCCGTTGGAACCCTAGGAGGTTGGGTAACAGATATCAATACTGGGGAGAAACTCGGCTTGACATCTGGTCATGTGGTGATGGGTCATAGGATTGGTTCCTTGACCAGTCTGCCACACACCGTGCATGAACAACAAATTGTTCAACCTGCAGATGATGACTGGGTAACCATCGTCCAGGAAGCTGAAAAGAGCAGGCGTCTGGCCTATGAGAAGTCTAGCATGTGTGGATCCCTCAATCCAAAGCTCCATGAGATCCATAGCAACGCGGAAAGCAAGTTACAGGCGCTCAAAGAGCTTAAGAGCTCTCGTGGGCTGGGGACAGTATTGTTTCGACAGTTGGTGTCGTTGCGTACAATGACGAAGCAGCCACCGATGGGGCCGAGGCGCGATGGAGAGAATATGGGCTGATAACACCACATCCAGGTTAGTGTGAGATTATCCTAATTTTGCACAGGCAGACTGCTTATGGATAAGGATATAGAGCGTACGGGCGACTGCTCTTTTGGATATGTTGGGACCCCTCTCGTTCCAACCTATGGGACCATCAAGCCGAGGGGAGGGCTGGCTGTGAAGAAATCTTACATTCGCTCGACTTGCACAAAGAGTGGCTACATCAGCAGTGTTTACCTTGAAACTAATATTAGTTCAGTACTGCTCAAGTCTCCCGTGGACACCATGAATGGATTGCGATTGGTGATGGCATACCTGAAGCGCCAATGTCCGCTGAAGGGGATTCCGGCGGGTTGTTGATCGATGAGGGCAATACGATCGTCGGGATGATCATTGGGGGGGTGACAAAGGGCAACGTGCAAGTAAATGGTGAGGTGAGGTTGGTTGATAATATATCTGTCCTCACCTCCGCAGACGAGCTGCTAGAGTGGATAAAGGCCGATGTGGGACGCGATGTAGTTTTTGTGGGATAAGTGTATATATCTGAGTATTAATAACTGTATCTGAGGTCTGTTCGAGATCACTTGATATGCTTGAAACCAAGCGGTAAGATAACGTATTCTCTACCAGAACCCTATAAAATCACAGCCGGTTTCTTAAAGCACTCTCTTAGACACACGCAATTAGTTGGAATTTCGAAAACCGGCGGAATCTGGCGTATATCTCAATCAACAGTGTAAAGTTGACTAAATCTCCACCGTCACAGTATGGGCAGGTGTGAAGGAACAATATCGCATAGATTCTGTAGAAGGTATACATAAATCATGTGTTAGATAGGTAACGTTTGTATGGGAAACCACTGATTTCTGATGTAGGTTCTTGAGTTTACTTGATGCTGGTGTGTGCACTGGGTCTCATCCGATATCAAGCTCGTTGTTGTAGCACCCGTAATCTCGGAATCTCCATCCTTGCGGGAGAGGTTGATGACCATGTAACCAAGTACTTGTACTTGGTAATAGCTATATTACCCTCTCTACTTCTGGTCTTTGGGGTGAAAAGGCAAGATTAGAACTTATAATACCCATTCCATACAAAATGGACAACCCGTTGTTAACGTTGTTAGTTTTCTCTCTGCTATCAGTTGTTACAATGTGGTTGAGGTACCGTACCTAGAATCTGATAAGCCTTAGTTAGTGGTCTAGTTACCTATGTAGCAGCCCAAGTCGCATTTCCAGATATATATCACTTCATCCGACAAGAATTCCATATCCCCTATAAGTAAAAAAAAAAAAAAAAAGGGTATAACTTCATACTCGACACCTTCACATAAAGTTACCTGAAAGTCCAGCACTCATCAAACCTAAAGGTACGTGACCGTATTCCTCAAGTATAATATAAATAACCGGCTTATGGAATTTGAAGCTAACGAAATGTTCATATAGAAGAAATGATCGTGCCCGGAGTATCCCTCCTCACCCGCCGAATCATTCAAAACCTCCAACACCCCGCTCTCCAATCCCAGCCCTGTGGCGTCGACCTCACTCTCCGGCATGTTCTCGAATGGACCTCTCCCGGCACCATCGACTTCTCCAACCAGCACCGTAAAACTGCCCACACCTCACTCATTCCATTCACTGAAACAAAATTACCAAACGGGGAAACATGCATGGCAGTCCATCTAAAGCAGAATTCATATCTTCTAGAGTTCAACGAAACGGTGGAGATGCCATTGGACGAGATGGGGCAGATGTTTGTGAGGAGCACGTTGTTTCGGTCAGGTGCTTTGGTTTCGGCTGGAGTCATGGATAGTGGATATCACGGGGCAATGGGGGCGTTATTGACGGTATTGAATCCCCATGGGATAGTCTTACACCAGGGAGCGAGGTTGGCACAATTTGTTAATCACAAAATGAGCGAGCCAGTCAAAGGATACAACGGGGTATACCAAGGAAAAGCGAAAATGTAAAACTGTTATGTGCAGCTGGCACGAGAAAAACAAAACCCCCTTCCCCGAACAGAAAACTTATTTCTATTCCTCTCTACTCTCTACTCTCAAAATAACTCAACAATATCCTTTGTATCTCTCGAACCGTTTCTGTTCGCGCTTCCATAGCCCCTTTTTTCCTTTCATTCGACAAATCAAATTCATATTTTCGGGCCAAATTATCCGAAATAACATGCAAATAACCAAATTTCATACCGCTCCCTATGGCTGCTGAAGCCATATGGCCAATTTCTGGATCCACAAAATTGTACTTTGCCCGTTTCTCCTCGAACCACTCTTTTGTCTCGTCCAGTACAGATGGAAGTGTGTAATGTTCTCCATAGACAACTCTCGGGGAGTCTTCCACAAAAGGCTGCAATGCATTTTGCCACCGTATAGTCCCTGAACCCACCAGCTGGCTTGAACTCCCCGTGGCGATAAACATGTTTGGAATATGGGCTGGGTCTAGGCTCCCCAGTTTACCCACATATATGACTTCTTCTGCTTTGTTTAGGGTCTTGAGGAGTCTAACAATGTGGCCAGATATATCTCCCCAAAAGCTCACTCTGCAACCGAGAAAGGCCACTTTCCTACCACTGCCTGGAATTGCCGCAATCTGCCACCCGAAGAGCTCGTCTTTGGGGTCATTACTATGCATCCCATGTTGCCATACCTCTGGTCGGATGAACTGATCCAATACATGCACGTATCCCATGACTACAGTATCCACAGGCCCCATTTCTCGTAGATTTGAGAAAAGTATGGGAGATATACACTCCTCGGAGGTTGGTACAGTATACGATACTGACTCGGGATCTCCTCCTCTCAAACTGAGATATGTTGCAACGACGGATGCATAGTGCTTTACGTAGTCGATTCCCGGAAAGCACTGGAGGGATAATCTCGTTGAATCGCCGTCCATTCGGGCTGTGGGTCTTTGCCAGTTGAATGGTTTATTCTTCTTCTCGAGCGGAGATATCTTCGAGGGACCCCAGCGTGAATGGAGCCCATGCACGAGTATCTCCTTCCAGGCCTTTTCCTTGTAGATAGCGTCGGGATGAACCTTCATCTGCAAATACCCCTCTAAGGAGTGTCCCATTGTATGCGTATTTGGGTCTGCAATGGTAGGTCTATATTTTCCTCGCGTCGGAGTGGAGCTGGAGGAAAGTGCACGACAGAGCCCCTGAGAGCGGACGCTTGCCGGAATTTTCCCACCAAGACTCAGGATAGCTCTTTGTAGGGCATACGCATGGATACTGGTGACCATTTTGACTAGGGTACGGGGTGGCTTTGGTTTTCCTCTTTTTGAGACTGGGGGGTGGGCCTGGGCCTCTTACTCTAATATAGGGGGCCTCGATATAGACGTATGACATCCTTAAGTACGCAATGCACCATATACTTAGGTAAGGTTCAAGAGTTCAACCTTATGCCCGCAGGGCCATAAACCTTCTACGCTTGCCCCAACCATTAACAACAGCCAGATTACAGTTTAAGCCCCCACCGAGACCGGCCATCCCCGACTGTGCGGATACGGTTTCACGTACATCTATTTAGGTCAGTGCACAAAATTCATAGATTCAAGGCTAGAAACGTTCCTAGAGGGTTATAGAAATATGAGATCCGAAAACAGCTTGCCGGATTCTTTGTTGGTTGCATTAAATGTACCAAGGTATGAGGGGGGACCTCTATGAAGTTATCTATATGCATCGTCCTCTGTAGACGTCAGCCTCGCCCTCGCCCGCTGCTGGGAATACCTCAATCTGGATACTTGAGCATGCTTTATGCTTTATCACTTCTTAAGCTTATTGACAGCTCACATTTGTGTACCCGTTGCGCCCGCTGCACTTGGCTACACTTGCAGTTCAGCTTATAGTTAACTGGAGACCAAACGTTAACCCCATCAAAGAGAGAGCTGTGGGTTAGGTTAGAAGTATGTTATTGAATAATAGTTGCTCATAGACGCACGGTACTCTTATTGGTTCAATCGAACTGTAAGGTACTGTAGCTATACTATAAAAGGCAGTGACTACCGAATCAGGACATATCCTCTGGGGAAAACAGAGCCAAGGGCCATCAGTGACATTTACACAATACATCAAAAAAGGTCTTGGTCAGAATCTAAATCTCAATCTCAATTAGAGTAGTTGTAGTTGAGTTGCAAGCTAGACTAGATAGTTGTGTGGAGATAGCCCGAGCCATTTACGTATCCCCCGAGTCTAGTACGTTCAGTGCCTGTGACTGCTGTAGAATCCCGCGAGTAAGAAAGTACCCGCGATTAAAAAAGCACCTGTGTATAAGAAACGTCAGGGTACCAGACTCTTGCACCTTACTTAGATCCCGTAAGTAAAGAAACAGGGAAGACTAAACAAGAATGTAGAAGAAATTGAGGGTGCGGTTCCCATACGACTATTCGCATGAATATCCAGTACAACGGAAAGATAATTCGGCCTAGACCACCGATGAAGTCACTTGCGGTACAACCACACTCTATTTTATTGGTATGAACAGCAGCAGCGAAGGCAACTAAGTCGGGGCTCAATACATCATGGCGGGGGAGGCAGAAGCAGCTACTGAGGCCAAAAGGGCTTGAACTTGTTCATGCATTAGGCAGAGACTTGCTGAGGAGATTGCTAATTGATTCGTTTCTGTATATAATTCGGGCCTTGCGTATAAGAACCCCCCGAATATAAGAAACTAATCTTCGAGAGGCCCCGCTATTATACTTAGTTAAGAAACATTTCTTATTCACGAGATTCTACGGTATATCTATTGCCTAACGCCTTCATCATACTCCCTAAGTACCTACCAACATGAAGTAATTATAGTAATTATTTACATCTACACAAAATAATATAAGAATCTAAATACCCAATCCAGAACCTTCTGATATCATCGCAAGAGCAACAAAATCAACACGCCCAAGAACCACTCACGTGAAATTGACCCAGTACCACCTTTTTCGGAAAACATTCACACAACCAATAATCCCCTTCGCTGAGCCATCTACCCACTGCTCCTAACAACCAACTCCCTATAAACTCTCTTCAACTCCCCTACCATCTCCTCTAACTCATCTACCCTCTCTATCTTCTCCCCCAACGTCTCTAGTGCCGCCTGGAACCTAGTATCCAACGCCTCTTTCTCTCCTTCTAACATTTTAACTCTGGTTTCCAATTCCCTCTTCGCTTCAACCTCCCGCATCAGTTCTACAATCTCAGCACGGGCTTCATCGCGCTGAGTCAACGTCCGGGTAAGCTCGTCTCTCGAAGCAGCCATCTCCGTCTCGAGCCGGCGAATCGAAGATGACATTCTTTCGACAAGTTGAACTGACGGCCCAGCTGCCACTGTTGACACAGAAACCATATCCTGTGCATGTGAGGCATTGCGGGAATTTGACACGAGGGGTGAAGCAGGGGAATGGATAAATGTCCCTTGGGCGAGATTGCCACTAGAGGGGCGGTTAGTACCAGCGATGGGGTTATCGTTGGGCTGGCTATTGATAAAGTAATCTTCATCTTCATCACCAATTACCAAGGACGTGTGTGAGGAGTTGCCATGGTTTTGGGCAAATTGAGGTAGGCCGAGGGAGGTGGTTGAGTCGACCCTGTTTAGTGTACTGAAGGATGGTCTTTCTTTACGCCTTTGCCCTTCGGGGGTTTGCTCCACAAACGACCCCGAAGCGGAAGTATCCCTCCGCTGCAGCGGAGAGAAAGGCTGGATATATACATCCCTCTCACTCATCCCTGGTGATCGACCAATCGACCGTGATGAGAACCTCTGTGGAGGTGGAGAGGGGGAACGCATTAACGAGAATGCAGCTAATTGCTCCTCCCATTTCATCCTCTGATCTTCCAGCTTCTGAGTTAGTTCACGTGAAAACTCCTCCCTGGCACGCTCTAATTTAGACTGAGATTCTGTTGATGAGGCATCCAGTTCTGTAATCTTCTTTTGGAGAGCTTCTTCTCGCTTGCGGTAGGACTCGATATCCTCTTCTAAGTCTTTGGCTCGGGAGTTCGCAGACTCAAGGTCCATCTCAAGTCGGCGGGCTTTATTGTTCTGCACATTGAGTGAGCATCACGTAACGCAACACCATTGGGTCTTATGAGGGGTGAGCTTACAAATTCCCTCGCCTTCCGCCTAACCTCCGCCTCCGTCTTTGCCAACTCATCCCTTTCTCTCTCTACCACTGCAACCCTACTCAGCAAACTTCCTTCAATACCCTGCCAATTCTCACTAGCAATGGCATACTGCGTCTGCAGCGTCTCCACCTGCCTTAGTAGCTTCGAGTGGGCATCTCCAGACGCACCACTTGACACCTCCTCCGCCCTTGCTCGCAGAACCTCTACTTTCGTCTCCATGACAGCTACTTCCGACCGAAGCTCTGCCTCTGTTATCTTGGCTCTCTCTGAATCTCGTTCGATTTTTGCTTTGAGGTCGCCGATCTCAAGGTGAAGTTTTTCTCCCATTAAAGTAGCCTCTGACTGTATCTTGTCTAATTGCTCCCTCAAATTTCTTGTGGTTTTCCTCTCTGCTTCAAGAGCTTCAGTCTGAACCCGACTTTCGGCCCCATCGGCCCTAGCACAAGCCGCAACCAGCTGCACCTTCAGATCCGCTACAAATGCATCTCTATTATTTTTCTCGTTTCTCAGTTTTTCCACTTCACCCTCCAGTTTACTACTCGCTTTTATCTGTTCATTCAACCCCTTTTCCGTTTCTTGTGCCTTCTTCAGCTTCTCCTTTCCCTCAGTTACTTCCTTCTCTGCCTTCCTTAGCTTTGTTTTCATGCTAGCCCCTACTTTCTCATCCTCTGTAATTTTAGTCCTTAGTTTCTTGATTATTGTAAGGTTCTTAAGCTCCAACTTGCTTAACCTTTCTCCTTCCTCTAGCAGGAGGGCTATTTTTTCCTCCTTCTCTGCAAGTTTCTTCTCGAGCCCACCAGCAGGAGATGTGCTTGCACGACGTTTTGATTCATCGGCGGATTCCCGGGCTAGGATCTTGAGCTTAGATTCGAGGGCGTCGATCCGTTCTGATGCAATGTGAGATTCCTCTTGCCGTCGAATTTCACAGATGGCTAGGTCTGACCTCAGCTGAGAGATGATAGCTTTATAGTCGGTGGGGTTGGTGATGGGTGTCGAGGTGGAGGTAAAGGCTTGAGAGGGGCTAGGTATTGATGTGGGAAGTTCGGGTGGGGTGGTTACGGCAATTATTGGTGCTGGTGGAGGTGCTGATAGAGTTGCTTCTACCCCATCGGTTAAAGCCGCTGCCGGGGGCGGTTGTATTGGCTCCGTGGATGCGGACTCAGGTACTGGCAGTAGTGGGGCGACCTCAGCCTCCAGTTTGCTCTCCCCATCCCCATCCACATTTACCGGTGCCTCTTCTCCATCCCTACCTTCATCCTTATCTTTATCTTTATCATTATCTTTCTGCATCACCGATCCGGCCCTAGCAACGTCCGAACTCCCCCTAGTCCGATCAACACTGCTTCTTGCACTTTCCACCGGACTTCCTGATCTCAAGCCCGGACTGGCACTTCTAGTCGTCGCCGCAGCCAGCCTCTCCGCAAGTGTTAATTTGCCCCTTCCGCCACCTGGTGTTGCCGCCCGGGATATTGATGGCGCGGGTGAACCAGTCCGATCGGAGGCCGTAGGTGCAACTTCAGCTGAAACCATAGCTCCACTGTCAGTGGCTCATGTCTCCCCGCTGGCCGGAGGAAGGGGAGTGGATGGGGGGTGGGGTACCTTTGCCGCTGGTTCGATCTGTGCTCTTCCTCTCAGCTGCCGGCCCTGCGGCTTTCTTTGGGGCTGTCTGCTCTTGCTCGCCGAGGACACTATCCAGCCTCGACTCAAGGTTGGTAATTGTCTTTGCGAGGAAATTCATCTTGTGCCCCACCTGCTCCCTCGCTCATCAGCCAGGGGATCCGTAGATAATGCGATTTGTGGTGGTGTTTTGCACCGTTGTATCGGTGTTTGGAGCTGTACCAGGAACGTTGAGGATTTGAATTAGGTTACAGCGCATTTGCATACTCAAAATAGGCTAGCTGTCGTAAGCTGGACTGCAGGTCACGGGACTGAAGTCACAAGGAGGATTAATGCATGCATACGATGAAGCTATCTCATGTTGCATGTACGCAAATCAAACCGGCAGCGGACAACGGCAGCAGCATCGAATCGCCAATCCATATTTACTCAGTAACTCTCTCTGGCATAAATGCCCTTCCAACAAAGACCCCCAGTGCCTGATCTTCATGCTCCAAGACCCTGTGTACGTACTTCGATTAATTGAGCTTTATTGTGCAGCGTGGGATGTGAACCTCTAGGCAAGTTTTTAACTTATTTTTATATTTCCGTTTAGTAGGCCGGCCTATGAAGACACTAGACACCCGCGCGAGGCTGGTGCACGTAAAAAAATTGCATAAAAAAAAAAAATACTCGGCGGCGGTGGCATTTGATATCGAAATAGTCTGGCAAAAATTCAATTGACTCTGTCCCACGAAATCGGAGACCCTGAGTTCTGAGTAAAATGAAATTTCTGGATACGTTCTATGGGCCCAGCCGCAGCTAGCTAGATTTGATAACCCTGTGTATGTACTTACTGTAGAGCTTTGAAAAGTAAGGCAGGCACAGATATTAAAACAGTCGAACCTGGCAATGTTTAGTTACGGGTAGTCTAGCTTTAGTACAACAGTAAGTTACAGACTTAAAAATCAATGCACATCACCGGTTGTATGTATCGCATCCTACCTACTGTACGTCTACATGTAGAGCGTTAGTCAATGTGCGTGATTAGGTAAGCGATGCAGGATAGGTCTTCCTTTCCAAACTCAAGTTAGGTAGAGCCCTGCTCACTTGCCTTGTGCCCACCAACCTCCATTATAATTAGCAGTGCGGTGTGCGGTGCGGTCAAAAAGTTCAAGACCTTTCATGTTTCAAAACGGAAGAACTGAACGTCACATCGTCCCACTCGCACATGCACATGCATGCACAGCACCCGTCTTTTCAACTACACCCGTGCAACCAGACGAAACAACCCCCATGCCCATCACTATCCCCCATACTCCGCTATTGATCACCATATATGAATAGGTATATGTAACTTCATGCACTTTAAGTCGCGATACAAATCCACTTATGTATCCCCCAAACGCCAAATTTCCATTCCGTAATCTTCCCTACATATCTTCCTACTAGACATCTCTCCAATCCACGTGCAACTACGGAGACAAACATTGTCCATTATGACTCTACATATGTACAGCGTATGTCAATATTACAGTATACATTGTAATGGTATTAGGTGGCTACATGGAGCTTGCGTAGTCCAAACAGCATTAACTTTAACGCGCATGATTCAAGCAAAACAAGTTTGTGCTCCACTCTTCCAGTTGTGATTACACCACAAACCAAACTCAAACGGGCATGAGCATCGAGCCAAGCCGAGTCCCTTTGCATGAACGGCAGGAAGCCTCCGCAAAAGGAACTATCTAAACCCATTGATATCTACGGCGTAATATCCGAATGCACATCACAATGTACGCGGCTGCAGGTGTTTGTGAATAGAAAAGAAGAACCCGTGTATATATGCATGCAACTAATCTAAAGAGCCCCCTCATCAAACCAAGTATCGTACTGTCGTGTGTAATCATCCAAACATCAGCCCTACTTCATCTACCATCCCATGTGTCGCCTCCACTTCGGTATATCCAACAAAATATGTTGCCCCCTCCATCCCACATATAAACTATACATTGAGTAATCTTCCCTTGATGCCTTCGCAAGCATCCATCACCGAGGGTCCCCGCATATTATCTCCACATGCGAGGGAAAGTACTTGTAACAACCAAAGGAAAAAGCAAAGATACTGGCAAGGTGCACTTTCCCCCTCATCCCAAGCCATCCTTGCTTGACACCTGTAGTGCAAGTCTCCACAACATGAAGGGTAGCTGGCGAAAAAGCAAACGAAAGCATTCTATCACCCTGCACGAAATGTTGCCTCGGGAGTAAAATAAACGAGATGCAGGCATGCAAATCGACAATCAAATGTAGGAAGACGAGAGGAAATGCACTGAAAAGAAAATCATAAGCAAATAACCATTGTACGCCCCCTCTTTCGTCGCACCAGAATGTAACCACCTGACCCCGGTAAAAAGAGTAATACGCCTGCTGAAGATAGTAACATGAGAAATAATGTGCACAAACACTGCAACCGATGATATGGAAAAATAAAGAGCGCGATTTTTTGTCTAACGCATATGATGTGGCTGTGATGAGGCGGTGATGAGTAACTTCGAACTCATTATGATTATCGTTCTCACGTCGACTCGAATTATCGTCATGGTGGCGGTATTGTAGAGGGAATAAACATGTAAATCAGATGTGGTATTACCGCCCAAACAAAACGCCGTTTACCAAAGAGTTATGAGAAAGGCCACCAATCGTAGAAAATCAGTCGCCGAAAGTCGAAGCTGAGTCTAACGAGAAGATTTGTCGCTGCCACTGGAATTCATCGACCACCTGAATCCAGTCGATTGCCCAGTAAAGGAACCCCATCGTTTCACAGGTCGGATCTCCATTGGTAGGGTGACGCTTCGTTCGTAGGGGTCAGACATCATTGCCTTCTCGTCGGGTCCCAGGGCGTAGCATGCGATTCCACAGAAGTGGTGCCCACAGCCACACATTTGGTCCTGAGCAGTGCGGCGGAGAGTGCAATCGCAGCATCTCCAGCCATTGCTCATAGCCTTTGTATAAGCTATCTGGCATCGATCGCCGCAAGGGTTGGGATTCGGCTTGATACCCTGCTTGCCATTGAAATCTTGACAGTTGTTAATGATTGTCAAGAAGTCGTTGTTCTCTTTGATCCATTGGACCTCCTCGGCAGTAATGAGGTTGCAGAGGCGGTAACCAGGGCGGTAGTGGCCACAAGAGAAGCGAGTAACGTAGAAGATGCACATTTTGGTTTATTGTAGGAGTAACTCTAGGAGTAATGGAGTAGGAGGGTTTAGGATGTGTAATATATAGGTGATTCAGAGACCGTGTGGTGCCGGTGAAACCAGTATGGGCGTGGGCACCTGAGGAATTTGGGGTGGGTCGGTTTATATCGAATCGCAGGGGGGGGCGTTCCAGAGGTGCAAACACAGCTGTGGCCACGGGCACCGAACTCAATGTATAGCAATGATGCCAACAGAGTTCGAGCTGATAGGGTTCGGGTCGGGAGGTGTGACGATCGGTTCGATAATTCGGGAGAAAGGCAAAGGGCAATTGACCGCTATCTGATCACGCCTCATAGAAGTTCACTGGGTATACATCTGATAATATGAATGGGACCTCAAATAGACACAATTGATTGGAGATGGACCGCCAAAGACGTAAAAAAGCAAATGTACGCCGTGCTGGGTGTGGAGAAGGGCAGCGGCATGTCAAGATATATAACTTCACGCGCACACGACCCATACTCGACCCCTCCTCCGCTCCGCGGCACCAACTTGACCACCCGGCATGAGGCACCACCCCAAACAGTGTGCAGAATAGATTTCGCGGTGGTGTGGTTGCAATTGGCTGTCTCCGGATCGCGAAAACTACCCAAGTTGCAGTTTATTTCGCCCGGCTGTTAGTTGAATCTCCCGATGACCCAGGCTAAAACGAAAAAAAAAAAAACCCAGCCGATAGTTTTAAGTTCACTGAATTATCATAGTAACGCATGCCTAAACCCAATTGCCGCCTGCATATTGTCCTGCACCTGTCCCAGCAACCCCGGTTTCCCGTGTAATATTGGTTTCCCCACCGGCCCTTCTACTTTTCTCCCTCGCCGGTACCCCCGCCTCTCGATTGTCTGCCTGCTTCTCTTGAACCTTCTGCCGCCCTTCTGCCGCTCTGGCATACCCGGAAGTCTTCTCCCTCTATAGATCCAGTATCTACTATAGCCCTTCTGTAGGGCCAGATCAGCACTTGAAGCTTGCAATTAGAGATAGTCAGCCATTTGCAACAGCGAGTGACTTGTGACCACCCGATAACGCAGCGGTGACGGCCCTCGATCTAAATGTGCGTGGCAGGACCCTTTGGTCTCCACATGTACCAGACAGGGATGTGCAGCATTGCATATCGTGAAAGGTTAACGGTCTAGAGTACTAGGAGGGGCAGGCGAAGTACGGTGATGTCGGCTCTGCTGCAACGTACTTGCGCGAGAGTGGGAAGAAGGAAGACATGGTCCTAGCTTGCTCTCCATCCAGACAACGACAAAAATCCTCTACTAGGACAAAGCCCCGGTACCAATGTATCCATCGCGGTTAGTATAGGCAATCTAATAAAGGGAAATTAGGGGAAATTACACTGACAGACATGGGGGATGTCGACGCCCTCTCAGATTCTCTTTGGTGTTAGATAGCTCGTTATCGCTGGGCTGCAGGATGATTTTCGATAAAGAAGTGCTTGGTACGTAGGCGAAGCGCAATAGAGGGGCACACCCAGGCCTGTGAGAAACATATTTCGTGCAAGCTTGGCCTGGGAGGGTTAAGCTCTGCAAAATCTCCAGAGCGTCAGCTACTCTACTATTGCCCGTGCGCAACTCACTTCAGTCGCACGACGTAGGTGGTGCTCTTCTTACTTCACTGTCTATATTACTTGCATAACCTGGACATGGGGGTCCGCCTGACATCATTTATTGAACGAACATTATTGGCCCAATGGCCCCCAGCCTTTTAAAGAGTTGGGACGAAGAGGCGGCTATTCATATGAAATTATCACCCTTGGCTCCGAGATATCTAGCAGAAACGGCTGAGTCCGACTTCACACCTCACACGACTACCTAAGCTACTTAAGTACCTAGGTACGCGCTCAGGAGCACTGGGTGAGCTCCTCTGCACCGGCACCGCCGTTTCTTTTCTCCGGATATACCACACCATAGTTAATGTCCTGTTATCTGCTTCACACTACTCAGCCATAACTGAGATCCATAACTAGTCTGGTTGGCACAAGCCCCCTCGGAAATCCATAACCACCAGCCGGGAGCTTCTAAAGCTCCCTCGTACCTTTATCTTTTGCCCTAGTCCACACAGAGACTTACCTTTATCCAACCAGACTACACTTTATCAGTCTCTTGTCTTCGCCATGGTGCATCTCAGCCTTGCCCATTCCTGGAATGGAGCCACGAGTGCACTTATAACCAGACTATGCACTTACTCCGTACGTGCTACTTATTCCACCATATTAGCCAAGCTCAGCAATTACAATCCATAAGGTAAGTGCATATATACCTTCGTATACCGTGGCCTACTGAAGCAAATGAGCTTCCAAATCCCCGCTCAAAAAATGCAATGTCCTTCGCTCCCTGCTTCTTAATTCTGCCGCCCAAAGAATGGCACATTGCGCCCTAGCTTCTAGGTACCGGCCCAAATAAGTAGGGTGTGCATATGCGCTTCAGGTCCACCCATGTATAACATGCACCCACTACATTAGTCTGGTTGGCATCCAACCAGACTACCACTACATTGCACACCTACTCTCGGAAATCGGCGGACGTTTGGAAGAATTCTTAATAAGAACTCAAATGAGAATGTGGATAATGGCATGGGTTGGTAGTCTGGTTATGGATGGGCATCTCGCCAGCCTCCTGACGTACAGCAATAATCGAAATAACTACACCTGCAGCTTGTTATAACGGGACTCGATGTTGCGGACCCCTTGCTATTCCGAACGAGTTTGGGCTGCTGCCTTCAGCTCACACCAAATTCCTCTGATATAACAGATACCGTGCTAGACAGTCCTCTCAGATTACTTTCTAGAACAACCTTACTGTACCAGAGGAGGTGCTATTCTTGAGAGTGTCTATGCTCTTCGAGGGGAGATACCAGTAGGCACTGAGCACCTACTCTATATTATTAGTACCTGTATCCCCTAGCGCGTAAGGGGTACTGCATGCACTAAACTAAAAGGACATTCAATTAATACAGTGGGCCCTTCGTTCAATAAACAGCCTGAATGAGACTGGCTCTGAAACGAATTATCGCTGTGGATAAAAGCGTGCCAAGCAAAAACCTTTAGAACCTTCCCTTTGTGATCAAGGTGGCGACTTTCCTAGTTCCAACGCTCATCCAAGCCGCATTCGCAACGCTAGCAAAAAAAGAACGCAAAACACTAGTCTGGTTACACAAGAGCGCCCCCTAGCCAACTCGGTTCTATGGCTGTGGCTGTCCGTGTCTTTGGTGCTGGACTTTGGGGTTGCAGCCACATCTCAGCACCGCTATGGCACTATACTGGTGCCATGGACTAAGGAGCCTTTCCGAGATTCCTAATCAGGCAAGCGAAAATCATTAGTACGTTTACCATCTGCCGTTTGCCAACAGTTTTTCGAAGTCCATGTCAGTTTGCCGTCCACCCGTGAGCATTGCTGCCCGTCTTTCCCATGCCTTTACTGCGAAACTTCGTAACTAGGGTAATTGTTTGGAAAACCACGAGGTGTACGCGAAAATGATATTCCAATATTGGTGAAATTCTGACAAGAAAGCAAAACTTTGAGGCTAGGTGCGGAATCAGGCAGCCTTAGACGTCTATGTAGCCCAGTGGAGTACATAAACCTACAATTGAAGCGCTTCTTGTGACTTTATGAGATCTAGCTATGATTTCTTCCCCATAGAACGCAAATATCATTCTTCGAAAACAACGGAAAACTATTTAAGTGCAGTACCGAGCGCTTCTGGTATCTTATCGTTCCAACCACATGACTAGATATCCCAAAAGCCGGAAACAAACATTGTCAACTCTTGACAGCCATCCTCTTGCTACCCAAATTGTTGTTAGTCTCGGCACCGAATTGTTGTGACTCTAGTTACTAAGTAACTTGTGGAGTGGGAACGTAGTATGCAATTGTACTTGCCGATCACACTACATACAGTGCCTGGGGGAAAGTTACTACACCCCTTATTTTTTTTATTTTTTGTCAGGTTAGCTTGGTAGTGTGTATGATGTACAAGGCATAAAGTTGCATAAACCTCCCAAATGAAGCTTTTGGGGGTGGAGCAGGGCTTCACATTAAGGGGATTATATCGAGGGCTATTAAGCCTGAAATATAGGTTCTATGGAGAGGCATACGAGGGGTCCTTATTGCATATTCTGAGCATGGGCTGCATGTCTCATGCATGTCTGAGATGCGTAGTAACTTTCCCCCACGCACTGTATGTATGTACTCACGTGCACTTGATTAAGGAATATATCAACGAAGATCGAGATCTGTCCCCCTCCACGCGGATCGGATATCCCCCTCACAAGCGCTACCTATCGGATCGGAAAGGGTCCTTAGATTCCATTGATGAAGCTTCGCCCCTCACATACTGCAATTGCAAAAGCAATCTTCAGATGCGGGGTTGAGAGCATATTTGAGATGCGGGGTTGAGAGCATATTTGAGATGCGGGGTTGAGAGCATATTTGAGATGAGCATGAGGTACTTTTTCACCGACCGTGATGCACATGTGGTGAGATTCGAAATCCGACGTCTGCATGGTGATTACTCAAAAATAGAGTGTTGCACTGCACAAGAAACAGGGTATTGAACGTTTGAACATTAGAACTAAATTGGGATGAAACATAGAATGTCCAATTGAAGGAAATAGTTCACCCGATGAAGTATGCCATGCATATGGGCTTCTTATCATTCATGTGCCAAGATGTACAATCTTGCTTGGTCATATGGATGATACTAAAGTGAACCAAGTATGTACAGTATGTACAGTCAGGTGGCAAAAAGAATTGGACACCCCCACTGCATAAAGAGGCCCAAACACTGCATATTTGAGACT
>Ga0307511_10002871_pt1 | contig 17878 bp, 10 predicted proteins | sample 13_EM_MG_FD_200266 | JGI IMG/M metagenome (GOLD analysis project Ga0307511, IMG submission 200266) | Populus trichocarpa ectomycorrhiza microbial communities from riparian zone in the Pacific Northwest, United States - 13_EM | ecosystem: Host-associated > Plants > Roots > Unclassified | place... | reverse complement strand
TGCGTTGAACCGTCCTGATTTATGCTAACCTGAACCCCCCCTCATGCCCTTGCAAGAGCCTACACCAACGCATCTCATACAGTAATAGAGAGGTTTCTAGCAGCCCTAGGAGTCGCACATAGCCCCGCTTAGGAGTAATACACCCCCCCCCTTTATATAGGCCGAATATTGGATAAATGCGGCCAACAACCACTAGGAGTGCTTGAAACAGTATCTATATTTAATGGTGAAGGGAAAATGTAGAAATGGCCAGATTGGAAGGCCTCAATTTAAGCCACTGTCCTCCCAAAATCCGAAATTCTGAAACTCAGCCAAATCCACTTTGACCTCTCAGTTATGCCCTCCTCAACCCACCCCACCACAGACTTTGGTCCAGTACTTTCTCAACACCCAGGAAATAACAGAATTGCTCTAGAAGCTCCAATCCCCACCACATGTAGCTCCAAACATTTCACATGGTCATGGTAGTCTACGAGTGTTAAGAGCTCTACCAAACTAAATGTAATGCTACCTTAGACACTAAGGTAGATGCAAGGTTGGATACTACTTTAGACGGACAATAGCATGGGCACTAAGGCGGGTACGGGATCATGGTATGCTACATATATTAGATGTATACCAGACTTTAGATCAGATACCATGGGAGATATTGAGTTAGACGCAGGGCTCGATTTTACAACATCAAGGGCAGCTAAATTGGGCGCTCGGTTCAATCTAAGGTTCACTCTAGGCACATGGCGAGTGTGAGGGTGTTGAAACACCTCGGGAGAGTCCAGCATCATTTTACAGCAGAAATATAGGGTGCATTGAAGCCTAGGGCTGTTAGAAACCTCTCTATTACTGTATGAGATGCGTTGGTGTAGGCTCTTGCAAGGGCATGAGGGGGGGTTCAGGTTAGCATAAATCAGGACGGTTCAACGCATAAAATGACCACTTTCGGAATTCCTAATTTTCTGCAGGTTAGTGCCTGTAGTTAAAGTCCTCCGAACTTTGACTTTTATCGCCAAAGCTGTTTTCACGTGAGTATAGGTGCTTGATAAAGGCCTCCTAGTGCTCGTAGCCCCACCTACTTGATATTGAGCCTATGTGGGGGGTTAGGGAGACGGGGTAGGGTGCACCGGGGGGGTTATGGCAGGAGGGGGTAATGGTATCAGGTTGATTTTGACGGGACGTTAGAGTGACCATGTTGTAGAGCGTAGTCGTTTCCATAGATGTCAATGCTGGCAGAATGGCCTCTGTACACTGTGCTTGCATGACACCGCAGGAATGCCAAAAACGGCTAGTATGTCTCAGGTGAGGGGAAACCCTGTCTTGAGCGGAAACCCCGTCGGTCACGTTACCAGACTATCACCAGCAAGCAAGTGACAGATCGCCGTAGGACAACTCCTTCCAATCCTGACAGACGGCTACGAGTTGCACACTACACGGCCCGAGGAAGGGGTACGCCTAGCAGCCTCGATGGGTAGCCATGGCGTGGCGGGGAATCAGCAACAGAAAGGTGGTGGATATCGTGTGGATAAAAGAACTTACTCCGGCGATGGAAGATGAAGCGGAAAAGGATCCGATGGGCCAGCAGTGTGTATGCAAGACATGAACAGGAACTGGCACCGATAGCGGTGAAAGTCCTGATGGAAGCCTTGGGGAAGTGGAACTATGATGGATGAAGGGGGAGAAGACGGGGTCCGGGGGCCAAGAACAGGTGGAAGAGGTCGAGTTTGAAGAAAGGGAGGGCTTGGGTTTCACAGATGGCAGCAGGATAGAGGGACGGCGCCAGCAGGTGGATGCCCCTAGGGAATACGCAACGGCGACAGATGCGGAATTCCTAGGAATCTGCATGGCGTGGAAAGGGTCGTGAGTAGAGGAAAGGGTGGTCGCGAGGGGGGGAAGCAGGTCACATGGGGAGAGCGTCACAGCGAGGTAGCGGGAAATGAAGCAGCGGATCGCCGAGCAAAACAAGAGTTGCAATTGGTACATGTAGGGTGATGCACTAGCCTAGAATAGCATCACCGGCAGGCTTTAGACAACCCTTTAAGATACATACATATACCAGCGGACTCCCCAGATAGCGGAATGGGACAGAGAGGCATTGCGGAGGCTCACACATCCATACGGACCAGAGGCCGATGAGACATCGGCTTCACTAGGCCGAACGAGCACCAGATCCCGTCTACAAGTGCGGGGAGATCCAGAACACGGCACACCGCTTGCAATGCGAGGTGATAGGCGACGGCAAGGGGCGGAAGTGGGGGGGAAATATGGCAAGACTCGGAGTGGTGCAGAGCAGCGGCGCCTTCATCAGTAGCTGAGGCAGGGGACGTATAGCAGTTAACTTCCCTTTATTGTTATTTTCATGTAGTAGCTAGCTAGGGGCCGGCACGGTCCAGAGGTTCGACAATCCAGCGGGGTCTTCACTCCGGGATGCCTGCCCTGGTCATATACATAGTATCAATATGTGCGAGTACTGATTCACTAGAAAAAAATCAAAAGAAACTCCTATCCGCTGTGAACCCAGCCCAGCCTATGTCACCTTGATGTCCTTTCCTGCTCTGGCGACAAATGCCCAACGAACCCTGTCTCCTTCTATAACAAACTTAAACTTGCCATTGCGAACTGCACTCGCTTGCCGCCTCTCCTCCTCTGAACGAAAAGGGAAATCAGCGAACATGTATGAAAATGTCGAAACATCATCCACAATCTCGAAACCCCGGTGGCAGTATAACAACGCAGCTAATCCACAAAGCACTTGAAACCCGGCCAAACCACCCAAAATACCTACAACTCGGCCCCATTTCACTTCTAGTTTGGTATTGATGCCTTTCATATCGTCTTCGATCTTCACCCGCCGGAGAAACTCGTTCAGGTAACTGAGGCAATTGCCAATATAGTTGCCAATGTACGCGGAAAGCCAAAGCTCAGAGGCGCTCCGATTCTCTCGACCGACACCGAAATCAAACTCAAGGGTGCTAGAGAAATCGCGAAACAACTCCACAGTGGTCCTATTTGAGTCGGTGTCTACTATGTCGGCGGTCGGTAACACGAGGCCGAGTTTGAGGAAATCATCAAGGCTGCGGTGAGTTATCATGCTTGAATTAATATCAAGAGTACAGTTGAATACTATCGAGCTGTTGGTAAGATAAGGGTGGTCGCTGGCCAAAACAGGGGGCGGGTTATATGTTCTAGACGTTCCGACAAGCCCTAACGCAACGCAGACCAACCACAACTCTTCAGCTATTAAGACCATTAAGCACACTGTGTGATTGGTGCCAGACATACATATTTGAATTGTTGTATTGCGCTTGAAAATGCCATCAGGACCGCTGTGATCAGCAGTTTGATCGTCAAATACTGGTAATATCCACCGGTAGCGGTTATAAAGATGGTATTTAGTGAAATTGCTACTTGTGAAGGGAATAACCATGTCTAGCAATTGTGAAGTGACAAAATCCTGACAGCGCGTGTACACTGTTGCCTCCCAACCTGTAAATATGGTCTTTACCCCTTTGAAGTCCCGAAATTTGTATCTAAATGACACAGTATGGTCACCTAAAGTATTCATGACCAAATTGGGATTCGAAAATTGCGAGATATTCATGGCGTTGCTAATACTCGTGGTTTCGTTCTGGTATGGTGAACTGCTGTTGGTGCGTGGAAGGAGCCACGAGGGCCCCTTTGCGATCTGTGCTAGTTGAAATAACATACCAGTCATATCCATATCGTCCAAGGCTGTTCGTCCCACATCTAGATGGGTAGGGCATGGATATCAGCTGCCAATGTCTGTATAATCTATACCACCACATAAAGGATAAAATTTATAACCAAAACTCACTGACCTATTGGTTGCCCATCAACAGGGGCTTGTCCAGAAGCCAAAGCCATTTGAAAGGAATCATCTCCATTCACAGTTCCATTTTCCCAATCAGGCCTGACAGTTGGGGGGATATAATAGGGATGGTCCTCTAGATTGAATGCAAAGCCAAGAAATGCTACTCCAAATCGCCCAAAAAGACAGCATAGGAGGAATACGAATAGTACCCATGTTGTGGCAACACGACCCTGCCGGATACGAATCTGGTACATAAATAATGATGTGTAAGAGGAGAGTGTTCCTCGTATAATATAGCCAACCTAAATGCCTTATTTGTTAGTGACTGCACATGAAAATGGAAGAGCGCAGTAACAATGAAATACTAGCACAAACCCCTTCCACGGCATGAGATTTACTCTGCAGAAGTGTCCCCCTTGCCAATAATCCAATTTGATCAAAGAGAAAGCCAATACCAAAACCAAGAGTAGCAGATAACAGTAACGATAAGGTATTAAAACCCCGTTTCTCCCATACGCTCAGGTCCTTAATTGTTGAGAAGCACCAGAGGCAGATACAGATAAAGGCACTACAAACACAGTTTGCGATAAGTATAGAAAATAGTAGTTTTGCAGAGCGGCCTGTGGAGACCACTCTGTAGGGGGATTGCGTGGGCTGCAGAGTGTCTTCGATTTCTGCAGAAAGGGGAACGGTGTTCGGCTTTTCATGTACACCAGGCGCAAAATCAGAGTTGACGTCCGCCTCTGATTTGTCTAGGAGCGAAATATAATGGTGACCAGTTCTTGGGTTCATGGGTAATTTCAGCACCTGGATTCTTCTCTGTTAATATTTTTGGGGGAGAATTGATATGATAGGATAGTCCTCGGTCAAAATATTAGAGGGAAAAATAGTGGGAGGGCCTGGTTATAATAACAGTTAGACCTCACATAGGCAGTTGAAGCTACGACAATTTAACTAGCCAGGCATCCGAAGGTACCAGTATTTCCACCGACAACCCACCCAATATGTTTGCCTAACCTGCTCTACCGGGATTGGCAGATGTGACGATCGATTTCTACTTTTCCTCCGATGCGAACAAAAGCTCATGTAGGTATGTATGTATGTATGTATGAATGAGCAACATAGGTAGCATGAACATGTATGCATGCATATCAGTCCAATTAGTAACACAATTTTATTCTTCTCAACTTCTGGTGGCTAGGGTGAGCAAACCCACCGAACCAGCAAGTTATAGTGCTATATGTAGCAGAACCAGGTTTTGCGGTCGAAGCATAGTACCAGGGTGGCATTGGGTTACAGTACTCGGTACCGCGATGAATTGTTGCACGCTGCATGCAAGCAGCACCCCCAGTCGTAATTGTGATATGGTTTTCAAGAGTAATTCTCTTCTCATGAGTTGCCTCACGCCGTCTGTGATCATCATCCATTTTGCTGGTTATTATCAGCTTCTGAATATTGAACGCTCTCGGGTTCCCTTAGCCAGTTCTTCTCTTCCTAAGTATCTAGTTGTGGCCACCTATTCCAACTATCGTGGGCCACTTGAAATCCATCACAATTTCGACTGGGTGTGCTGCTTGCATGCAGCGTGCAACAATTCATCGCGGTACCGAGTATATAGACTTCCCCCATTGTGATACAGGGCTATGATTAGCCTTTAGCTCCACCACGTGTAGCCACAGTGACCTAAACTCTGGCCCTGTACAAAATCCTATCCCAATGTCACTGCAATAACTAAGGAGCCCTGAGCTACGCACAGAATGCGACTAACGGAGACTCCGGAACTTAGCGTGGTAGCTGTGACCCAAATCTTTACGTCCCAGTGCTCTGCTTAGCGATCCTTGTTGACTTCCCTGAATTTCGTTGCAATTAACCTCGTCAACGATGCGGGGTAGTATATTACCCCACATTACGACCCGGACCCAGATATCAAGAGGTTTATGTGGGCGGTTCTTATATCGGGGTGCTACTAATATATATCCAAAGATATCTTTAATCCGACAGATGTATACTCGAATAATTCGATTTATAGAGAAATAAAAACTGGAGCATTGACGTATTCCAATATTAGTTCTTTTGATCACGCAATGCAGCCTGTCGGAATTACGATTCGTGCAGAACGGGGTTCTCGCCTCTAGCTAGGTGCCCCTGCGGCCCGTCTTCAATGTATTTGACTGATGCGTTGGTCGGTCTACTACAGAAGCGAGGCTGCATCAGCCCTGTGAAAACGATTTCAAGTGCGCACTCTTCAATTCTCAACCTATGGTATTAGTCAAATGACAATGCACCACCATGTAACTTGCATTCCCTTAGATCATAATCGTACATGCCGCGTACAGAGCAATAATCTGTGGGAGAGATGTATCTACTGTACATAGATACACGTGTAATTGACTGCGGCAATTTGTTACGCTCCTGCTATCATTTGTTTGTTTTTCTCTTATCCGTTGGCATTTAACTTCATGTGGCATGTGTTAGGGGATCAGGTAATATCTGTCGGAATATAGGTATTTGGGGGCTAGATCACTGCTCTGGCCTAACTGGTCGCATGTACGGGTGCGCAAACAAGAGATAACAGGAGAACACATCTATATACAGGGGGTGCATGTATATAGGAAAGCGGGGTCAGCGTCAGGCCACCACACTGGACGGTATCCTGTGATTCCAAACGACAGAAAAGAAGTAAATGAAGCTAAACAGCCAGTCGCTCGACTTATACATGTTCAATGTAGTTTTATAGCACATGCTAAGTACTGTACGTATTACCCTGAGGTTTATATCTTTTGTCTCCCGATCTGAGTACATAGCGCGAGGAAAAAGTGTAGATGCAGTCGTTCGGTGCTTTCAAGCTCCATAGTATGTACAGTACAACTAGGTGGCAAAAAGTTTCGTACCCTGCATAACGAGACAAGCGCATGCAATGTATGTCTTACCCTCTGCCCATACGGGATTCAGATCTGCAGAGGATTATGCACTCTAATTGGCCTCTTTATGCATTGGGTACGAAACTTTTTGCCACCTAGCTGTACAACAACCATCGAGAGATGACAGTTGTTTCCTTCAACTGATCCACCAATTGCGAACCTTAACTGCCCCATGCAGCAGTCAGATAAATTGCTAGTTCCCATTGGTCAACCGATTCGGCAATCACGCATATCGTGTATACAGTTTTAGATCCTCCAACCTTTTGGTAGCGACCTCCCGTGAAAATTACCCTCCGTGAACCTTTGATAAGTGACCGGATATGAAGATATAAGAATTTTAATCGCATCACCATTGTTGTGCATTTTTGTCTTCAGAAAGTATGGAGTTTGGAAAACAGAAGAATGACTTGTTTCTGAATCTCTCTCTTGATTGAATCGCTTACGACTTTTCTCCCTTTCTTTCTCAATCGAAATAAGGCTAGTATTGAATGCTGTTCGGGCTGCATCTGTTACTCCGTGGATGGCATCTCTAATTTTAATGTGAGATAGGTTAGGGTATCAAGCAACAATGCCTTAATTGCTGTAGCCACATGGAATAGAGGCGAGCAGAGTGAAAGTTGCCAGAATGGTGTGGTTAGAATTCTTTGGCAAAGAGGGAATGTGCTTTTTTTGTTACTTTCCTCAAATGTTCATGCTTTCGCGTTATTACTAAAAAGGGAAAGAATCTAAATGGTTGACAGAACCAGATTAGTGAATGGGAACGAATTGAACCGGGAGTGCCCGATTGGCTATTCTCAAAACAATCGATTTGGAAACCGGCTAGATCTATGCCCATAAGGTATGTCGGTACGGCGGACTGGGGCCAAAAGTCAACGACTGCGACAACATAACCTGCGCGCACACACAAACCGCAACCGCAACCCCGCCTACCTATACCCCACGATAGTCACAGCAACAATGGGAATACGCAAAGCCCAAGCCACGGAAGGTTGCAAGACATGGTGGATTAGATATTGCTGAAGAAGCTGGCTTGAGCGAGTTGGAAACCATGAAGTGTTACCCAGCGCTATCGGTTTTAGAGGTAGCGCTTCAGGGTGAATGCAGCACATGTCTGAGGGAGTTTAAGGATGAAGGAGTGGTTTATCGTCACATGTGGTATTACGCAGAGCTATGGGAAAATAATCCAGAAGACCTGCCAAAGGAAACAGAATGGGTGCGAATGGTAAGTACAGTAATTAACTCGATTAAGTCCCACTGCGCTGCACAGAAGAAATTCAGGTCAAGAGAACCAGAGAGAGCACAAGAGATAGAGAAGAAGTGTTATTTGAAGAAAAAAGTGAAGGAATTGTTGTGATTGCAAGATGGGGTGGGGTAGACAGCACATAATTGGGACTTCCTCTTTTCACTTTCATTCTATACCGCTACTGTCTCGTGAATTAGGTCATGAATTCACCTAGGGTTCCGGGTGGCTCTCTATTGCCCCCGGAGGGAATCGCATGTGTACCTGGGTAATGTTATTTTTATTTTGTGAAAAAGGAGCGTAATAATACCTACTATAGGTATGTACAGTATGTATTCTTCCCTCGCATCACCATCAGTGAGCATGCCAAGCTTCTTCGATCCATATATACTGTCTTGTCTGAGGAAGCTTGGCATGCTCACTGATGGTGGGGCGAGGATGGGGCCACTGCCGTCGCGGTCATTACGATGTATATAAAGATTAAGAGTTCTATAGTCACATCGGCTGTTCAGGTTTATTACACCTGCTTGAGCGTTCAGTGCGGTGATTCCATGAACCCGAACATTATAACGTTAAAGATGAATATGTTAACGTTCCTTACAATTTGGACGGGATGTCCAATCCCAATTGCAAACGTATCTAATTGATTTTACGTTTAGTCCTGCATGCTTAGGGCTATATAACTATTGTATATTAATATGCTTTATTTGATAGGACCCCAGTGGCAAGGATTGAGAAAAAAGATTGTAGGTATTGCTTAAGGACATGTCGACTGTACTAGTGACGTATTTGATTCAAATATACCAGCTCTTGAGAGAAGGCGTCATAGGCGAAGCTAATGGTTACATATTTGAATGATATCAGATATCAGTGAAGTGCCGCCTATAGTGCTAACTACCTGGAGGCAGGACTCCTAGCTGGTATTCCCCCAGAACATACCGCGGGGCTCCAGGGTACAAAAGAGCTCTGATAACAACCAACACCGTACCACTTTCTGGATAGACGTCTCCAGATCTAGAATCTTTGGCCGCTTTAAACTCACAATCTTCGAACTTCACAATATATCTAATCGGAATCGCTGTTTCGTTATGTTTGTGATTCCACTGAGCGAAGGTTTATGAGAGTCATTGCTTTCGCTAGCGGCTCCTTAGTTTTGCACTATAAGTTAATTTTTCTCTCTACCGGGTTCTTGTACATTGAATTTATTTGTTCTGGGTGGCTAGTAAGGATGCATATGAAAGTATTGTCAAATAGGGAAAAGAATATACGCAGCAGTAGATAAAAGTGGAGGGTCATCATGTATGGAACTAGGACTACTGAGAAGGCTAAACTGTATATATAGGATTCCCAGACAAACCAGCTCTAATGTGCAGACTCAACTATTGTCCATTTTTCAGCACTGAAGAAGCATACGTTCAACTCTCCCAAGTCCTTCCCTTTATTATTCCCCCAAGTGGCAAATAATGCTGTAATTTCAATGTCCATTGGATGTTATGTAGCTAGCCACATCATGTATGTTGTAAACACTGAGTTTTAATAAGCTCCCGGCTGGGCAAAGTGTTTACCTTTGCAGGGCAACAACAAATCCCCCAAAATGGTACACCAGCCTCCACAATATGAAATTAATTCTTTTGTTTGATTGGAAGACTAGGCACTATCCTCGCAGTTGAGATGGGTTATCGAAACCACTTCCAGTCTTGTTCTTGTGTTCCAATCCCTAGCTTCCTACTAGTATCGATATATCATGTCCCACCGTAGTGGGCATGAGGGTGGAAAGTCGAAAATGTAGTTTAGTTTGGCACAAGCTACTTCTGTTGCTATTACTATCAATTATATGGTCTCACCTAAATCCCCAGCTGATAATTGAAAATGACCCTCGTGGTGGTGACCTTGCTCCATTCTCTGAAATCTGAGCACAGGTAAAGTGAGAACAGGTTTTACTCGAAAGCTATAAGGCCTTGACATGTATATGTAGCCCTCTATTTGAATGTTCCCACGCGGTAAGATGAAAGAAAAAAGCGTAAAAGATGGGATAAAAACGAAAGCAAAACGAGATTGAGTTCAGGGTAACTTATTTGCCTCTGCTGCTTGATTACATGCTATTTTTTATTTATTTACCAAATTAGTACTCGCATTGGTACTATGTATATGGCGAGGGCACGCATCCCCGGGTGGTTACCCGGCTAGATTCTCCAGCCCCTGGGCCGTGCCGACCCCTCCTATGGACACGAGAACAAAAATCTAAGCAAAAACAAAACCCAAACAAACTAAGGAACGTTTGTCCGATTTTTCACTGGATCACAGGACTCAGGGGGTTCACTGGCCGTAGGGGCACACGCAAACAGGGATGAGGATCAACTATATATCTGAGCCCAGTAGTGGGGAGATCGGTGGAGCCGTCTATCTTCTCTATCGCTAGCTATGCCAGCGTATATATACATGAACTTTTGATCCTTCACGTGCTCTCCCACATGTCCCTATGTCTCGGGCTATTTCGGCTTGTATGTCATAACATCTCATGTGTCTATTCCATGTGCATCGGGTAAACTTAATGCGGCATGCATGTGATAACTAAGCAAGACATGGGGCTACGTGGAGCCCTTCCTAAGTCTGCGGAAAAAGGGATTTAAGATAAGAAAAATAAACAAAACTTTCCTGCACCACAGACAGCCTTCACAAGGGAATTCTTCACTCTTGACAAGTCAACATCGACGAAAACCCTCAGCTTAGAAACCCCAACTGTTTCTCAGTGATCGTAGAGTCCATCCTTAGCTTAGACATTGTACCCTAAACTGCACGAGCAATGAAAGGATCACTCTAGCTGTGCACCCTTGCGGTCAAACTTAAAGTCAGGTTTCCATACTTTATCACTGGTCTTAAACTTAAACCACTTCTCTTAGGGCCTGCACTCTGCCTTCCCGTGAATTTTCTCAGACTCGGTACACCATCACAAATCCATCTCAAACGTCGCAAATGGAGTTCCTTGGTAGAGTGGAGAAAGACGAGCTGTCGATTGACTGGGGGTGTTGCTGGCCTGGAGAGGCAGGCAGTCCGCTGCTCTTGGGGGGTTGGTGCTGGATTTCAGACATAATGTACGGTGAGTGGAGTGAGGGGCGGGTGACGGTATGCACATTGGCCGAAAGGAGGGTGTGGTGATTGACAGGAAAAGTAGTCGTATATTCCGAAGCACGTAATTATAACAGCCTCATGCCTTGTATTGACATGCCAGGGTGTTGAAAATGTATCGAAGGTCTGTCACTATGGGTTTCTTCCGTTGTGATGGCTGATTGCGTATTCGCGGTGTTCGAGATGTATTGAAGGTGTGTCAAAATTTGTAGATATCTGATAGCTCAGTATCTTTCCATATTTTGTTAATCAGCCCCATGCACCTTCTTCCAATGGCTCCTGAGGTTGTCCTTGCGACTAAATCTCCCATGCTTCCACTCTGCACTTTGCCTAACACAAATATGGCAGACATATGGCCGCTGCTTTTCGTGTACAGTCTCCCGATGCCTTTCCGGTCCTTCTCAGTTGAGAATCTCATTTGCCATCTTCAATTTGGTTCAAAGCCGCATTCAAGATGCTTGTTATGTGTTCTGCGGTGCTTTTGGAGATCGCGTGGTCGGTCAAATTCGTTATGGCCACAGTTTTCGTACTCGCGTGCGTACCTGCAAGGAGGGGGGAGCAGCTGCGGCGGGGATGTGACCGACACGGGGCTACACCTAGTTCCGGGCTTCCATGCTACTATAGTGATGGGTGGCGTAGTTATGGAGAAACTCGTGGTCGGAATAGCTGGCTGGGTACCGCTGAGTTTCGTTGGAGGTGGCAGGGACAGGCGCCGGTGGTGTTGGATGCGCACGATAGGTTATAGAGAATTTGGAGTAGGGGGGCCTCCCGACCTGCGAGTAAAATGCCATATCGGAGTTGGGGGTGGGGTCTGTAGTTGTGTAGTCCCGTGTCGGCCACTCCCCCGCCGCAGCTGCTCCCCCTCCTGACAGGCACGCATGAGCACGAGAGCTGTGGCCATAACGAATTTGACCGACCACGCGATCTCCAAAAGCACCGCAGAACACATAACAAGCATCTTGAATGTGGCTTTGAACCAAATTGAAGATGGCAAATGAGATTCTCAACTGAGAAGGACCGGAAGAGGCATCGGGAGACTGTACACGAAAAGCAGCGGCCATATGTCTGCCATATTTGTGTTAGGGCATCATGTGGTGATTCCCAGCTGTCGATGGAGGTGGGGGGATAAGTGGCCGTTGTGTAGATGGTGTGTAGGAGATGAGTGACTGTTGTGTGGGATATGACCCGAATGTAATGGGTGATCATCCAGGCAAGGATTGTGCTAGTTACATTCAGAAAGTGTTGTCCCCAGCCTGTGGTTCAGCAGGAGGTTTTGCGGGCCGATGCCCATGATTGGATAACACACACATCGCTCACCAGCTTCATTTGAGGCTTATTGGCAGGTGTGTTGCTGGCCTAGAGTAGGAGGGAGTTCACTGCTCTGCCGGACTTGGTTCTGTGGTTGAGGTATACTTACTGTATGACGGGTAGAGAGAGGAGAGGGTGACGATATACACATATACCCCAACCTCAATTTTGACTTCATTGAAGTCCAAAACACAACCCTAGGTTTGAATTAGCAAGGGTTTCCCGGTTTTGTAATCACTCGGCGAACATACCCATAGCCCGTAGGGCCATTCCTAGCCCCCCCAATCCTCAAACTCGACTTCATCAAGCACTAGGGTAGCCTCTCGGGATCAGTCAGGCTTTCTATTGCAGTATGACTCTAGGGGTAGTCTCCCTCGGCGTTGCAATGGATATGTAGGACGTGAATTTTAGGATAACAGCAAGGTCAGGCTCTGTGGTAGAGAGAAATCGTGCTATGTGGGGTGTGGTCTCAATCGACTCGTCGGTGTGCTGCTACCATGTAGGTATGTAGACTGGTAGAAAATCAAGACGCTTCTCAAGTGCGTGCCAATGCTGTAGGGAGAAGAGAAGATGGTAGCAGCCAAAGGGGCACGCAGCTAAATATATATACACCTCTGAGTCCCTTAGCACATGAAAATATCGTTACTGCCCCATGGGCTAGCTTCACATGTTCCCAACACAATTATACATATGACCGTGATACACACTGCATGATTAACTTACGTATTGCATCAATCATGAAGCCAAAAAAAAAGAAAGGCGGCTGAAGCCTAGGTTATTGGCTATTATTGAATAGTGATATAAAGGTTTGTAAAGTTTATTACGCTACGGTGACTGTAAGCTGGTCTGGTGAGTGGTTTGCCATTGGCGTAGAATTCGATCGAGTGGACAATACTACAACCCCTCCTCCCCCAGATTATTGATGTGACACCGGGATAGTCAAGATACGCATGCTCCTCATTATGAACTACCACCTCCTTGCCGTAATCTAATCAACTCAACCATCATCACCACTTTCCCGACCTTGTGAAGTGCAGCTCTCCTATGCATCCATGGTATCGCGCAGATGGTGAACTCATTTTGGTAGTCAGCCTCACGTGAGCGCCTACCGTAGGGCTTGCTAGACATGTGTGCCGCATCAATACAATTATACAATTGGCGCTGGCACGATTATGTGTTGGAATGCAGTGCATGTCATTCCGCCCATACCGAGCCGACCCACTTTGAGCCTATTCACCTAGACTTATGTGCTTCACTTGATGACCTCGGCATGATCACATATGCGCTCATTCCTATGTTAACCTTCATATGGAGGTTCCGATCATGTACATATGTTCGGGGGCGGCATACCCACTGTGCCGCTCATGGGAAATTAAATAATTACTCAATTTGGTGTATAATGCACTAGAATTGATAACGGTATACCTAGGTGGAGCTATCCTAGCAACTGCAATAGATTCATCTATTTCCAGGTGGATCAGATTCCAATCTCAGTCCAATTTGTGTTCGTTCAGCTAGAGCTAAGAGGCTAACACAGTCATGATCTATTGATACTTTCGTATGTTAATATATTGAGGTTTTCAGATTACTCTTCAAGCATCGGCAACGACAATTAGAATAGAGGTTTTTGCAGGTACTTGAAATGGAAATGCGGGTAGGTAGTGAACTGTGGTTTACCGAGCAGTTAGAGTATCTGGAATATCATCCTCCAAGCCCGTAAGGTGCCGACTGGTAGTCTTTTGTTGGGTAAAGGTTACATACTTAGTTAACAATTGATGGGGTTTCAGGCTGTGATTTACAATAGCTTGGCATATATCCCTAGCCCTTTGTTATCGGATTTGGCTGTATAAATAAGGATTTCTTTTGTCTTTTCCTAGGTTCGGGACGGCAGACCCTTCACCCGTTATTCCATGGGGGCCAAATCCTTTTAAGGAGGCGGCGACTCCGTCGCCGCATGACATTAGGTCGAATCGGCGTATAGACTTTAAAAAAAAGAAAAAAAATCGGGTTTGGCTATATCATCACTGAAAAAAATATGACGTCTGTTATAGCAATTGGATCTCCCACAACACTGTAAAATAGCATCTACCTATTGTATAATTCTAGAACCTACCTTGTTTTGGTTTAAAATCGAGGAATTGAAGTACCTTAGAAACTTTCTAGTGTAAAAAGAATCGTGCTACAAGATGTAGACATAAAGATATTATGATTGTTCCAAACTTCACTGAATTCCATATAGCGCACAAATATTCAGCACAAGATGGTCTATATAGCCCGAGCCATAAGGCCCCCGTCTATAAGAACCCCCCTTATGGATAAGAACACCCCCGTGACTAATCTTCAAATACTAATTGCATAGGAAACATGACGGATTTATACGCTAGCAATAAACTCAGCATCCTCCTCTCCATTCCATTTATCATCAGAGATGAAGGATAATGAGTTGTTAACATCATTAGCATGTACTTCATCATTTGAAGAGGGCTTGGGGTAATTTTTCCGGAATTCTCCCCTTGTTCAATGTCTGCCGTCTCCTACTGAATAGGGTCCCCCAGCCCAGAAGGTAATTTCATAGGGGGTGTCAGGTGTAGCAGAATGTTTTGTTCAATTAACATTTATCAAGGTGAGTAATTATATTAACTGCCCGCGACCGGCCAAGAACATATATAGTTCATGTATTTCCTATTCTTCTGAGATCAGTAGATTAGTTCACAACAGCTTAATACACTCCTCTCGTGCTCTTACTCTCTTCATTACGTGATTGTAGCATTTCTTAGATAGACTCTTGCCTTACCGCTTTATTGACATTCTATTAGGACATAGCCAGCTTCTATTATTATGGAATACATGTTTCAACCTATAGGTTCTGAATTGAGTGAATTGCAGTAGTACACGACTGCTTATGCCCAATTAGGTAGAGTTTGATACTGATAATATGCAACTCACTTGTATATTAATGTTGTAAATATACATATATATTAGCTTTAACAAATATAGATTGTATTAAACATGGAAATATTGGTATAGCCCGTACTCATCAGCTAGTCTTTCTTATGCTATATTTCCTATGTAGTATTACGGCAACCATTCTATGGATGGCACCAGCTATTATACTGCAAGGCAAATGCAACAATTCTATTACCAGTATATTAGACTACAATTATGTGGGGGAGGGGGGGTGGAGCAAATCTCAAGATATAAACTGCCCATACTTCACGGAGAAGTGGATTATCACTGAGGTCACAGATCAATTAGCTATTTGACGGTTTTCGGGGCAATATCCAGTAAAATGGGATAATGCATATCTAACAAGGAAATATTTTATAGATGTATAAAAGTTTTCTTCAACAAAACACTGTGGGGGGGCATGTGTATGAAATTACTCCTCAACCTACCTATAGAGGATATACATAATCCATGAATTGGTTTTTGTAGTAAATTATATGAATAGACAAGCTTCAATTGGCACAAATCAATCTATAGGGGCCTCTCAATATTTTCTTACTAGCTGGATGGTTTTCGAATGGCATGGATAGTGTAATGGAAATAATTCGAGTTTATTTGGTGTAGAAAAAAATGTATTTGAGCTTGTGATCTCGGTGGAGGTTTCTTCGAGTATGAATAACATATAATGTATTCATTCCCAGCTGTCCCTACATAGTGGTAAGGATATGGGTTTGAACAGTGATTCTTCGAATATCTCACTAATTTCGATAAGAAAGTCAGGAAGTTGGTGGTCAGATAACCCTTTAGGGAATTGCCTCTGGCTTGAGAAAATACCGAAGCCAAATCTCCATCCTGACGTGCTAGTACAACATTCCCGAACAGGCCAGCCCACCCAAAGATATTTCCTCAATAGGCTGGCCTATCCGGGAATGGACCCACTCGTCAATCAGTTGATTCCTGGGCACGTTAGAACACCTATTCTCACTCTAATCTGGTTGTACTACCTCTAGCAGAGGCTCTCACTCCTGGAAAGACTTTCCATGTGTCATATTCATGGGTACATATGTTGGGCTGTATACTCTTTCAATAGGATATATATTATCTTCTATCTATAAAATTGACCACGCATGTTAAGGAGCCGTCGTAACCTTCTACATGGTAGCAACACATCACCCAATCGATTGAACCCACACTCCACACAAACACGACTGCTATACCTCCATCGCAGGGAAAAGCCATGCCCGAATATCCCCAAAACTCTAGTGAGAACAGAACGACCACTGACAACTTTCATCATACCGGTACATTCTCTGTCAAATACCAACCAACATTCAGCCAATGGATGGGCCCCACACTCAGGTTCACCTTTATCATTAACCAAGACATATTTAAACTATACCATCTAGGTTCTGAGGGGAGGCCCTATCTCTAGCCCTCGACAACAGTACTTTCCCAAACCCAATGTCCTTGGTCAGGTTGCCAACCTTGGCCATCCGTAGGAACAGTTTCATCGCTGTTACCCATTCTGAGTAGTTTTCTGGCCCGCTCAACTTGACATTGAGAGAACATATTTTGCCGCCGGAACTTGCGATGCAGCTACTGGGGTGGTTGCCGGAGCAGGCCCTAGATATAAGCGAAGCCATGTCGTATTGTTTTCAATAATGGCAGAGGGCCGGGCTTACGCCCATAATTTTTTGTCCATATCGAACCAATGCCTCACAGCCCCGCCCACTTTACATCCATGTTCAAACCAGCCATTGTATCTGACCAACACGTGTTACCCCCGACCAGAGTCGAGCTCGAGCCAGTTTAAGATAAGGAATACGGTGTCGATCGGCAGCTGGAGAATGCGAGCATATATTGCTATTCCGGGCTCATAGCCTCCAGAAGCAGAGCATATGCTATCGATTTCGTTCGTCCTTGATGATCGTACAGGAAGAAGAGGGGGAAGAGAGAAAAGAGATAAAAGAAGAAAGAAGACAAGGACGGAAGGCAAGAACTGAAGACAAGAGCGAGTAGTTTGTATTATGTATGAAAATACCCCAGTTCATGGTCTGGTTGCCCAGTTGATTTATTTTGAAGAATTCGGTTCCTGGTTCGCGAGGTGGAAGACAGTATATTCGTATACTAGATAAAAGAATACTAGCTTCAACCTCAAACACGGGCCCATTACCAAGTAAACCATCCCCCCACTACGGTAGATGGAAGACTCAAAAAAGCTCACTCAAAAAATATGATGGCCGCGTGCTTGGCTTGATCTTGAAAAGAATTCATTGTCACCATCTATGACCTTGATGATAAGTGGTTCTTTTTTTTTTTTGTTGTGAATCAGTACTCGTATTGTTACTATGGTATATGACGAGGGCATGCATTCCCGAGTGGAAACTCCCCTGGATTGTCCAACCTCCGGGCCGTGCCGGCCCCGCTAGCTAACTAAATACATATTTATCCAGCCCCTGGGCCATGTCTGCCCCTCTCCCCCGAAAGCACACTCCTGATATAACTAAATACAAG
>Ga0307511_10002870_pt1 | contig 17879 bp, 14 predicted proteins | sample 13_EM_MG_FD_200266 | JGI IMG/M metagenome (GOLD analysis project Ga0307511, IMG submission 200266) | Populus trichocarpa ectomycorrhiza microbial communities from riparian zone in the Pacific Northwest, United States - 13_EM | ecosystem: Host-associated > Plants > Roots > Unclassified | place... | reverse complement strand
CACCCCCGAATGCCCTGCACCCGGTTTCACCCCTACGGGGTGCCCCGTCGCTGCGTACAAGTTCACCTCTACGAAATAGCGTTCTGATGGAGCAACCATCACCTCCCACAGCACTATCACCATTACTGCTCGGCCATCCTGGGCTCGTTTCCGAGATCCCGGCCTCAGACATGCTCCCGCCTCCGCTACGGTCGACGCGTTCACCATCCCCTCCACCACTCCAACCCCCGCCCAAACCCATCTCGACTACGTTCATCGACGCTCCACCTCCAATCTCATTACGCAGTATATCAGGTTCCACCATATCATCAACGACAAATACTCCCGTACCATCGATACCTCGTACAGTCCCTCCCACAACAGGCGCTTCAACAAGGTTCTATAGACCTGGTTTCCAACCAAAGGGCGTGTACCGACCACTGACGGATGAGTTCGCAGAAGCACGAAAGTCGAAGAGGAGCGCTGGGAAAATCGAGCAGACACGGTTGGAACGGCGACTTGAAAAATTGATCAGCCTCCATTTCTCCGAGCCTCCTGAAAAACCCAAGAACCCACGTCCTCCGCAGGTGCGACAACGGAAGTCATCTCTGTTTGATTTGAACTTTTCGGAACTGAGGGGAAAGAGCGCGAGCGAGTTGTGGAAGGATGTAATAAACTCCCCGGCCCAGAACGGGAAGAACGACATAAGGGGTGAGAAGCTTTCCGCGGTGTAGACTCTCTCCAGTTAATGAGCTTGCATATCCAGCTGCTGAACAGAAGATCACCCCATGGGAAGAGGACTCCGCCGTATCACAGTGCCCACTTTGTTTGTGAGTCTGTCAGCCTTTGATCACTGGCCGGGTTACTGAAGGCGTTTTAGGGCTTCCTTTCATCCTATAACGAACAGGAAACACCATTGTAGACTCTGCGGCCGCATCATATGCTCCCTTCCCGTACGCCATCCCCAACGACCTGTAACGTGTTCGCTCCTCTTCGTCGCGAACACCAAGACGGGTGTGATCGAAGAGGTTGGTGAAGGAGTCGATTACGGGGTAAGGAGGCGAACGGCGGCCACAATGGGGCCGGGGAAAGGCGTCCCGCCACCAGGCGATGATGAGAAATTCTTGAGTGGTGTAAGGATATGTAGGGAGTGTAGACCGGTGCTTTTGTGAGTCCCTCAGTCCAGGCATTCGACCAATGAGAGTGCTCACAGGTGTTGCAGAAGGCAACAATACATTCGAGAGGCTCACTCTACCCCTATGTTTGCCAGACTATATAATGTACGCGAGCTTCTCAACCGGATGGGTTGCAGTTCTAACAGATGTTCCCCGCAGTTACTTATTAGTATAGAAAAGGAGATCGAGGACTCGTTACCTCAATTCCAAGAACTAATTCTCAGTCTGAAGTTCGTTTCTTACTATTCCTCACTCGTCCTCCTGATTTAATTTCGGCGTAGTAATGACGAACGGCCCACGGCAGAAGCTTCCGCAGCCCGTAAACGTCTCGTGGAGGCATTCGCGCATTACGATACTGCCGCAAAGCGGATACAGGGATTACCTTGCGTGAGGGGTAGTTCTCAGGATCGCGTGCAGACGGCGATCCTGACAAGGGCGAATTTGTTCTTACAGAAGAACATGTTCCCGCTCCAGGTCAGGGGTTCCTTCTTCACCTACCACATGAGCTTATCGAGACTTCACGTCCACCCATACAGTCCCTCCCAAAACCAGCGCGTAAAACAGACTCAGGGTCTTCGACCCCTTCAACCCCCACGTTGGCACTTAACGAAACTACGATTGACCCAGATTCGGAGCTCGCTCACGCGCTGCAACCGTTGCTGGAACAGGAGGCGCTGTTGGAGACTTTTGTACAGGAGGCGACGACGAAGAGGAAGTTTGAGGATGCACAAACTTTGAGAGATAATTTGAAGGAGATTCGGGGGGAGATTGATAGGATCGTTGCGAACGCGGAGAGGGAGCAGGTTCGCGGCAAGGGGAAGGCAAGGACGTGAACATTTATACTTATTACACCCCCATCCCTCCTTGCCCTTGATTGGTTTGGCCCTTAGAATACACCATTACGCGCTAAGGGGAAATCCGGATGTTGGACATGAAACGGGGTGATTGGACGTGAACCTCAGGCTCACCCCCGCGTTTTCATCGTGGTGGGTTCTTTGCACATCTAACCCTCTTGCGACCTGATGATCTGTGGTAATTGGCTGATGAATAATAGGGGAACAGAGTCTTAAGAGAAGATACGGCTGTCGTTCGTTACTCACGAGAGCCAACGTTGCGTTAACTTGAAGACGTTCGTCGTACACCCCCTTGAGCTCCTTCCGGAGCATCCCGCCGAACATCCAACCGTTGAACGGCTGGTGCGCTTCCTGTTTCTGATTTCTCAATCTCTCGTCGGGCCCGAGGTAGTCGGGTGAACCCAAACGCACACGAAGCAGATTACTCGATCTCAACCATCCGCGGTGAGAGGAAGCGAGGAGGTGTGTGCTCAACCAGCGGTGCGAATACTATCGGCACCCCGGAGGTTTGCCGTAGAGGTGTGAGAGGGATAATATGGACGGTCGCGTAGTCCCCTCAAGCAAACCACGCCTTACCACCGACGATCACCTGCCCGGGTCGCAAGTCGTTTGGGTGGGGGTGATGGATTTGTGGGAGGTCTACGCTCTCAGTTTCGTAGATCCCCGTCGACGCTGATTCCTGACCGCAATGACCCATTCTGACTTTTACACACTAAAGGTGTCCAGGGGAGTCAAAGAGGTGTACGCGAGGACGTACTGGCTGACGGTAGGCGTTCGAGACCAAAATCGTTAAGTTACGATGGACACACCCGTCGCCTTCCCGCTAAAGCCTGCCGTGGGTCCCTGCGCGCGGGGGAAACGACCACCGTATTCCTGTATAACCCACGGTGGACGGGGGGATTTCGAAGCGGATAAGAGCCCTTCTGAGTCAAATCGGTCGAGACTGGTTGTGATGGATCGAGGAAGGCCAAGCCGAAGGTGGGGGGAGGTCGAATGCACAGTGATGTGGAGTATCGGGGTGGAGCGCCAGGCTACACATCTAGAAGTCCGCCACATCTAACGTGTGGTTTTTGCGGGAGGAGAGATAGATAGATAGATAATGGAGTGAAGCGAGTACGATCTAGGATTCTCGAGAAAGAGCACCGAACCTGAATTTATGGTTAGAGATGGAGCTCGTGGGAGGGAGAGAAGATCCTGATGCACGCACGGGACTTTTACGGGCGTTCTAGGGTTGCCGTCAACGATGATAAAGGCAACTTGAACCCCCTGAGAGGACGGAAGGGGGTTAAGAAAAACGAGACAAGGCAACGGTAGAGAGGGAACCACGTACGTCAACGAAACCAATAGACTGTACACTGCCGTGTATCATCTTGTCAGCTTCCCAATATACAACTCGTGTTCCAGGCTGGATGGCAGGGGTGTATCTATGAGGGGGGGTATGAGAGCTGGACGATGAGGACTAACTGGTAGGTGGTCCATAGTGTCTGTGACCTGGTTATAGTCAGGTGGAGCAGGTGGTCGTAAACTTATGGATGACATCAATAAGTGGCTAAGCTTATAAGCTTCCAGAAGTTTGGCTTACTGTGTGGGCAGGGGGTTGGAGGGACGAGTTCTCAGGACATCCCAAACGAGAGGGACTCCAAGCAAACGAAGCCTGATTCTGGACGATCAACCAATCCAACGCATCTGCCGTAAACCGCCCCACTAGTAGTACAGTTTATCTTCATCGGATGGCTTTGTTTGCACAGGAATCGCAGTGCATCACTCATTACAACCCCCACCTCACATCGCTCGACTGCCTTTACTTTTGGTAATATTAATGGATACCAAGTCCCAGCGACCGAAGGGGCGGAGCGGCGTTCTCTCCTCGCTGAACGTGGCCATCGAGGCCACGAATCTCGCAAAGGAGATCTCGAGTATCACCCCAGCGAAGGCTGTTTTTGGCTCCGTCGGCGTCCTCCTCACCATGATCAGAGTGCGTTCCCTTCTCCCCTGGGATCAGATATTCTAGTTTCACGCGTAGCCAGGACTCGATGGCCAACGAACTGGATTACGTCGAGCTCGGATTATTCTGCGCCAAAATCTGTGGAGCGCTCGAGAGGGGAATGAACGGGAGGCAGTTGGAAGAGCTCAGTCAGTCCGTGGTCGATGCGATAAACCAATTGACGACGTGAGTTGGACCACCGATACACGTTCTGATCCTCCCCCCCCCACTAACCATGCTCTCGATCGCAGGACAGTTGCAGAGATACAAAGAAAGGTGATTAAACGGAGTGGGCGGAACTCGGTCTCTCGACTCCTCCATGCAAAGGCCGACGCGGCGGCGATCGCTGCCTGGAAGTTGGATCTCAACGGGATCCTCCATATCTTCAACGTATGTTCACTGCGTTCCCACCCGGCCGCCAATAACTGTCCCCTTCTCAGACCGAGCTGGCTATGAACACCCATACCATGGTCGCCAACATCCATCAGAATATGGTGAACACTCGTGAGGGCACCGGTAGTCAAAATCGGACAGTGAGTAGCACTCGTATTCTCCACGTTGCCGAATGAACGCCCACCACCACCCAGATCCAAAACGGGTCAGCTGTCTCGACTACCGGGGGATTCTGCGTCTTACACTCGCATCTAGCACACCAGGAGAATCCCCACCTCCACCACCGAGAGCCTACTTCGGACGCGGCGAGCTTACTGAAAAGATCGTCAGTCTGGCAGAAGACCTCACCCCGATCGCCCTCATCGGCGTCGGTGGAATCGGCAAGACGAGCACCGCTCTAACCGTCCTCCACGACGATCGCATCAAGCGACGTTTCGGTGAAGACCGTCGATTCATCCGCTGCGACCAGTTCCCCGCCTCACTCCCTCATTTCCTCCGCCGCCTCTCCACGGCCCTCGGTGCAGGTGTCGAAAACCCCGAGGATCTGACTCCCCTACGACCGTTCCTGTCTTCGAGGGAACTTCTCGTGGTTCTCGATAACGCCGAGTCCATTCTCGACCCACGAGGAATGAATGCCAAGGAGATCTACGGAGTGGTGAAGGAGCTCGCGCAGTTCAGCAACATCTGTCTCTGTATTACATCCCGTATCTCCATCGTTCCTCCCGCATGCGAGAGTCTGGACATCCCGACGTTGTCGATGGAGGCTGCACGTGACACATTCTACGGCATCTGCAAGCGCGATGAACGGTCCGATCCGGTCGACAAAATACTGGAACGATTGGACTTTCATCCATTGTCGATCACCTTACTTGCCACCGTCGCACACCACAACAAGTGGGGCGCCGACCGGCTGATCAAGGAATGGGGGAGACGACGGACGGATGTGCTTCACACACAGCACGACGAAAGTCTTGCAGCCGCAATCGAACTTTCGCTCGCCTCGCCAATGTTCCAAGAACTCGGCCCCGACGCCCAAGAACTTCTCAGAGTTGTCGCCTTATTCCCTCAAGGTGTCAACGAGGATAACGTCGAGTGGCTGTTTCCCACCCTCTCCAACATCACGAACATCTTTGACAACTTCTGCAATCTCTCCCTGACCTATCGAAGCAATGAATTTGTCACGATGCTGGCACCACTGCGGGACTACCTTTACCCCGAGAACCCAAAGTCGTCCCAGCTCCTCTGCACAACCAAGGATTGTTACTCCAGCCGGTTGTCAGTCGGTATCTATCCTGGCGGGCCTGGCTTCGAAGAGGCCCGATGGATCACGTCAGAAGATGCGAACATTGAACACCTACTTGACGTTTTTGTATCCGCTGACACAATTACAGACAATATCTGGGACATGTGTGGTCATTTCATTGACCACCTCCGTTGGCACAGACCACGGGCAGTTGTGCTTGGACCGAGGATCGAAGGACTTCCGGACGACAACCCCTCTAAGGCACAATGCCTGTTTGGGCTCTCACTGTTGCTTGAGACAGTTGGAAATAATGTGGAGAGTAAACGGCTCAAATACCATAGCTTGAAGCTCTGGAGAGAGCAGGGGGACGATCTTCGGATCGCTTGGACGTTGACATCCATATCTGATACGAACAGGCAACTAGGTCTCTACGAGGAAGGGGTACCGCCAGCGAAGGAGGCGTTTGAAATTTGTGAACGGCTCTGCGACATATCAGGACAATCGCGATCTTTACAATCGCTCGCTTGGTCATTATATGGGAGCAACCAGCCTGACGCCGCAGAAGAAGCCGTATCCCGCGCCCTCGATCTCTCCTCAAGCGAAGGCGATCAAGCCCAGGTTTCCCAGTGCCACCGTCTCCTTAGTAGAATATGTCGATCAAAGGGTGGGATAGAGGCCGCCATCAACCACCTCGAGATAGCCCTTGGGATTGCGTCCCGTGCCAACTTGCGCGAGCAACAGTTGTGGTGCCATTACGCCCTGGCGAACCTGTACTTTGATGAAGGCAGGTTTGGTGATGCGTACACTCATATCGAACACTCCAAGTCAAACGCGGTCAATAATGCGTACGACCTGGGTAAGACAATGTCTCTGCACGCTCACATTTTACGAAAGCAAGGTAGATTTGAAGAGGCGAAGTCCGAGGTTTTGCACGCTGCTGGAACCTTTGAGAAGCTCGGGGCTGCGCGGGATCTGGAGCGGTGCAGAGACCTCCTCCGGCGCATCCAAGAGGAAATGAATGGCCCGGTTGCCACACACGAACCGGACAGTAAGTTGCTCAAAATGGTGCTGTTTCCCTACGTTTATTAATTCTCCATTCTCAGGTTAGGACCCCAAATGATGGGATAGACGTTCCCCTCCGTGTCCGTCGTCCCCTTACATCGTCTTCCATTGCGTTATTCAATATCCAATGCACATCCATCTTTCCCTTTCCCTTTGAGAACGCACTCCCCCGCTCATGTACTCCAATCCGTATTTGTTATCTCACTGCTAGCGTTGATCTATATCCGGTTTCGGTTCCACTACTAGTAGTGGCAAGATGGCCGCTCGTCTCCATTAAGTAGGGTTCGCTTCCTCCTTTGTAACCCCCACCTCACATTGCTCGACTACCTTTACTTTTGGTAATGGATACCAAGTCCCAGCGACCGAAGGGGCGGAGCGGCATTCTCTCCTCACTTAACGTGGCCATCGAGGCCACGAATCTCGCGAAAGAGATCTCGAGTATCACCCCAGCGAAGGCTGTTTTCGGCTCCGTCGGCGTCCTCCTCACCATGATAAGAGTGCGTTCCCTACTCCCTTGCGATCAGATATTCTAGTCTCACGCGTAGTCAGGACTCGATGGCCAACGAACTGGATTACGTCGAGCTCGGATTATTCTGTGCCAAAATCTGTGGAGCCCTCGAGAGGGGAATGAACGGGAGGCGATTGGAAGAGCTCAGTCAGTCCGTGGTCGATGCGATAAACCAATTGACGACGTGAGTTGGACCACTGATACGCGTTTCAAATCCTTCTACTAACCATACATTCGATTGCAGGACCGTTGCAGAGATACAAAGGAAGGCCATCGCATAGAGCGGGCGGAATCCGGTATCTCGACTCCTCCATGCAAAGGACGATGCGGTGGCGATCGCTGCCTGGAGGTTGGATCTCAATGGGGTCCTCAATATCTTCAACGTGTGTTAACTATGTTCCTGCCCGGCCACCGCTAACTGTCCCCTCCTCAGACCGAGCTGGCTATGAATACCCACACCATAGTGGTCGACATCCGTCAGAATATGTTGAAAACCCGTGATGGCGCTGGCAGTAAAGATGGGGCAGTGAGTAGCACTCGTATTATCTACGTTACCGAATGAACACTCACCACCACCCAGATCCAAAGCAGGTCAGTTGTCTCGACTACCCGGGGCTCCGGTGTCTTACCCTCACATCTAGTGCCGCTGGAGAATCCCCACCCCCACCACCGAGAGCCTACTTCGGACGCGGCGAGCTGACCGAGAAGATCATCGGCCTGGCAGAAAACCTCACCCCAATCGCCCTCATCGGTGTCGGTGGAATCGGCAAGACGAGCACCGCTCTAACTGTCCTCCACGACGATCACATCAAGAAGCGTTTTGGTGAAAACCGTCGATTCATCCGCTACGACCAGTTCCCCGCCTCGCTCCCTCATTTCCTCCACCACTTCTCCACGGCCCTCGGTGCGGGTGTCGAAAACCCAAAGGATCTGACTCCCCTACGACCGTTCCTATCTTCAAGGGAAATTTTCATCGTTCTCGATAACGCTGAATCCATTCTCGACCCACGAGGATCGAATGCCAAGGAGATTTACGGAGTGGTGGAGGAGCTCGCCCAGTTCAACAATATCTGTCTCTGTATTACATCCCGTATCTCCATCGTTCCTCCCGCATGCGAGAGTCTGGACATCCCCACATTGTCGATGGAGGCTGCGCGTGACACGTTCTACGGCATCTACAAGCGCAAAGAACGGTCCGATCTGGTCGGCAAAATACTGGAACAATTGGATTTCCATCCATTGTCGATCACCTTACTCGCCACCGTTGCACACCACAACAGGTGGGGCGTCGACCGGCTGACCAAGGAGTGGAGGAGACAACGAACGGGTGTGCTTCACACACAGCACGACAAGAGCCTTGCGGCCGCCATCGAACTTTCACTCGCCTCGCCAATGTTCCAAGGACTTGGCCCCGAAGCCCGAGAGCTTCTCGGAGTTGTGGCCTTCTTCCCTCAAGGCGTTAACGAGAACAACGTCGAGTGGCTGTTTCCCACCCTCTCCAACATAACAAACATCTTTGACAACTTCTGCAACCTCTCCCTGACATATCGAAGCAATGAATTTGTCACGATGCTGGCGCCACTGCGGGACTACCTTTACCCCGAGAACCCGAAGTCGTCTCATCTCCTCCGCATAACAAAGGATTGTTACTCCAGTCGATTGTCGGTCGATATCATTCCTGGCGAGCCCAGCTTCGAAGAGGCGCGAAGGATCATGTCAGAGGATGCGAACGTCGAACACTTACTTGATGTTTTCGCGTCCGCGGACACTGTTTCGGGTGATATCTGGGATACATGTGCTCGTTTCATGTACCAACTCTATTGTCACAAACCACGGCTAGTTGTGTTTGGACCGAGGATTGAAGAACTTTCGGACAACCATCCCTTCAAGCCACGATGCCTGCTTGAACTCTCACGGTTGTTTGGTTCAGTTGGAAACGATGCGGAGAGCAAGCGGCTCAATTGTCACAGCTTAAAGCTCTGCAGAGATCTGGGGAACGATCTTCGGGTCGCTCAAATGTTGACGTCCCTATCTGATACGAACAGGCGAATGGGCCTCTACGATGAAGGGATATCGCAGGCGAAGGAGGCGTTTGAAATTTATGAACGGTTCTGTGACATATCAGGACAAACGCTCTCTTTGCAATTGCTCGCTTGGTCATTATATAAAAGCAACCAGCTCGACGCCTCAGAAGAAGCCGTATCTCGGGCGCTTGCTCTCTCCTCAAGCAAAGGCGATGAAGTAGAGGTTTCCCTGTGCCATCACCTCCTTGGTGAGGTTTGTCGATCAAAGGGCGAGACAGAAGCGGCCATCAAACACTTCGAGATAGCCCTTGGGATCGCGTCCAGTTTCAACTTGCCCCATCTACAATTTTGGCATCATTACTCACTGGCGCGGTTGTTTCTTGATAAAGGCAGGTTCGATGACGCGTATGCTCACGTCGAACATTCCAAGTCACACGCGGTCGACGATGAATGCAACTTGGGTCGTGCGATGGATCTGCACGCTGACATTCTGCTTGGGCAGGGTAGATTTGAAGAAGCAAAGTTCGAGGTTTTGGGCGCTGCTGAAATTTTCGAGAAGCTTGGGGCTGCGCAGGACATGGAGGACTGCAGGGGGCTCCTCCGGCGTATCGAAGAGGGAATCAACCCGGTTATCACTCACGAACTAGACAGTGAAAGTGAGTTGCTCGAAGCGGTGCTGTTTCCTACACAGGCTCTTAGTTCTCCATACTTAGGTCGGGACCCAGAATGATGGGGTCGACGTTCGCCCCGCATGTCCGTTGTTCCCTTACATCGTCTCCCGTCGCGTCATTCAATACACATGCCTCTTTCCGTTCCCTTCGAGAACGCACTACTCCGCTCATGCACCCCAATCCATATTTGTTATCCTTCTGCTCGCCGTTGATCTACATCCAGTATCGGTTCCATCAGTGGTAGTGGAGACATTGGTGCCATCCTGTGCGTTCGCATGGTGGTGCAGGAGAAATGAGGTCGACGTCAGCCGTGAACTGTGGGTGGAAGTCCTTCCTTTGGGGACTGGGGATCATCGTTCCCCGTTGGATGGGCCCCCGTTAACGCTAGTTCCTGGCCCTAGAGACGCGTTCAAAACCTAGAGGCCGGGGCTGAGTGAATGCCCATCGTGAAGCAAAAGGTGATATTAAATCCGCTCGACTCAAGGGGTGATTAGACGCGAGCTTCACATCTGCAAATTCTCATAATAGTGGGTTTCTTGCATGTCTCACTTCTTTTGCAACCCTGACGATGCGCCACGGTGTTCTTTTCTCAATCCCTTGTAAGTATCGAGCCCGAGGATGTCGGGTAACCCCGAGCGCACACCGAGTAGATTATCCAGGAAACAAAAAAAAACAGGCTTCCACCAGCGGCGCTGCTGATCCTATCGATATCCTCCGCGTTTGCTATAGAGATGTGGGAGGGATGATATCGGCGGTTACGGGTCGTTTAGGTGGGGTCGGAGACAAGTTCGAAACGGACATGAGTGCTTCAGAGCGGTCGGGGCCGGTCACGATGGACAGAGCACGGCTAAGCCGAAGGCAAGACAGAGTTGAAGACACAGGGTTATGCCAGTGGCCCGTGACACTTCAATTGGCACTGGCAGTGCTCCCCTCGCTTCTCGATCGAAACGCCTGAAGGGAATCCGGACGATCGGCCAACTATATCCGATCCTTGCGGGCATCATCTATCATAAGTGCACCAGCCACCAATTCACTTCTCTTCAAATGGCTGTGTCTGCACGAGGCGCGTGGCAGTAGCGAGACAACCACCCATCCATACCAGGTTCGCATCGTTCCACCCCACGTCGTTTTCTCGTGACTGCCTTTACTTTTGACCATGAATACCAAGTCCCGACGACCGAAGGAGCAGGGTAGAATCCTCTCCTCGCTGAACGTGGCCATCGAAGCCACGAATCTCGCAAAGGAGTTCTCGAGTATCACCCCAGCCAAAGCAGTTTTCGGCTCCGTCTGCGTCCTCCTCACCATGATCAGGGTCCGTTTCCTCCTCCTCACGCGATCAGATGAAGTTCACACATAGTCAGGACTCAATGGCAAACAAACTGGATTATGTCGAACTTGGGTTATCCTGTGCCAACATCTGTGGAGTGCTTGACCGGGGAATGAACGGGAGGCAGTTGGACGAGTTTAGTCAGTCCGTAGGCGATGCGATAAACCAATTGACGACGTGAGTTGAACCGCCGATACGCTTTCCGATCTTCCCCCCACTAATCGTGTTCTCGATCGCAGGACCGTTGCGGAAATACAAGGAAAGGTGATCAAACGGAGTGGGCGGAATTCGGTCTCTCGGCTCTTCCATGCAAAGGACGATGCTGCGGCGATCGCTGCCTGGAAACTGGATCTCAACGGGATCCTCCATATCTTCAACGTGTGTTCACCGTGTTCCCGCCCGGCCATCACCAACTATCCACTTCCTAGACCGAGCTGGCTCTGAATACCCACACCATAGTTGTTGATATCCATCAGAACATGCTGAGAGCCCATAAGAATACTGGCGGTCAAAATCTGATGGTGAGTAGTACTCGTGTTCTCTGCATCGCCGAATAAGCACTCACCGCAACCCAGATCCGAAACAGGTTAGTTGTCTCAAATACCAGGTGGTCCAGGGTCTTATGTTCACATCTAGCGCACCCGGAGAATCACCGCCGCCACCACCAAGAGCCTACTTCGGACGCGGCGAGCTGACCGAGAGGATCGTCGGTCTGGTGGAAGACCTTACCCCGATCGCTCTCATCGGTGTCGGTGGAATTGGCAAGACCAGCATCGCCCTAACTGTCCTCCACGACGATCGCATCAAACAACGTTTCGGTGAAGACCGTCGATTCATCCGCTGCGACCAGTTCCCCGCCTCCCTCCCTAATTTCCTCCACCGCCTCTCAACAGTCATCGGTGCAGGCGTCGAAAACCCTGAGGATCTGACTCCCCTGCGATCATTCCTATCCTCAAGGGAATTTTTCATCGTTCTCGATAACGCTGAATCCGTTCTCGACCCACGAGGAATGAATGCCAAGGAGGTCTACGCCGCGGTGGAGGAGCTCGCCCAGTTCAACAACATCTGTCTCTGTATCACATCCCGTATCTCCCTCATTCCTCCCCCGTGTCGAAGTCTAGATATCCCCACCTTGTCAATGGAGGCTGCGTGTGACGCGTTCTATGGGATTTACAAACACGGAGAACAGTCCGATCCGGTCAACAACATACTGGAACAGTTGGACTTTCATCCGCTGTCGATCACCTTGCTCGCCACGGTTGCGCACCAAAACAAGTGGGGCGCTGACCGACTGACCAAGGAATGGGGGAGACGACGGACAGGTGTGCTCCACACACAGCACGACAAGAGCCTTGCATCTGCCATCGAACTTTCACTCGCTTCACCGATGTTCCAGGAGCTCGGCCCCGACGCCAGAGAGCTTCTCGGAATTGTCGCCTTCTTTCCTCAAGGCGTCAACGAGAATAACTTCGAATGGTTGTTTCCCACCCTCTCCAACATAACAAACATTTTTGACAACTTCTGCAATCTCTCCCTGACATATCGAAGCCACGAATTTGTCACGATGCTGGCGCCGCTGCGGGATCACCTTTACCCCGAGAACCCGAAGGTGTCTCAGCTCCTCTGTACAACCAAGGACCGTTACTCCGGCCGGTTGTCAGCTGACATCCGTCTTGGCAAGCCTGGCTTCGAAGAGGCGCGATGGATCAGGTTGGAGGATGCAAACGTTGAACACCTACTTGGTGTTTTCACATCCACTGACACAATTTCAACCGATATCTGGGACATGTGTGCTGATTTCATGTACCACCTCTATTGGCACAAACCGCGGCTAGTTATGCTTGGACCGAAGGTTGAAGGGCTTCCGGATGATCACCCCTCTAAGCCACATTGCCTGTTTAGGCTCTCGCTGTTGCTTGGATCACTTGGAAGCCGTGAGGAGAGCAAACGGGTCCTTGGTCACACCTTGACGCTTTGGAGAGAGCAGGGGGATGATATTCGGGTCGCCCGAGCATTGACATTTCTATCTAGTTCGAACGGGCGACTAGGACTCCACGAGGAAGGGATACCACAGGCGAAGGAAGCACTCGGAATTTATGAACGGTTCCGTGACATATCGGGGCAAACGCGATCCTTACGATTGCTCGCTTGGTCATTATACGAGAGTGACCAGCTCGACGCTGCAGAAGAAGCCGTATCCCGTGCGCTCGATCTCTCCTTGGGCAAAGGCGATCAATTCCAGGTCTCCCAGTGCCACCACCTCCTTGGTTATATATGTCAATCAAAGGGCGGGATAGATGCAGCCATCGACCACTTCGACACAGCCATTGGGATTGCGTCCCGTTTCAACTTGCCGACTCTACAGTTTCGGTATCACTGCTCCCTCGCAGAGCTGTTTTCCGACGAAGGCAGGTTCAGTGACACGTACATTCACATCGAACACTCCAAGTCACATGCGGTCAATCATCCGTACGCCCTGGGTTGTATAACGTTTGTGCATGCTCGAATTTTACGAAAGCAAGGTAGATTTGAAGAGGCGAAGTCCGAGGTTTTGTGCGCTGCTGAAACCTTCGAGAAGCTCGGAGCTGCGCGGGATTTGAGGTGGTGCAGAGGGTTCCTCTTGGAAATGAACCCTCTGATTGCCACTCACGAACCGGACAGTGATGGTGAGTTGCTCGGGACGCTTGTGTTTCCTACGCCTGAACTCTTCACTCTTAGGACAGGGCCCCGAGTGATGGGATCGATGTTCGCCTTTGCGTCCGTCGTCCTCTTATATCACCTCCCGTTGGATTGTTCAACACGCATCCTCCTTTTGCTTTCTCTTCGATAACACACTCCCCCGCTCATGTACATCAATCCAGTCGTCCGTCTACATCTTGTTTTAGTTCTACTAGCGGCGGTGGTGAGATTCGTGCCACCCCTGCGCGTTAGCACGGGGGTGCGGGAGGCGTAAGCGGAGGGCTCATGTGCAGGGACTATGAGCGGAGGTAATTCTGGAAGGTAATGATGGCCCGCGGGAGCGAGCGATATCAATGGCTAGAATGCGATTATGGTATTTCATCCGTGCGAATGAGAAAGTAGAAACAGTACGCGACGCCCAAAAACGTGCCAGAAGCAGTGGATGGACGCCAAACGCTCGTCGTAGAAGACAGACCCCAAATAGAAAGGAAAGCAAAGGGAATCAGGTGATGGACGTGGCTAGGCCAAACAAAGGAGATCCACCTCCTCGTGTTTACCGTTCAGACATTGTGGCGAGATAGTCAGACAACTGCCGAATAGGTCACTAACCCATCAGACAAGCCCGGGAACAACGGGAGGTACAGACCTTCAATGCACCGGTCCTAATGCTATCCCCCATATTCTGGACATCCGGATTGGCCAGGATCCTCGCGTAGGCATCCCTAGCCGCGGACTCTATACCGGCAAGGGATCCATCCCCCAACAATCCCTCTGAACTGTTTCTTTGCCCACCAAGCTCGTCCTCTTCGTCTTCCCGACCGAAATACTGGTTGGAAGAGATAGAAGAAGCACCCTGAAAAGACTGCAAACGTGTCTGGGCCTCGTTAACGACCGAAGGATCATAATCGTTCCTCCCGAAGTACATATCGGATGAGATGGCCTTTTGACCGGCAAACTTGTCACGAGCATAGGTTGTAGTATCGGCTTCGGAGTAGGAGCTGATTGTCGGGTTCAATCAAACGCCCGAACTGAAACACGGCTGCCATACCTCGTAGAAACAGGAGTCTGGGTGGGGACACTGCCGAAGGCTAGCTTCTTCATACCCATGCCCAGCCGCTCCATATCTTGTTGACTGCCACGCGGTTGCGGGGTAGTGTTCGTGTTCTTCGCTGGCTGCTTCGTGGCGGTAGTGGCCGGTGTCGACTTCAACTCGAGAGCCTTCTTCTGGACCTTGGCCTTCTCTTCTTCTTCCTTCTGACGATCGTAACCGAGTTGCTTTATCCGCTCAGCCTCGTCCGCGGCTTGCTTCTCGGCTTGCTCAAAGTCTAAGGGGGTGACAGCCTTCTTAGCACCCAGACCACCGAGCTTGGACTTTTTCGGACCAGTGGTGCTGGTAATAGAACTAGTCGTCGTCGTGGATGAATTCAGCCGTGAAGCGTTTAACTTTGAGGTCGGTCGACCGACGTTCGTGGTAGAGGTCGATCGGATGGAAGAAGATGTAACGGTTCGTGGTGTGGTGTTTTGCGTTGAGGTCGTACGACCGATCACAGGTGGCGGAACTGGGGTAGGTGTCGTCGGCTTGGAGGAAGAGTTGGCAGGCTTATCCCATGAGGAGAAGAAATCGTCTTCGTCTTTGGCGGCGGCTTTGGCATCGGCAGATGATGTGATTTCGGGCATCCCTTCGACGTAAACGCGGTCGGGAAACCTGCGTTACCAACATCAAATCCCAGTTGCGAAGTTGTGACGGAGAAAAAGTCGCCGGAGACTCACCTGGTAGCATCTTCTTTCGCCCGTTTCGCAAGTTCTTCTTTGTACAGTTCGGCGGCTCGACTGCTGTACTTTTTTCTTGTGTCCGAGTCTGCTAACATGGCCGATCCACCATGCTTTGTGAAGAAGTCGGAGGCGGAGGTGTTACCGCCAACCTTCATCGTACGTAGTTGATGGAGTTGCCAGCTGTCCAGGTTGGTGGATCTGTAGGCGAGTCAGTTATCGATACCGTAGTTGGACAGCGCTATTACCTCACCTGACAAAGCTAATATGCACGCCCATATTCCGATGCACGCTCGAGCACTCCAAGCAAATGTAGACGCCGAATGTGACACTGGACCATGTCGGATTACGGGCTTGACAGTCAAAGCAAGCCTGTACACACAGTCAATGTCCATGGTTAATCATCGTTCCGAGCATTTTCCGCCTCACTTTGTTGCCTTTCTGGGCTTTAAGTATTTTGAAGACTTGTTCGGTCTCGGCTTTGGTGGGATCAGCCATGGTTGCGCCGGGGTCCGGGTGTAGTTGGTTGGTCGAATCTTCTGGTGTCGTGGACGTGGAAGGTAAGCGCTGAGCTTCGAATTCACAGTGTGTGCGTGTTTGGCCGCGACATTTTGATCCCGGCCCGGGATAACCCGACCTAGGAATACTCGCTCATAAAGCCTCTGGCCCCACCTGAGAGAAGTGAACGCCCAAAAGCCCGAGGGCCACATTGCAGGGCACTGCGGAAATATTCGCAACACCACGTGAAGATCTGACGAGAATGAAATCGGTGTCCAAGGGATAGATACAAAAGGTAAGAAAGTCTACTACCACGCTACGTTGATTCACAAGGCCTTGACCAAGCCCCGAAACTACTCGAGTTTCTCCAACTCCTCCAGTCGGGCCAATACAACCTCCTTGCTTGTCTCCTCTATCTCACCAGCAAGGAAAACTTCGTCGAGGATCGCGTACACCTGTATACCTCAATGAACAATTAAGCTGAGAAGGCAAGGTGATGGGATCGCACCTTGTAGAAGTTGAAAACCAAATCGAGTTCGCAAACGTTATCAAAGAAGGTATCTGGTATTGAATAAGGGAACCGGGCCACTCCACATGTTATCGAGACAATCGCACCGAGGACCTCGACAAAGAGATGAATGGCCTCAAGATAGGCAAGTTCGTTATCGTTGGCGTCTACGCAGACACAGAAAAACAGGCCAGCGTATCTCCTGTAAACGATTTTGTAGTTCCGGAACTCGTGTCCAGGTCAGTCAGCATTCGTGTCCGGACGCGGCCAAAAAGACATACCTCGACAAAGTTGGATTGATACTTCTGGTCTCGTGGGGCTACTATCCGGTGTACTTCCCCACGTAGCCGAACCTACGACGACAGGGTCAGTATCTCTGATAGCCGGAACACCGCCCAGAAATCACGGCTCACTTTCTCGTCATCGTCGTATGGTACATACCATTTGGACAACCTGGTCTTACCCTGACGATTCTGCGGATGGTCATAAGAGGAGAACAATTGCGCCAGGAACAGCGCCCACCTGCACAAGGATGAACCTGATCATGCAGGAAGATAAGGAGATGCGGAAAGAACGCGGATGTTCTCGTGCTTGGTTTGGGCTGGGACCAATGTCTGGCGTTTTGGTGGAGCTGCAATCCCGGTCGGATCACTTGATCGGCCGTGGTTCACGTCGATGGCTCTGATCCCCACTGTGGGTGGGTTATACTGCGAACTTCTCTTTGAGTTTACCCCAAGCACTTCGAACGGACTGTCCCATTTTCCTACGGTGTCTCCGGGCAGCCCTGACTTTCCCGGAACGTCCGCAGTTGGCCGTCGCGGCCCGCGCCTTGCTCCGGCCGGGCCATCACTTATCCGACTTCCTTATCCCGAAGCCCCGCGCAGCCCGTAGCGGACAGGAAGGCAAGTTCGAAACGGATGGGAGCACTTCAGCGGTCGGGACTGGTCATAACGGATTGAGTACGGCCAAGTCGAAGACGAGAAGAGTCAAAGACACAGCATCATAGTAGCAGCCCAGAAACAGCGTTTTGAACGAGGGGTGAGGGAAGTAAAGAGATTCTGACGATCGGCCAATATAGGGACAGACGGCGGTCACCCATTCGGCCCGTCTAAATGAAGTTCTTTGACCAGAAATAGACCTCCGAGTTGCCCGCCTCGGTCTTCTACCGCAACTCCCACGTTCCTCACGTCTCCCGACCGTGCTT
>Ga0307511_10002869_pt1 | contig 17883 bp, 15 predicted proteins | sample 13_EM_MG_FD_200266 | JGI IMG/M metagenome (GOLD analysis project Ga0307511, IMG submission 200266) | Populus trichocarpa ectomycorrhiza microbial communities from riparian zone in the Pacific Northwest, United States - 13_EM | ecosystem: Host-associated > Plants > Roots > Unclassified | place... | reverse complement strand
CAGTCCACGGCCGAAAAGGTCGTGGACGAGATGCGCGCCCTGCCGGAGCTGCGCATTGCCCGGATCAACGCTGACATGCAGCGCCCGGAGATTCTCATCAAGCCGCGATTCGATTTGGCGGCACAACTGGGCGTAACAGTCTCCAGCATCAGCGAGACCATCCGCATTGCAACATTGGGCGACCTCGACCAGAACAGCGCCAAGTTCTCGCTGTCGGATCGGCAAGTGCCTATTCGTGTGAGCCTGCTCGAATCCACGCGACGCGACCTCACGACGCTGGAAAATCTGCCGGTGCCCATGGCATCGGGCGGTGCTGTCCCGTTGAAGGCAGTCGCGGATATCGGATTTGGCCAGGGGCCGACGAAGGTTCGCCGCTACAACCAGAGCCGCCGAATCTGGATCGAGGCCGACCTGTCCAAGGGTACGGCGCTGGGTACGGCGCTGGACAAGATTCACGCTCTGCCCACCCTGAAAAACCTCCCAGCGGGTGTCCGGCTCGTAGACGTGGGCGATGCGGAAGTCATGGCCGAGCTGTTCACCAACTTCATCATTGCCATCGCCACCGGCATATTGATGGTGTTCGCCGTGCTGGTGCTGTTGTTCGCCCGCGTTCTGCAGCCAGTCACGATTCTATCGTCCCTACCGCTCTCCATTGGCGGCGCGGTGCTCGCCCTCATGGCCACACGACACTCCCTGTCCCTGGGCGTGATGATCGGTTTCCTCATGCTCATGGGTATCGTGGCCAAAAACTCGATCCTGCTCGTCGATTTCGCCATTGAAGAGATACGTGTCGGCAAGGATCGATTCACCGCCCTGCTCGAAGCCGGACACAAGCGTGCCCGTCCCATCGTCATGACCACGGTGGCCATGGTGGCTGGTATGCTTCCGGTGGCCATCGGTATCGGTGGCGACAATGCCTTCCGCGGACCCATGGCAATTGCGGTCATCGGCGGGCTCGTGACTTCGACCGGATTGACGTTGGTGATCGTGCCCGCAGCCTTTACACTGATCGACGACATCGAGCGCTGGCTGGGACCCAAGTTCGGCAAAGTGCTCACGGCTCATTCGCCAACCCCAGAACTGCCGGCCTCGGAGCCTCGTCCGGCTGGCTGAGGCTCTTGTCGACAGTGTCCACACCAGACGGCGGGCTTGTCCCGTCCACTGCCAGTACTGCTGCGCCACTACGTTCCGCGTGGTGGGTGCGCATGCTGGCCACCCTCCCCCTATCGGTCCTGTACGGCTTCGCCTCGTTGGTCGGGTGGCTGGCATTCCGTGTGATTCCCTACCGGGCGCAGTTGGTGCACAACAACCTGAAGCTCGCCTTTCCGGAGATGGACGAGAAGGCGCTGAGCCGCACCAAGCACGACTACTACACTGGCTTCGCGCATATGTTCATGGAGATCGTCAAGTCGGCAAAGATGCCGGCCGACGAGATCCGCCGCCGGGTCCGCATCGTCAATATCGAGGGGCCGCGTGAGCTGCTGGCGCAAGGTAAGTCCGTACTGTGTGTGGCAGCGCACCAATGCAACTGGGAGTGGATGCTGCTGGGGTTCTCGTTAGAGCTGGGCTACCCGGTTGATGCGGCCTACAAGCCACTGGTGAACGCATGGGCCGAGCGCGAGATGAAGACGGTGCGCAGCCGCTTTGGCAGCCGGATGATACCGGCCAAGGAGCTGCTGCCCGACATCATCAAACGCCGCGGTATCGCGCGGGCGGTCGCGATGGTGGCCGACCAGGAGCCCACCACGAGCGAGCACAAGCACTGGACGCGATTTCTCGGCCGCGACACCGCCTTCTACATGGGCCCCGAAGAGATCGCCCGCGTGACCAAGCTACCCGTGTTTTTCATCGCCATGCGCCGGGTGTCACGGGGCATATACGAGATGGCATTTGAGCCGCTGGGAATGCCTGAAGAGAAGCTGCAGCCGGGCGAGCTGACAGAGCGCTACGCGCGGCGCGTGGAGCGTCAAATACGCGACGCCCCACCCGACTGGCCCTGGTCTCACAAACGCTGGAAGTTGAAAAAGTCGGTGTACGGCGCCCGACGCTAAGCCTTGGCCGCCACCCGCAACTCACGCGGCAGCGCGAAAAATACTTTCTCCTCGCGGCCCACGACTTCCTCGGGCACTTCCGCTCCCCAGCTACGCAGCCGCTCGACCACCTGTTGCACGAGCAACTCCGGGGCTGAGGCACCGGCAGTTACACCGACAGCACGCTTGCCGTCAAACCACTCACGATGCATGTCATCCGGCCCGTCGACGAGATAACCGGAAACACCCGCACGGTCCGCAAGCTCCCGCAGCCGGTTCGAGTTGGAACTGGTACGCGACCCTACAACTACGACGACATCGCACTTCTCCAGAAGCTTCTTGACGGCGTCCTGGCGATTCTGGGTGGCGTAGCAGATATCTTCCTTGCGCGGCGTCGATAGGGCCGGGAAGCGGCGCCGAAGCGCGGCCACTATTTCGGTCGTGTCATCCATCGACAGCGTCGTCTGGGTGACGAACGCGAGATTCGAGGGATCCCGCGCGACGAATGTCACCACATCATCGACGCTCTGGATGAGATAGATGTTGCCGCCGAAGGAGGAATCGAAGCGCCCCATCGTCCCCTCGATCTCCGGATGGCCGGCGTGACCGATCAGAATTACATCGCGACCCTCACGGGCATAGCGCTGCACTTCCATGTGAACCTTGGTCACGAGTGGGCAGGTAGCATCGAACACGGTTAGACCGCGAGTCTTGGCTTCGGCCTCCACCGCACTGGAAACACCGTGAGCGGAGAAAATGACCGTATTGCCCGCGGGCACTTCCTGAAGCTCCTCGACGAACACGGCACCCAGTCCCCGCAGGCGGTCCACCACGTGAGTGTTGTGAACGACTTCGTGGCGCACGTAAATGGGCCGTCCGAACAATTCGATAGCGCGCTCTACGATGTCGATCGCGCGATCGACACCTGCGCAAAAACCACGTGGGTTGGCCAGAAGAACTTTCATACACTCGCCCTCTTTGCGCCTCGGCTTTCCCGCCAGGCATCGAACAACAAAAACGCCGCCCCCACCGTGATCGCCGAATCCGCGACATTGAACGCCGGGAAATACGAATTATTCCAGTACACCAGGATGAAATCGACCACGTGACCGATTCGCAGGCGGTCGATCACATTTCCGATGGCTCCGGCCAGGATGAGCGCCAGGGCACAGCACAGCAGCCACTGCGTACGGCCCTTGAGCCGCTTCATCCAGTATATGAGCCCTGCCCCGACCAGGATCGCGAGCCCCGTGAACAGCCAGCGCTGCCACCCCGAGGCCCCGGACAGGAAGCTGAACGCGGCGCCCTCGTTGAACCACAGGGTGATATCCAGAACGGGCAGCAGGTGCTTGCGCTCGTAGGGCTGGAAATGCTGCACGATCCACAGCTTGGAGAGTTGATCGAGCGCGATCACCACCACCGTGAGCGGTAGCCAGACCCAGCCGCTGTGCTCGCGGGATTCGTTCATGCGAATTTCCGCTGCTCGCCCGGGCCATCGACATTATTGACGCAACGTCCACACAAGTCCGGATGCTCCGGGCTGACACCGACATCGGGCCGATGGTGCCAGCAGCGGACGCATTTGCGCAGCTCGCTTGGACGGACCTGAAAGCGGATCAGCGTTGCACCCGAGCCCGTCTGCACCGCGACCGTCGTGGCCTCCGGAGGGGCCTGCTGGTCCGACTTCAGATTCAGAGCCGAAGTAATGAAAAAGAAGCGCAGCTCATCGCTCACCGATCGATAGCGCGTCAGCCAGTCCTCCGACACGAACAGGTCCACCTCGGCATCCAGCGACGAACCGATCTTGCCCACCTTGCGCAGTTGCTCGAGCGCCTTGCCGATCTCATCCCTGACCGCCAGCAGTTCGCTCCAGAACGCACGCTCCCGCGCCGAGCTCCGCGCGGCTTCCAAGCCGTCAGACCACGTTTCAAACATCACGGACTCACCGCGCCGGCCGCTGCCTGTGTGAGCCGGGAGGAATCGCCAGATTTCTTCCGCCGTGAACGACAGAATCGGTGCGAGCCAACGCACGAGCGCTTCCAGGATGCGGTACATCGCGCTTTGGGCGCTCCGCCGGCCCACGCTGTCAGGCCGCATGGTGTACAGGCGGTCCTTGGTGATGTCGAGATACAGGGCGCCCATCTCGTTGGTGCAGAAATTCTGGATGCGTTGCACGATCTCTGGAAAATCGTATCTCGCATAAGCGGCGATCACGGCTTCCTGCATGTCGTACGCCTGCTGAACAGCCCATTGATCCAGCGGCAGCGAATTCTCCACTGAGACCAGATGCTCCGCCGGATCAAAACCGTGCAGATTGCCCAGCAGAAAGCGCGCAGTGTTGCGAATGCGGCGATAGGCATCTGACACGCGCTTCAGAATCTCTTCCGACAGCGCCATCTCATTGCGGTACTCCGCTGAGGCGATCCACAGGCGCAGGATGTCGGCGCCGTAGGTCTTCATCACGTCCTGCGGCTCGATGCCATTGCCGAGGGACTTCGACATCTTGCGGCCCTGCGCATCGACCGTGAAGCCGTGCGTCAGCACCTCGTCGTACGGGGCGTGACCGTGCATCGCGACCGATGTCAGCAGCGAAGAATGGAACCAGCCGCGGTGTTGGTCAGAGCCCTCGAGATAGATCACCTGGTCGCCGGGTGCGCGCTGCAGCTGCGGACGCCGATCGAGCACACAAAAATGCGATACACCGGAATCGAACCAGACATCGAGGATGTCCGTGACTTTTTCGTAGTCCTCCGCGTCGGCGCCCAGCAGCTCCTTTGGATCAAGGGAGTACCAGGCATCCGCGCCGGACTTTTCCACGCGCAGCGCCACTTGCTCCATCAACTCCACAGTGCGTGGATGAGGCTCATGCGTCGACTTCCGCACGAACAGGGCAATCGGCACGCCCCATGTGCGCTGACGTGAGATGCACCAGTCCGGGCGTCCCTCGATCATGCCGGCAATGCGCTCCTCACCCCAGGAGGGATACCAGTCGACGTCCTCATGGATCGCCTTGAGAGCGCCCTCCCGCAGTCCTTCCTTGTCCATGCTGATGAACCACTGCGGCGTGGCACGAAACACGACCGGCGTGCGATGGCGCCAACAGTGCGGATAGCTGTGGACGATCTTTTCCACCGCGAGCAGCACACCACGGTTGCCCAAGAGATCTACGATAGCGTCAGTCGCTTTCCAGATGTGTTGACCCGCAAAGATCTCAGTGTCGGGCAAGTACACCCCGTTGCCGCCGACGGGATTGAGGACCCGCAGGCCATACTTCTGGCCGACCACAAAGTCTTCCACACCGTGCCCGGGCGCTGTGTGTACTGCGCCCGTGCCATCTTCGGCCGACACGTGATCGCCGAGAATCAGAGGCACTTCGCGCGCGTAGAACGGATGGTGAAGCTTGAGAAGCTCGAGAGCAGCTCCCTTCGCCTCACCCAACACTGTCAGATGTTCAACGCCGTAGCGCTTCAACGCTTTGTCTGCGAGCGGGCGCGCCAGGACCAGCAACTGCCGCTTGCCATCGCGCGCCGGGCCTTCTACGAGCACGTAGTCGAGATCTGCGCCCAGTGTGACGGCCAAACTTGCCGGGAGCGTCCAGGGAGTGGTCGTCCAGATCGGCACGGCAACAATGGTGTTATCGAGGGCGCCACCGTGGTGTGTTACCCCAAATTTCGATGCCAACGCCGCCGGATCGACGGCGTCATAGGCCACATCGATGGCCGGGGAAGGCTTGTCGTGATATTCGATTTCCGCCTCTGCCAGCGCGGAGCCGCAATCGAAACACCAGTACACGGGCTTGAATCCGCGCACGACGTGGCCGCGCTCGTAAACGTTCGCGAGCGCGCGCACGATATCCGCCTCGTACTCGAAATCCATCGTGCGATACGGATTTTCCCAGTCGCCGAGAACCCCGAGGCGCTTGAAGTCCGCGCGCTGCAGGTCGATCTGCTTCGTTGCGTACTCACGGCATAACCGGCGGAATTCAGCGGCGTCGACCTTCTGGCCGACCTTGCCGACTTTCTTCTCGACCGCAACTTCGATCGGCAGGCCGTGGCAGTCCCACCCCGGTACATAGGGCGAGCGGAAGCCGGCCATCAGCTTCGACTTGACGACCACATCCTTCAGGATCTTGTTCACGGCATGACCCAGATGGATCGCACCGTTTGCGTAAGGCGGGCCATCGTGCAGCACGAACATGCGCTCGCGCCCGGCCGCGTGCTCCTGGATCTGCCGGTAAAGCCCCTTCTTCTCCCACTCCGCGAGCATCGCGGGCTCGCGCTTGGCAAGATCGGCCTTCATCGGGAAGTCCGTCTTGGGCAGGTTGATCGTCGACGATTTGTATCTGTTCTCTTCGGCCATTTAACTTACTTACTGCAGGATGCGACGCGCCTGCGCCGCATCTCGATTGATTTGCACGACCAGCGCGTCGAGGTCGGCAAACAGCTCCTCGTCGCGCAGCTTGGACACGAACTCCACCTCGATTTCACGGCCGTATAGGTCCCCGGCGAAATCGAACAAGTGAGCTTCCAGCAACATCTCGCCGCCCCCCGCAACAGTGGGGCGCGTTCCCATGCTTGCAACACCCGGCAGCGGGCTGGCGGACACGCCATGCACTCGGACGGCGAATATGCCGGCCAGCGGCACACGTCGCCGGCCGGTTCGGAGGTTCGCGGTTGGGAAGCCCAACTTCCGCCCGAGCTGGTTGCCCCGGACGACGCGGCCTGTCATTGAATACGGGCGCCCGAGCCATGAGCGCGCGAGCTCGAACTCGCCTCCAGACAGCGCCTCACGCACACCGCTGCTGCTGACTCGCGCCCCACCCAGCAATACGGGTGGAACCACATCCACCTCGAATCCCAGGGCCTGTCCGGAGGCAGCCAGAGCCGATGCGGTCGCCTCACCCTTACGGCCGAATCGGAAATCGTGCCCCACGACGACCAGGTGCGCGTGCAGCTGGTTCGCCAGAAGCGACGCAAAGTCCGCCCCGGAGAGATTACGCAACCGCTCGTCGAAACGCAGCACGCACATGTAATCGATGCCGCAGCCACCCAGGATATGCCACCGCTCGCGCCACGACGTGAGCCTGGCGGGAGGCTGTTCAGGCATCAGGTATTCCCGCGGCATGGGCTCGAAGGTAAGCACCATCGTCGGCCGGGAAAGACGCGCCGCGTGTTCACATAAGCGGTTCAACAGTGCCCGGTGACCGAGGTGGATCCCGTCGAACGTACCTATCGTGACGACACTGCCCCGATGGCGTTCGCGCAAATTCAGAGGTCCGCGAATGAGCTCCATGGGTGGCTTAAGTCATTGACGGCAAAGCGTCAAAGTATACCTCGTTGACAAGCGGAGGTTGTATCAGCAGACTACCGCCCCCCGCGATACCGGGGATCGTTCCAGACGGAGATTTCGTGGCCAATACCAAGTCCGCCGAGAAGGCTGCCCGCCAAGCGGAAAAGCACCGCACCCGTAACGTTGCATTGCGCTCACGCATGCGCACCGCAGTCCGTAGCGTCACGGCGGCAATCGCCGGCGGGAATAAAGAGACGGCCACGGCCAGCTACAAAGAAGCTGTCCCCGTTATCGATACGTTGGTGAACAAGCAGATCATCCACCGCAATAAAGCCGCCAGACACAAGAGCCGATTGTCGGCTCGTATTCGTGCAATGCAGTGAGGCTGTGATGAACGCTACCGACAAGACCGGCACGATGGCCGTCAGCGCCGTTCCCGCCGCGCCCAAGGGCTTCAAGTTGAAGCCGGCTGCGCGTCGCCAGTTTCTACTGCAGACGCTTCGCGGGCGCGCGCCTCGCGATCCTGTTCCTCCAAAAACTTCATAACGGCCTCCGCCAGCTCCTTCGTTCCCCGGCCCGTCGCGCCGGATACGAGGAAGTGCGGCCCGCGGAAACGCAGGCTGCGGACGATGGCGCGTGCGTGCTTTTCGGCCTCGTCATCCGGCATCAGGTCGCGCTTATTGAGCACGAGCCAGCGGGGCTTTGCCGCCAGGTCCTTATCGAATTTCTTCAGCTCCGCGACGATTGCCCGTGCGTCACGCACCGGATCGGCATCGGGATCAACGGGCGCTATATCTACTAGGTGAAGCAGCACGCGCGTGCGCTGCAGGTGCTTGAGGAAGCGGATTCCGAGCCCTGCCCCTTCAGCAGCCCCCTCGATCAATCCCGGAATATCGGCCATCACGAAGCTGCGATGCTGGCCTACATCGACTACCCCTAGGTTCGGATATAGCGTCGTAAACGGGTAATCGGCGACCTTCGGGCGCGCCGCCGAGACCGCACGAATCAGCGTGGATTTCCCGGCGTTCGGCAGGCCGAGCAGACCCACGTCAGCGATGACCTTCATTTCCAGATGCAACGTACGCTTCTCGCCGGGCAGGCCTGGCCCGTACTGTCGAGGCGAGCGATTGGTGCTCGACTTGAACTTCTGGTTGCCCCAGCCGCCTTTGCCCCCGCGGGCTACCAGCAGCGTGTCGTCATGGTGGGTGAGGTCACCCAATTCCTCATTGGTTTCCGAGTCCCTGACGATGGTGCCGATCGGCACAGGAACGTAGAGGTCCTCGCCGCCTCGGCCGAAGCAGTCGTTGCTCGATCCAGCCTCCCCGTGCTCAGCCCTGTAGGTCTTTTCGATGCGGAAATCAGCCAGCGTATTGATGCCGGAAACGGCACGCAGCCAGACGTTGCCGCCACCGCCGCCGTCACCGCCGTCGGGACCACCCAGCGGCACAAATTTCTCGCGCCGGAAACTGCTGCTCCCCCGGCCACCATTGCCGGCTTGCACCCGGACCTTCGCTTCATCGACAAATTTCATAATGGGCAGCCTAAAACAAAAACCCCGGCGAACGCCGGGGTTTTGGAGATTTCACGGCGAGGACAGACCTCAGGCGGTCTTGGCTACCTCGGCCTCAGGGAGTACGTGGACGTACATCCGCTGCTCGGCACCGCGCTTCTGGAACTGCACCCTGCCCGAGACCTTCGCGAACAGCGTATGGTCCGTGCCGGTGCCGACGTTCGTGCCCGCGCGCACAGGTGTACCGCGCTGGCGGACCAGAATATTTCCTGCCAGAACCGATTCGCCGCCGAAGCGTTTTACGCCCAGCCGCTTGGAATGAGAGTCGCGGCCGTTTCGGGTACTGCCGCCTGCTTTTTTATGTGCCATGAGTGCAAATCCTGCGAAAAAAGCCCAATACGCTTCAGCCCGCGCTGATGTCCGTGACCTTGACCTCGGTGAACGCCTGCCGGTGAGTCTTCTGCCGCAGGTAGTGCTTACGGCGGCGGAACTTCACGATGCTCACCTTGGCGCCCTTGCCGTGGCGAACCACCGTGGCAACGACCTTACCGCCCTTCAAAAGGGGCTTGCCGAGGGTCACATTGGCTCCCTCGCCTACCAGCAGCACTTCGCCGAACTCGACGGTTGCGCCCGGCTCAGCATCGAGCTTTTCGACGCGAAGGACACCGTCCTTGGAGACCCGATATTGCTTTCCGCCGGTTGCGATGACTGCGTACATAGTAATTGAGGAAGGGAATGGGGGCCGAAGAAGGCCGCGCATTCTACTGGCGGACCCTCGGCGGGTCAAACGGCTGTTTCTCCAGCCCCTACCAGTACTTAGGTACCGACATCTTTCGGGGGTCGCAGCGCGGTACCGTTCCGCCAGCGCCATTCTCGCGGACGCCCGCGTCGGCTAGGATGCGGGGCTCACCATGAATGCCGCCCGCGACACAATCTTCCCACTAACGATGAACCTCGAAGAAATACGCGCGCTCGTCCAGACGGACCTCGAATCCGTCAATCGCGTCATCCGCGCGCGTCTTAAAAGCGCGGTGCCGCTGGTGGACCAGATAGCCGACCACATCATTGCGGGCGGCGGCAAGCGCTTGCGCCCTCTGCTGGTGGTTCTGGTCGGCAGAGCTTGCGGTCATGAGGGGGATGCGGTCGTCGAAGCCGCCGCCTTCATCGAATTCATCCATACCGCGACTTTGTTGCATGACGACGTTGTTGACGGGTCGTCCATGCGGCGGGGACGTGACACAGCTAACGAGGTCTTCGGTAATCAGGCGAGCGTGCTGGTTGGGGACTTCGTGTATTCCCGCGCGTTTCAGATGATGGCCGCCCTTACATCACAGCGCGTGATGGAGATCATGGCCGAGGCGACCAATGTCATCGCTGAGGGAGAAGTGCTGCAGCTGATGAATGCGCACGATCCTGATACGACAGAGCAGCGCTACCTGGAAGTCATCCACCGCAAGACCGCCAAGTTGTTTCAGGCGGGCGCCGAAGTAGCGGCCGTGCTGGCGGGTGGCACGATCACTGTGCAGCAGGCTCTGGCTGCGTATGGAAAGCACCTCGGCACCGCGTACCAACTCATGGACGATGTCCTCGACTATCGCTCCAATCCCGCCGAGCGCGGCAAAAATCTGGGCGACGACCTGGCGGAAGGCAAGCCCACATTGCCGCTGATTCATGCCTTGCGGCATGGAGATAAGTCACAACAAGCTGCCATTCGCCTTGCGATCGAGAACGGCGGACTCGCGCAGCTCGAACCCATCGTTGCCGCCATCGAGTCCACCGGTGGACTCGAATACGCTGCGCGACTTGCGCAGGGTGAGTCCGAGCGTGCGCTCAAAGCGCTCGATGCGCTGCCGGACAGTCCTTATAGGACGGGGTTGGCGGCGTTGGCACGGTTTGCGGTAGCGCATACGACCTGAGTCGGCGCTCTCGCGGTGGCGCATACCACCCGAGTCGACACGGTTCGCGGTAACGCATACCACCTGAGTCGGCGCGCTTGCGCGGGCGGCTGCGGCGGCGGGATTGCGCTCCCCCGTTTGGAATTCCACGGATCGAATTCAACGGTCGTTCAGTTGCGCCCGTCGCCCGCGATTGCCTAGACTGCCTGCCCTTTCAATTGCTTTGGACCTCAAATGAAAACAAGAGGACTCAGGTTTCTTGGGATTTCTAAGCTAACTGCCACGGCAGTTGGCCTCTGCTCGGCCGCGTTGGCAGTGCCAGTCCAGGCTGCCGATCCTGCGCCGGCCACGACGATCGTTCTCAAAGCCGCTCACGTGTTTGATTCCACCGGTACCAGTCTGCGCGATGGCGCAACCGTCGTCGTGACTGGCGACAAGATCGTCTCAGTTGGCAATGGACCCATCCCCGCGGGCGCCAAAGTAATCGACCTCGGCGACGCAACCATCCTGCCAGGCTTCATCGACGCGCACGTCCACCTGACAATGGAGCTGCAGAACGACTACTACAAAGGCTTCTACAAGAACATGTTCCGCTTCCCCGCCGAGCAGGCTCACTACGCCGAGCTCTACGCGAAGCGCACACTCGAAGCTGGATTCACAACCGTTCGCAACGTGGGTGCAGACGAATTCGTCGATGTCGGTCTGCGCAACGCGGTCAACGCAGGCGTCGCCGAAGGGCCGCGCATCCTTACAGCAGTGCACGCGATCGGCTCGACCGGCGGACACTGCGATCAAAGCCCATTCCCACCTGAGCGCATCAAGCCCGTCGGCCCCATCGAAGGCGTTTGCAACGGTGCCGACCAATGTCGCGAAGCCGTGCGCGATCAGATGAAGTGGGGCGCCGACGTCATCAAGATCTGCGCATCCGGCGGCGTCCTCTCCGAGGCCGATCCCGTTGACGTGCCACAACTCACTCCCGACGAACTGACTGCCATCATTTCCGAAGCGCACAGATGGAAGCGCAAAACGGCGGCACATGCGCACGGCGACCTCGCCGCAAAGTTGGCCGTCGAAGCGGGTATCGACTCCATCGAGCATGGCAGCTTCGTGACAGAAGCCACGCTGAAGCTGATGAAGGCAAAGGGCGTCTACCTGGTTCCGACACGCATGGCCGTCTATTGGACAAACAAGGGCGCGGACAACTATCCGCCGCAGATTGCAGCGAAGGCTCGTGCTGCCGCTGCTGCGCATGAAAAGATGTTTCGGACCGCTCTCCAGGTCGGCGTTCCAATCGCGTTCGGCACCGACTCCGGTGTCTCACCCCACGGTATGAACGCGATGGAGTTCGGGTTGATGACCGACCTTGGAATGGCTCCCTCCGCCGCCCTGCTCGCAGGCACCCGCGAAGCCGCCAAGCTGCTCGGCGTCGACAGCGATTCCGGCACACTCGAGGCCGGCAAGCGCGCCGACATCGTCGCGGTGCCCGGCAATGTGCTGCAGAACATCAAGTCCACCGAACACCCTTTGTTCGTAATGAAGGGCGGCGTGGTGGTGGTGCAGAAGCCGGCAGGATCGGCGACCAATTGAATTAACGCGGCTTTTCGGTGCGGCGCTCGAACGGGCGCCGCTACCGACTGAAGCCGCGTATGCCTGCCTCTGGGGGTGGGGGCCCGCGCAACTCATTGACGATGCTTGGGGTCCGGCAGATTTGCGTTGCTGCGGCTGGGGGCCTTCAGTACACTTCGCGGCCCCGTCGTCCTCACCGCCTCCTAAGGCTTCGCAGGACTCACGGTTTGCCCATCTCGGGGTGTAGCTCAGCCTGGTAGAGCACTACGTTCGGGACGTAGGTGTCGCAGGTTCAAATCCTGTCACCCCGACCACCTGTTACTGCGGCACGGATCAGCGCTCCGGGCTGCCATTCGTACGCCGCCCACAAGCTGCCGTCTTTGGCCGGTTCGAGCCGGATATCGCCGAGCAAGCCGCGCAGAAACGTCCGGGCCTGCAACGCATCGGCCGCATGCCCATCGAGCCCTTGCGTGATCTTGCGGCGATACAGCTCGGCCGTGTTGGGCAGCAAAGCGAATACTCGGGCGCTGTTCTTCGCGCTGGGCCGCGCGCCGGTCAACTCCTCGCGCTTGCTCTGGGCCCGCTCAATGGTCGCCTGGATCTCATCGGCCGTCATGTCCGGATCGCCGTGCTTCAGCCGTTCACGCAACCGCTCAATGCGGGAATCGAGCGCTTCAAGCTCCTTCGGCACCTCGGCCGCGCGGGCCTGCATCGAGCGCATGCGCTCCGCGTATCCCTGCTGCAATTCCTTCGCCATGCGCGCCACCCGCTCGGGGGCCAGCAAGTCATTGCGCACCGGGTCGAGAATCGCCGCCTCGACCGCATCGCGCCGCACGCGAAGTCCATTCTCACAGGCCCCGTCTCGGTGACCGGAGCATACATAGGCGCGGTTGTCCCCCATCACGTAATGGGCTTTGCACGTGTCACACACGAGCAGGCCCGACAATAGAAACTTCGGCCGCCCGCCCGCCTTTAATCGTCGGTCGCTGTTGGTTCGGCCGCGCGTGCGGGCCTGCGCCTGCAAGCCCAACGGTCGACTCGACGTAGCCATGATGCAGAGCCTCGTCCGTAAGGAGAAAGTCGATGATCTGGTTGCCGGCTATGGCCATGTCATCGTCGATGAATGCCACCACCTTCCGGCGGCTTCATTCGAGCGGGTGCTTTCCGAAGTGAAGGCACGTTACCTCGTCGGCCTCACCGCGACACCGCAGCGGCGCGATGGGCACGATGCGATCACTGAAATGCAGCTCGGACCGGTCCGATTCCGAATCGATGCAAAAAGCCAAGCCGCGCGTCGGCCGTTCAACCACACGCTCATCGTCCGAGAAACCCGATTCCGAATGCTCGACGACAAACCAAACATCGGCATACAGGAAATCTATTCCGCCCTTGCAAACGATGAAGCTCGAAACAGATGCATCGTTGACGATGTCATCGCCGCGATCCATGAGGGTCGCTCGCCCATCCTTCTCACAGAGCGCAAAGATCACCTCGAGTACTTCACCGATCAGCTCCGCGGGTTTGTGCGACACCTTGTCGTGCTACAAGGTGGGATGACGGCCAAAGAGCGAAGCCGCTCCGCCGGCCAACTCGCTTCGATTCCGGATACGGCAGAGCGGCTCGTCCTGGCGACGGGTCGCTACATTGGCGAGGGTTTCGACGACGCCAGGCTCGACACTCTGTTTCTTGCGATGCCGGTCTCATGGAAGGGCACGTTGATCCAGTACAGCGGCCGGCTTCATCGAAATCATCCGGCCAAGACCGAAGTCAGAATTTATGACTACGTGGACCGTGAGGTCCCAATGCTTCTGCGGATGTTCGAGAAATGGCTCACCACCTATCGCGCCATCGGATACGCACGCGGCGAGGCACCGCTCGGATTTGCCGAATCAGCCGAAGAGCAGACCATCGAGTACGACCAGGAGGCACTTCGGCCCTTCGAGAACGATATGTGACGGCACGAAGAGCGAACGCGCCGCGCATGCCGCCACTCGACCTCGGACAACCTCACGAGCCGTTCTTATTAAAGCCGTTTACATTGCACCGGAGGTTAGTAAAGCGAAGCCCGATTTCCTTTACTAGCAACGACGGGGCGCCGAGGGAAGCGCCGAGCGCTAACTCATTGGCGAGCCGAGTTGAAGTCCGAGGGGCTATGGGTTGAATGGTGAACATCGCCAACTCACCGAACGCGGCGCGAGCCGAAAGGTGACGGAGTACTGAGTCCTGCTGGCGTGACCTTCGTTGATTGCCAGGGCAATGAGAACGGCGTTCCGGCTGTGGATTTCCGCGGGCAACAGTTGCCGTGTGCCCGGCCGCGGGCTCAAATCCATCGAGTCGCTCTTGGCAGGTTCACGGGATCGATGCGCAACACACTCCCCTACGAAATAGTTGCGAATTAAAATTCTCGTGCTAGGCTTGACATTGTGCAGCTGCATTGTGCCGCACACCTATCGAAGCGAAACTGAAATGCTCTCACTCTACGGAACAGCCCTATTTGAAACGCCGCGCGGGTCCCATCGCGCCGCGCACGGCTGCCCGTCGAATACGGGTAGTTGGTTACGGCGGGTCGCGAAACATTATCGCGACCGCAGGACCCAACCCATTCGGTAACTGCCTTTAGGCTCCCAGGCCCGAAGGCGCAAGCCGGACGGGCACCCGAAGGGAGCCAAGCCACCTGAGATCTCTCTCAGAGACGGCTAAAACCACCCAAACAGTGTCCGCCCGCGAGGTCTAAGCCCTCGATGGATTCGTGCGCCTTGCGCACGGACCCCTGCGCCGCAAGCTCGGCACAGGACGTTGTTTAATAATCAGAAACGGATCGAGGGACTCTCACCCTTGCGTCGCGGTCTGCACTGGCGTCGCCAGCTGCAAGGCACACCTGTGCGTCCAACACGCGCGGTGGGCTGACCGTAACCGATGAGGGTGAGAGTCCCGGGGTCGGCGGGACCTTGAAGCACGTGAACGCGTGAGGGTCTTGCTCGCTCTGAACTTTGTTCAGTCAACCAATTGGACGTCATTCGAAACGCACTGTACTCACGACAGTGTATCCACACGATGCTGTACACCCGCCTACGCTGTAGTCCCAGAAGCCGCACGCGCGCCATACGTTTCCCTGACGCCCCCACTTTGGGCACTCGACCGCCCAACATTGATGCCTGACAAAATGACCGCTGCAGATGCGCTCGGCGCCACCGGGTCGATCGGGGCGTCCACGCGAACCGCAGCAAGACAAGTCACTGGGTGCCGACAACTCAACACGTTAGGTCACTAACAAGGCCTCTCGCTCACGCTTGACACAAGACTCTTGCTTTTGCTCGCCGAGCGTACTAACTTACTCCGGTCATGAATACGCGCTCCAGACATCCAATTTATCGCGAATCCCAACTATCGGGGATGGCGGGCTTTTGCCCGACACTCGATAGTTTAGCGACCTGACCAGCGCGTGCCCCCGGTGCACGCCGGGGCCACAGACCAAGCGGGACCAGCCCGCACTCCCACACCCCGAAACCAACCACCGGAATTGTTTAACAATTCGGGACAATCATGAGCGGGTTTGGCCGATTGGCTAGGCTCGTGGCTTCCACCCACGCCAAGAGGGTTCGATTCCCTCATCCCGCTCCAGTTTTGCCGTCTAGCATCAAGGCGATGCGCCACGCTGTTAACGTGTCAGAGTCTGGTTCGATTCCAGAGGCGGCAGCCATTTCAAAGCCTCTACACCTGGGGTGGAACCGGACTGTCGATCCGGTGAGCGACGAGTTCGAATCTCGTTGGAGGCGCCAAAACAGACCCTCGTGCGGGCTCCTGCACGACGTGACCGCTACCACAGGGTACGTGTTGCCGAGCGGCGCTCGATGCAAATATCGAGCATGGAGCATGTATTTACCCGAGCCGTTGGGACGGTGGCGAGTCCTACACACTTGCTGGAGTCGGTTCAATCCCGACATCGGGTACCAGTCAATGGGTTGTGCAAATAAGGAGCGGTGGCCGCTCGTCTGGCTGTAAACCAGATCCCTTCCGGGCACGAGGTTCGATTCCATCCATGACCCACCATTTTTACCTCCATAACTCAACAGGCTAGAGCTACGCCTCTTAAGCGTTAGGGTCGAGGTTCGAGTCCTCGTGGAGGTACCAGACTTGGGCTTGTGCTGCGGGCAGCGAGCCTCCCTTGCAAGGAGGCTTCGAGGATTCGACTTCCTACAGGTCCACCAACTTGATCGTGAATGCAAAGCGGCCCAAGCAGTTCGGTTCTCAACCGAAGCCTAGCGAGTTCGAGCCTCGCCACGATCACCACTTCGAAGGTGAATGCAAAGCGCCTCGCGCAGGCTGGTTTTCACCCAGCGCCTAACGGGTTGGAGTCCCGTCACCTTCTCCAAATGTGCCCGAGTGGACAAATAGGCAAAGTCGCCTCGCTCAGACCGAGGAGTCTGTGGGTTCGAATCCCACCTTGGGTACCAGAAATGTGGTCGAAGCCGAAGCAGCCGAGGCCGCGCACTGTGAATGCGCTGTTAGGTGGTGCAAGCCCACCCGATCACCCCACATCACGCCGTGGCTCGAATAGCGAGGCACGCGCCTGCAAAGCGCAGTCATGCTGGTGCAACTCCAGTCGGCATGTCCACATTCAGGATGTAAGTCAGCAGTCAGACGGCCGAGCTTGGAACTCGGAGGCCGGTGGTGCAAATCCACCCATCCTGACCAGTTTATGCTCCATAGCACAGTGGTCAGTGCTTTCGGCTGATAACCGAAAGGTCTACGTTCGATTCGTAGTGGAGCAACCAATACGCGGGTGTCGCATAGTGGCCATTGCGCAACGTTGCCAACGTTGACCCCATGGGTTCGAGTCCCATCATCCGCTCCATTACAGCCTTGCCGTCGGACACGGAGTCGGGCCTTCTAAACCCACACTTGCCGGTTCGAATCCGGCCGAGGCTGCCAAATGATACCGAGGCCGGTCGGACGGTGCAGGACCTCCTAAGTCTGCGTGCGAGAGTTCGAATCTCTCCCTCGGCGCCAACTTCTGCGCGCCTAGCCCAACGGCTTCAGGCGGCGGCTTTAAACCCCGCACAGTCAGGGTTCGAATCCCTGGGCGCGTACCAACTTTCTATGCCCACCTGGTGCAATGGCAGACGCGCCGCACTCAAAACGCGGATGTTCTCGGTTCGAGTCCGAGGGTGGGTACCAACAAGCCCGCGTGGTGAAAAAGCAGACGCGCAGCGTTGAGAACGCTGTGGCCGCAAGGCCGTGCTGGTGCAAGTCCAGCCGTGGGCACCATTCATGCCTCGATAGCTGAGATAGCTCAAGCGCTCCGCTGAAGACGGAGAGACGAAGGTGCGAGCACTTCTCGGGGCACCATCTTTTGCGGATTAGTTCAGTAGCAGAACAGGGGTCTCATAAGCCTCATGTCATAGGTGCAATTCCTATATCCGCAACCAATTCCGGCGCTGTAGCACATGGGTAAATGCGGGCGCCTCATAAGCGCTTGATTGTGGTTCGAGTCCACACTGCGCCACCAATTCGCCATAGCCCGAGGGAATTCGGGGCTCGTGCTACGAACGCGATGCGCGTAGGTTCGACTCCTACTATGGCGGCCAAACAT
>Ga0307511_10002868_pt1 | contig 17884 bp, 17 predicted proteins | sample 13_EM_MG_FD_200266 | JGI IMG/M metagenome (GOLD analysis project Ga0307511, IMG submission 200266) | Populus trichocarpa ectomycorrhiza microbial communities from riparian zone in the Pacific Northwest, United States - 13_EM | ecosystem: Host-associated > Plants > Roots > Unclassified | place... | reverse complement strand
ACATAGGCTCAATATCAAGAAGGTGTGGCTATAGGCACTAGGAGGCCTTTATCAAGGACCTATACTTACGTGAAAACAGCTCTGGCGGCAAAAGTCAAAGTTGGGATGCCTTTAACTGCAGGCACTAACCTGCAGAATATAAGGAATTCCGAAAAACTCAATAACCAGAGGGCTACCGACGTCAGAGAAAACAGGATTTAATAGAAAACACCGAACAGGACACGAATATCTAATTGTCATGTTTATCTGGAGAGAACTACAGAATCTCCCCGAGGATCAAGTTTTGCCAGATCTCTAGGGCTATTCCCTCACCGAACACTATGGCAGTCAACAATTGGCTATACCTACGCTGCGGCTGATTGCCCCAGAGTTCCTTTATTTTAATTTTTTGACAGTAGGTAGAATACTCGCCTGACTTACATATAGTTGTGTGTGCTGCGATCAACTACGCTAATCTAACCAATTACGTTCGTAGGTCCGCCAGAGGTCATCTCAGCCTCGCTCCTTCTACCGAAGTATCTGGAATACTACCTTGAGTACAGTACCCGTTTCACGGTAACGAACTAGATTTAGCTAGCTACAGAGGGAACCTAACGTCATTGGATTAGTTGAAGCCCAGGCCACTTCAACCACCGTGTTCCATTAAGGGCACTGGTACCGACTACTTCCACCAAGTGAGGCTGGCGTTGAGCTGTACACATGTATTAGAATAGGATAATCATGCAACCAGTGATAGAGAATTGAGCCAGTAGCAAGGATAAATTGATTGAAGGAATATTATGGAAAAGGGTGGATGGGACGATGCTGGCATACCGGGAAAACTAGTGAATAAGACACCCTGTCAGTATTCGAGAATAGCTGTAAAATCCGAGGCAAGGTTGCCAATCTGCCCACAGGTAGTACCGCGGCTACTAGAAAGGGCAAGATCAAGATTTACGACAAGGTGTCTTATTCACCAGTTTTCCCGGTATCATGGATGCTGTTTTATCTTATATATCTCTCCCTTAGTTATATATGTGATATTATCAACTCTCCACTCACCCAATGGGCTTACTTTGATCGTGAAGAACGCTTATTTCTAACACATGTAGTCTTGTGCTTGCAGCTGTCTGTGTTGTAAGACGGGTAGTATATTCCGGATACTTTGGTAGCTACCCTATCTTCAATCTACACCTGCTGGGTTGGCCCCGATAATATCCCTTGACAACAGTAGTGGAAATAGGATTAAATACATGAGCCGACAAGTATGTAAGCGAACCAATACACTAATAATAGAGGAATAAAATAATAGTAGCGCTATGCGTCATGCAATGCGGACTAAAATAAGAATTGATTCCAGGGGTTCATGTGGAAAGCGTTCAGCTTAAAACCACATGTTACGACAGTTTTGTGCTAGCGGCAGGAACTTACCCTGAATTTCTAATAACGGTGCAAATGAAGTCGCATAACCAGGTTTTTTTCTTTTTCTCCAAAAAAAGGCCTGTACTCGCAGTGGTGGAGAGGCCCCAACGGCTCGCTTTAATGGGTTTCTTTACACAAATTCCAGCCCCTCGAGCTTAGGCAATGACAAGAATAAACAAAAGCAACGGAGTATCTCAGCCCCCAGCCTCCCGCCCATTCACAAGTTCAATTTGGAGAAGAACTTCTCTGCCGAGCCGAACGCCATTCCCTATCCCCATCCCACTCTTCTTCACCATCTTCTTCATCTCACCCAACACTTCCCACCTACCCTTCCTAGCTTTTCCCCGACGGGGTGACATGCCGCTCGGTTTCTAGATCCTTCCCACATTTCCAGAAAATCGGGTCCATGCCGTGATCGAATATCTGTTGCCAATGCTGTGAACGTAATTGACCATCGCCTTCTGGTTCCATCGGATAATTCTCCCCATCCCCGTACCCTTTACCAACCTGCTTCAGTCCCTCTGTCACCTGCCGTATCCACGCCCGTTCCCTTTTGTAGCCACCCCGGTTAGCCTTCTCATTGCCCTTATACCAACGTGAGCTTTCACCCATGCCAGTCAGACTATGTCAGGCCTAATACTCTCTGTCACTTCCCAATCTCGTCCCCATCACCTACTTCACGTCTCCAGTTCTGGCTCCCCCCCCCCCTTACCCGCTTGTGCTACTAGAATTGCCCCTTGGGGGGTTAGATAGGAGAAGTATTTGTCAACGGGCACCGACCGGAGCCCATCGTCCCAGACTGTAGTCATCTCCCCTACTGCCGCTCAACCCTCTATATCTCCACCATGGCTCCACCCATCTCCCACTTTTCCTTTCTCGCTCCTATTCCCGTCAGTATAGAAAAACTAGTGTGTTGCCATTTCCCCCACCGATCTATCCCCCAAGCCCGGGAGGCAGCTTGGCTATTGCCTTCCGCTTCTTCCACTCTTCCACAGTTCCCCCAAAATATCCCTCCCTTCCCCGCATAAAACCCCCACCCTTGCTCGCCACCACTACGGAGCTGAAACAATCGCTTAAAATGTAAGCTCAGTCCCCGAAGTCGTCAAAGGCTCTGCCAATCTCCCGGCTCATTTCTATTAGCCCCTCCCCCTGGTTTCTAAAATTATGTCCCGTCATCAAATCTCTGATCGCCGTCTCTTCTCTTCTCACTTTTCACATTAATATTGCAAGGTGCTGCTTCCACTGCCATCAGCGGGGATTCAACCCCGACAAACTCATAACAAAGTAAATGCTCATCGATAATTACCTACCAAAGCAGCTGTCTATCTTGTCTCACCAGTTGAACATAATGAGTAGTGAGGCCCCCGGCGCTGCAAGCCTTGACCTGGCCTTTTTTTATACTTTTTTATTTGAAAAGGTGAGTGGGCTTAAGGCCATGGTGAGGCAAGAGCGTTGATATTTCTATAACTAAGTACCCCAAAAAGGCAGTCAGCAGTCAAGCCCATAGTGAGAATATAGAGAGTGCATCTCCCGTACATTACCTCAAGACTTTGATTATAAACTGACTTGCCCACATTGTGTTACCCTGAACTGGATCTCCAAAATCCAACCCCAAAAAATCTATACTACTTAGCACGTAGCAAAGAACTTTTATACATGCGCACATGTAGGTTAAGAGTAAGTGTGTGCGATGTGGAACTATATGGCCTGCACCGAGGTGGCGCCCCCAGCCATGGACGTGAATCTGAGGCGGGCAGGTAGTTGGATGAGTAAATACTGACCTCCCGTACTCACTACATCAAATGAAAAGGCTATCACGTATATTTTAGACTGACACCCCAAACTCCAGCATTCGTCCCCCATGCCAGTGCTCTCGGTTAAGGTGAAGGTAAAGCAAACAGTAAACACCACAGTATATGGTACCAGGATCTCACCACCCCTTTCTCATACATTCACCAAAAAAAAAAAAAAAGTACTTATATAGGGTGGTTGAAGTAGATAGTTAGAGAGGAAGCTTAACAAACCTCCGACAAGTCGGGAATAGGAACTGTAACTATTGTGATCTTCGGGCATTGATTTCCACCTACGTACAGACCTCTCCCGATTTTCTCACTTGCGTGTCTGATGTTGGATGTTTCTACCTGAGATATATTTGTACTTTCACGAATTTCTCTTTGTGTTGTTTATTCTTTAGGGGGGTATCTTGTACGTACTGAGGATACGGGGTTGGATCCACCGCACCAATTAGATGCACCACATGTGATTGTTCGCACAATGGTAATACTGTTGTCGAATCTCGAGATCGTACTTAAGGGCAGTCTCGAACCTTAATGGATGATCATTCACCGAGCTCATGCCTGGGAGATGCGGTCTCGAGTCCCAAACTAGATAGTCTAAATACGAGTAATAATTGACGGGGGAAAAAAAAAACCTCCAGGTGAAAGTGGGTCAGTACACCGAGCAGCCTCTCGTAGCATAATACTGGAAAGCAATATTGAGCCATTCAGACTCGGCATTATAGTTATTGGATCCTTTATGATTGAACGTTGCACGGTTCCCCATAATCCTATTTAGTCTAGTTCTAGGCCATAACTAGCCAACCAACGCTGTTTTTACCGCCAATTTCGAAGAAATCCTAAAATTCATTATCACAATGAAATGTCCTCCCATATACGACCCTGATGGTACCTATCAAAGCCTGCAAATAGATGTTGAACTTGAAGAAGGAGGGTAAACAAGGCAAGGCGTTGCCATACAAACCATCTTGCTGAATATCCACTTCCTGAAAACTAGTATGATAACAAAATTCAAGTACGTAGGCTTTATGACCTTGATACATACGATTGTCTAGAGGCATTATGTGGGTTAATTGATAGCGTTGGTGATTTTTTACATTTTGGCAAAGTTGGGGTATTTTGGTGTAAAAATGCCCCTGGTGGGCCACTTGTGGCTCGGGATTGTCGTGTAACAAATTAGTTGTTGCAGCAGAGCTTGTGTTGCAACTGCCCTGGCAAGCTGGCGTGTTCGTGCCGAACCGTTTCGGATGCCACTTTCGGATGGTCGCCTGCAAGTGCTATATTAAAACCAATATGAAAACGAACCGAGGCCACGCATCAGCAAGGCAGACAACCGCACTGCGACTCACATCACCTTCACTGCCCCAAACACCAAGTGAGCTGATCGGCGTGACAGGAAGAAATCAAAAAAAAAATTTTTAAACAAATAAAAAAACGCCGCCGCTAGCTGTGGAAGTACTTTAGATACGGATAAGCGTTGTGATTACTTCTAGGCAGCGAGAGAACTAATATTGGAGATAACGCCAAATTTGCCCTTGTATATCCTTCTATTCCTCGTCAGTATATATTGGTGTGATTCCAATATGTACTCGTTTTTGGGTGTTGCCACTGTCATGCCATTCTGCTGAATGCCTTGATCAAAGACCCTATTTCCCTTAGACTAGCCTATAAGTGACTGTACAGTTAAAAGCGTATGTCGATCAAGATATAGCCTTCGTAGGACAAGCCAGGAAGGCGCTGATCATCTACCTATACCTGTACCATGTCGAGGAATATGCAAGCTGACAAGATCGCCTAAGCAAAAAACCCCGATATTGTCGCCCATATCGACGGCTTATGCATAACAGAACGAGCCTTTAGATGGCGGTATTTTTCATACCCTATGTAATAACCCTTGACAATGAGTGAGGCCTTAAGCATCAGTTTCCTGGACTTCTGAATCGGATTCAGGGCCAGACTAGATTCAAGAGTATTGAAGCTGAGACTTGGGGGGATGTAATGCATACTGTAGCATGTGACACCGGGGCACGTGCAAGGACCATCCATCAATTGTAGTCTACAAACGGGCAAGCTTGCCTTGAGGAAAAATGAGCCTGAGGCTGTGGCTCCGGAGATATGGTGACAGAACACATGCGAAAATGTAGATGTAAGACAACAAGTATTTGTAAATAAATTGTTAAGTAATTTTCCGGGTACAAATCCATTTGAAGAACACCAGAAAAGATTAGGAAAATATTGTTCCATGGCCTCTACAACCTCCCGCGAACGAGATGTAACGCCAGCCAGCCAGCGCGGCATCCAAAGAATATATACTCTCCACACACATAGACGAAAAGCCAACAGTAAGAATCGCCAAAATGAACCTAACCCAATAAAAGAAAAACATGAAAAATTAGTTTGAGAAGCACCTTTTATACGCCGACTGTCTCTTGACCCACACCCCTTTTTATGCATTAGTTCTGCAGCCCTACCCCCCCCTCACTGTAGCTCGCATACGTCTACATTTTGGCTATCTGAATGTAGGCCGCAATTGCTTGAAAAAGCTGCAATATCATCGAGATTAGTGCCAACACAAGCACCGCAATCGCCGTCAGGAAAGTCCAATACTGCAACGTGTTCCTCGAGTCGCGAAACAACTGCCTTAACGAAGTCGGGTGCGCCTCTTTCAAAATGTCCTCCAACTCCATCAATCTCTGCCCGAAATATGGAAATTCCCCACACATATAGTTGTGCCGTGGCTTCACACTACTCTTCCAATCACAGGTCCAAATCTCTCCTATATCTGGAGCATGAATATAGTTCTGAAGAGTACGATCTTTTTTAATGAGATCATCGTAAAGAACCTTGCGACTCCCGGGGGTAGAGCCAAACAGCAGTTCAAAGGTTCGGGAAACCTCCTGTGTGAACTCCGGAAATTTCGAACCCGCAGGATACTGGTTAACCTTATCAGACGGGGGCCTGCATCGTACAAGCTTGTCAGCGAGATCGGTAATAAGCAATACCAGTAGAAGAAAGTCTTACAGAGCCGTGCAGTAATTGGAATAATAACAAAAGCCTGCTGTTTTGAAGAGTTTCACAGTTCGGTCCTGGAGCTGTAGATGCTCGGTTATATCTCGAGTCCATTCGAATTCTAAACCTGCAACTTTGCGCAACCCCTCGCCATTGAAACTTTTCGTGAAGAGATGCTTCCTATTAGTCGCAAAATGCCCTGGGCCCTCGAAGTTGACACGAGTAGGGAGACAGTCGTTAATAAGATCTCCCAACGGGCGATGCGCCGAGGGAACTGTAGCGGAGCCTGTGGCAGTCGGGTTGGTAGAATCCATTGCAACAGCTGCACTGGTTCCTAACCCTGGTATACAGAGCCAAATTGCAAGTATCCGCATAACAACCTCCGGTGAGATGGAAGTCGAGCCATCAGGATCCCTCGCCTGCTCTTCTTTCACGAAATCTCGTACAGTGCGAGTTGAACCAGTTTTCACAGAGAAATAGTCGACTACGTTCTTGAACTGTCCTATGGGATCTCCAGCGTATCGATTGTGCCGAAAGCCCTCCAAATGGGACCTTGCTGCATCGTAGTAGTCTTCAGCCATATCACTGACGCTCATTCGGAAGGTTTGTAGGTGCACGGGATGTTTGCATTTTGCTTGCTTCTTAAGTACAGCATCGTCAGGCTTTCCCGGAAAATTTGGAAAAAGTGATCTGGAGAACTCCTCGCATCCTAGTTTGTCGTGCTCGGTTTGCGGCATGGCTACCGTGGTAAATTCTGAAAAACGATGCGCAAATGAACGAGGAGAAGTGAGAGCTTGCAAGGCAAGTAAAGGCACAGGATAGAGAGAGACAGGAGGCCGCAGTATCAACTAGGGGGGTTGTGAATAGCGACAGGGAAGATATAGCCAAGCAGGTAATCAGCCATATATTTATAAAATCTTCAGGTCCGATGCAGCAATTGTCCCACCAGATAGGCAGTATGCACATACAACCACACCTCCCTGCCCCAGCGTGTCTCTTTCTGCTGATCTGCAGCATACTTCTACCTCCTATCTAAATATAACACCCTGAGGGGTGGTTTGAAGGTAATGAAAACACCGCGGTGGTCTGTGGATCCAACGTGATAGCATGAGTCGCTTGCTCATACTAGCACTGCTGCCTGAGACAATAGTTCGTAGTTTCCCAACACCCATAGGTGGCCATTGAGGAGAGCTGGAATTGGCAACTGAAAAAACCAATGCAACCTTCCAAACCTACTCGGGTACTTCGGCAAAGAAGACTGCTAGACTTCAGACAGTGGATCATACGACAACACACCCAAACTGCGTTGTTCTGTTGAGCATATAAATCCCCTTGCTCCCAGAAACAATTCCTGCCGCTATCGGCGTCCCGTCATTTTTCCTGTGATTCCATGTTCCTCAAGAGTAAATCGATAGCTTGTTCCAGTATCTTAGGTTTGGTGCTACCCGTGGTGCGCGGAACACTTCAATATTGCGCGGAATCCGTCTCATTGATTTCAAATACTGCAAAGACCTACCACGTGATAAGCTACCCACCGGCACCGGCATCCGGTATGCCTGGCGAACAAACAAGGCTTAGCACAAGACCACCTAATGCGATCGGCCTGGGTGACTGAATTCTTTAGATTTTGATTTCGACTTGTTGCCTAGGGACGAAAAGCCTGAGGAAAGAATGCAGACAATGCCACAAGGTTGCCTTGCTAGTGAGAAAGCCGCGAAGTGAAGCCATCCGTTCCGAAGATCATTGCATGTGACAGTCTGAGACACAGTATGTGTCAACCACTCCCGTGTAGAAAAGAGATTCCCAACCATAGCGGCACGCAAAAAGCAATATGAGGCTGAATAAATCCTCGAGGTTGAGACTGAACCTTTGGTTGGTTTGCAGTCCTCATACCTCAACGTGCCACTTTTCCCAGTTAGGATTTCCTTTTGGCCTGTGAACAACAACAAATAGCAGGAGCCAATCCATGTTTCGTACGCACCGCTGGCGCGATCATGAGGAATTCCACCCGAGTTACCCTTTGCACCTTGGGCTTTCGCAAAATAGAGTAGCCACTTCTCTCTTTTTGCGGGTCATGCAGATTAACTTATATATAGGTACCATTTGACCGATGCGAGTATTTTTTTTTTAAACAAAAAAAATAGTGTGCACCATAGGACGTGTTTGCCACCTTGGTAATAACTACACCAATCATCGTTAGTGATATCTCATCTCAGGTATAGATTTATAACTTACTCAGAGTCAAGTGTCATGTACATAGGTTTCAAAGCCTATCCTGACTGGTCTGGCTTAAAACGAACGAAATTGGCCGTGATCGTAACGCCAGGGCCGAAGAGTTGCTTTTTACCTACTACTATGTCGATATATTTCGTAAACTTGATGATGGAAAGGGTCAGGTGTAATCTCGGAGGCCTGGTGGACATTGTGGCACCGAAATACTCCGAGAAACTCGGCCAGCAACCATTGGTGCTTGGAGGTTCAGGGTAACTAGATAACAAAAACTCAACCGCCAATCAAAGGAACGCGGCGATTCCAACCAATTAGCGTACACCGAAATATCTCTGCTCAGTTTGAGTCCCATAACTGTGAATAATAAACCAAATATAAACCTGCATACCTACGTAATTATTAAATGCCTATTCATTATGAAATTGAAGTTTATGCTAGGTCTTAGACCTCGTGCAGGGGACCACATAACTTCTGCCTCACCATCAATTCTGGGAAGCTGCCGGGATTTGTATGTAAAACAAATCAAAACGCACTCCCAGAATCTGGGATTTTGCTGTTGAGACAGATTGATTCAGGAATCAAGCTCAGACTCTGGAAGAATTGTCATATCTGGCGAAATCCTAGAGATTTGTTTAATTTTCTTGGAGATAAGGCTCCCTTTTATTTTGATTTTTATATACTCAGGTACTTATATGTAGCTGTGGCGAGGGGCCATGATGAGCCAGCCAGCCGGAAACCCGGCTGGGTTCAGGCGCGCAGGTAAGGCTCTCGGATTGCCGGAAAACTCACGGAATTAGACACTCAGGGAATTAGGCTCTTCTGCCTATACTGGTGTCCTGAATGCTTGCCACTTACAGATAAGTCATTGGACCAGGCTCACCCTCTCCGCAGAGGGTCAGATTGAGGCATAGCGCTAGAAGGTTGCAAAAGGCCCTGTAGTCGCCAGACTAGAGTAAGCTGGGATAGGCTTAAGCGCGCTTGAGTGGACGAGAGGGGAACGATAGAGGAGTGATTCATAGGAGAGGATGGTAAAGGGTATTTTGGAGCTGAGGGTACGAGGTGGTTGACTGTATGGTTAGACCAGAGGATGCAAGCATAACCGTTGTCGAAGCTAGTCTGGATCGAAGCCATAGAGGGCCAGTATACGCTACATAGTTGTAGTTGCTCGAGCACTCGTAGGTCTACATATACTTCTTGCCGCATGCATATGTATCGGTAACTAGTAAAGTGTGATCTTGCTCAAACGCACTAGATCTTGCCGCCACCCGCACGAGTGAGTGTAAATCGTAGACACGCAGACTTTACAATCACCCCGTCCTGCCGTCGCTTAGACAAAATCGCACATCAGGCAATGCTATATATCATGCCAAGCCGTTGCCAAGTCTTGGACTTGGCGTAATATCTACCCCTTACCATATTATGATGAATGCCAATCTACGATATAGCCTCTTTTCCTGGTCTCGTGCCCTCTTTCCCTGATCTTGCGCCCTCTTTCCCTGATCTCGTGCCCTCTTTACCAACCGGTCTCAATGCGTAAGTCTCCAGATCCAGTAGCCTCTGAATGGCTCTAGACCGGGAACTTCGCCCCAAAATCCAAGCGACTTGAATTTTATATAGTATGGGTATCGAGGCTTATATCACCACGAGTTCGAAATAATACCAAGCCCCACAAATATTGATACTTTAGATAGATTCGGGCTATCTTTGATTCCATGAGAGGCCAGACTGCACAGGTAAAAGACATCTTACTCCATCCGCGATAAACTCAAGCAAACTTCTTGAGTAATCCTCAGACAGAAAGTTGTAAAACTACATATGCAGTTGCAGACTCCAGCTCCCGAAAACTGCCTCAATAGTAAACCCTGTGCAAGCTCCACTACATGAAATGTCAGTGGAGTCCCTTGCATATCTAGGGTTGTGGATGACGTTGATTGAGACATTCTCATGTCCACACCCCCATCAAGTATCAATCTCCTAAGGTGATTTCTGTAGACTGGTAAATGTTTGGGGTGCTTATTGCATAATTTAGTAAAGATGTTCCCAAAACCTAAAAGGCAAATATCAAACAAATTTTGGTTATATATTCACTATGAAGAAAAAAAGTTACATCCCTCACCATTTGTAAGAGTTGATCGTTCCGGGTAAGGCTGATATCGATAGCAACTTGAAAGTATACAAAGTGCTTTAGATGAGCCCTGTGCTATAGTCTTAAACATCGTCAGGTTGGCTTGTATGTAGCCATATCCGGAACGCTATCACTTTCCCTGAGGATATGTGTGCGTGAGGAAGCTATATTAGCATTAAACTCTTTCGAATAACCGCTTCAGTTGCTACTAAACTAGCGTAAAACAAAAACGGACCGAAAAACACTCTATCCTTGCACAACCCTGTCCTATACAATCCACCGTTCCTCAATGCGAAACCCATCCCCTTCACTCATTGTATCAAAGGTTGCGTGAAACTGGTGTCATTTTAAAGGATGTATGGCATACCACATTGGCTCGGTATAGCGTCGGTAGTGTGATATATTAAAGAATACAAGCTTCTTACACAACCAGACTACTTCTTACATACACAGAACCACAGCCTACAGATAGGTACCTTACCCCGATGAAATCTCGACGGAGCCCCTTGCGGTTAGCGCCTCGTAGGCGGATGGCGTTAAGGGAAGTCGCATCGGAGTGGCTTATTTCGAAGCTGGCGGACTTTAGGGCAGGTTTTTAACTAACTCGTACCCATCCCCCAGAGTACCTTATGGTCAGAATCGATTGTACAGTAGGTAATGTATATTATCGCAAGGCTAATAATATCAGTCTTGCGTTTAATGTAATCACAACGCCTAGCCGATGCTAACGGAAAGAAGAGTAATTATACATAGGATATCGTATCATGACGTCTAACTTGAACCAGCTCACGACCCACAACCACAACAAAACCGAATCGAGGGGAAGAATAGCATTTGGGCCCCTTTCATTAACCACCACTCTGCTGCAATGCAAGGCTGACTTGCATGAAAGATGCAATGGTTTGTAGGATAGATAGGATTAGACCGGCGGCAGTTAGGCCAAAAACGACAATGGCTACAACAAAAGTATAATATTGCAGCTGATCTCTTGAGTCACGCATTAGTGTTCTGAAGTTGCTTGGCTGAACCTCCTTCAGATACGCTTCAAGGATCAAGAGGCGCTCAGCGAAGTATGGAAAGTCCTCGAGATGGTATGTAGATCTAACCAGGGCACGTATGTTGGCCGTACGATACTGATTTGGCAAAGAGTGCTTTCCTTCTTCAGTCCAAACCGCACCAAGCTTGCGGTTTCGGAGCCTCATGGGCGGGAGTAGTGGCTTGAGGTCCCGGAATGGTTTTTGAAATTCCCGGAATATTTTTCGTCCTTTTGAAGATTGGTCGAATAGTAAAGTAAGTGTCCGAGAGACCTCTTGGGTATATTTTAACGGGATTGGAGTGATGGCTTGCACCTCTGGGCGCATATGGTCCCCAGCGGGTAAACGCCAACTGTGAAGCACAGGTGAGTACCAATGTTGCAAAATATATGGGGTAAACCTACTGAGCTTTATAGGACACAGAAAATTCGTCACAGCAGTGATTCTGTGAGTAACAAAATCCCCCAGTCACGAATAAATACAATCTCCGATTGGGTCGGTCAAAGTAAAGATGAGAGGCGATATCCCATGTTCGGACAAGTTCCACATTCCCAATCAATACAAGACTGTCCCCACTGAAAGCTGCCCCAAAATTATGCGACCTTTGCTCGGCGAAGGGCTCCGAGGGATCATTGAATGAAACACGCCGAGGCAAGATTCTCATGAGATCAATAACGTTTAGGGCAGGTTCCGAAACAAAAGACAATACAGTTGGTTTTCCAATGGAGTGCAGGCAGAGCCAAAGCGAAAGCATCTCAAATACAAGAATTGGCGGGAAATCAGTGTTGGCAGCTATAAAATCGGCGACCGATGTTGCCTCTTGGTTGGCTGAAACTTTAGCAAAGAATGACACGACTGCCACGAAAGCATCAATAAGGGTGGTGGTCAATATTCCTTCCTCGAGGGGTAATTCTTCACCAGATTTTTCTCCCTTTTCAGGGATTACCTCGTGCTCATTCATTTCTTTCTCCGGCACCGGATTCGGTATGGACATAGTCGGGTTGGCACTAGACGTCAAGGTGGGCTCAAGAACATCCTGGACAGGCACTGAGAGCTGCTGGCTCTCATTCACTGGAGAACTTGTGGGTGGAGCCGCACCTGGACGAGGCCCGGCAGGTAGAGGTGGCGGCAAGCGTGGGGGAATTTTCGAGTGCGGCTGCGTGGCCTGTTGATCTTGCGAGGGCACAGTACTTTCACTATCGCTATGGTCACCCTCCGAAGATTCTTCGTCCGTTCCCTCTACTCCCGTACCAGCAGCCATGGGCACTGGCTGCTGAGGTACGATGAGGCTCGTGGGGCTCGCTACCCAAACATTGTCAGTAACTTCACTAGAGCTCAATACAATATTTACTCACAATGGATTGAGACTGTGCTTGTCGAGGTGCGGGGTTCCTCCTTCGTTTTCAGGACCTTCGAGTCACTTTGCCCTTGGGCATATTTTTTCCACGATCTCCATTCGCGGAGCTGTAACAGTCGGTTCTCCAAAAATCGGCAATAATCGGACCCCATCTCCAACCTTTTGGCTTCATCCCGATCTTTCAGTCCTGGAAGGACGCAATCAATTAAGCGAAGACGCGCAGGAGGGTCAAATTGCCACTGCCTTTCGCGATGAGAGGAGGCATGCATCTGCTCATCTTGTGGGAGAGTCACATTCACCGCCGACCAGAAAGCATTGTCGTAATTCTCACGGTCGTTTGCCATTTCGATGATTGCATCTGGAGAGGATATCACAATTGCGGGGAGCAATTCCACTATAAACTCGGCGCGCTTACTGCGCTTCAGAATCTCGGTTGCCCTTACGCTCTATTAGTTGCCAGCATGGCATCTGTTGTGATCTGCGCTGGCAGGGATCTGAAAATAGAACACTTGAGCTCCCATCAATACCGGGACCCCTTTCTAATGGCAAAATGATTTTGTCATTCTGAGATCCTTGTGGAAGCTTGAATTGGGCAATCGCGTCGTAAGAGCAATAATGTAGAGTGTCAATGAATTGAAAATAACACGACACTCTGATCATACCTGTAGAGCGAATCTGAGGGACAGCTTATCTAGTTACCGCCTCGCCATGGGCTTTTCACGAGCACTGACTTTTAAGCCCCTAAAAATGACGCTAGTGGTAGGTAGTGGTTTTCTGATGAAGGTGTTTGGGTTGGTGTTGAATATTTTTTTCAAAGATTGCGCCCTGTTTAAGGTCCTTGGGATGAGCTCAAGTCAATGGTCGGGTTTTTTATGCCCAGACCCGTGCACAGTACGTACAGTGCCTAGGAGAAAGTTATAACACACTCATATTTTTTCTTTTTTTGTCTCAGGCCAAGCTTCTAGCGTGAATGATGTGATTGCATAAACCCACCAAAATAAAGCTTTTGAGGGCTACTAAATTGCGGAGGAGGGCTTCACATTACGAGGACTATATCGAAACCTTTTGAGGGCTATTGAACCTGAAATATAGTTGCTATGCAGAGGTATACGAGGGCCCTTATTGCATATCTGAGCCTGGGCATGCATGTCTCATGCATGTCTGAGGTGCGTTATAACTTTCTCCTAGGCTCTGTATCAACTTATACGCATTTGACAGGTCTGAGACTAATTCTCTACCTCAAAAGGTCTAAAGCGCCACAGTGTCTTGCCAATATTTGGATTGAAAGTTCCATGATTTACATGTACATTCTATCCATCCATCAGCGGTTCAGGTTTAGCGGCTCAATATCCAAACATGAATCGGTTTCACCAATCCAGCTGGTCCGCGGCCCACGCTGAACTTAAATTTAACTTCACAACGTCAGCGTTCCAGACTAATGACGGTCATCGATTCCCCACAACACATCCCGTGCCAAAATAGATCTGTATTAGCATCTTACAGATAGAAACAACCAATATGAACACAATATTAACACAATATGAACACAATAAAATACCCAATACCCTATATAAAAAACAATTTCTAGAAAGACGAAGGAAACTATTTGAGAATTTGAGTGTATGATGTCGTTAGATGTGCCGCTCCTTAAAATATACCGTTGACAATTTTGCTGCCAATTGTAGCACCCTGACGTATCGTATCTTGTTAGCTTCACCATCACACCATGAGAGAATGCAAAACCATTATGCGGCGGTGAGATAACATACAGCTCCAAAAATCGCTGCATTCCCCAACTTGCTACCAAACTTCTTTCCATTTTCCTCAAGCTTGTCCTTTCCTTTCTCTTCCTGCTGTTGGGGCGGTTGCGGTGCGCTAAATCCTGAATTCGGCGCACTCCCATGTGCCACATTCGTCATCATATTGATATCATGTGGTGGATTCTTCACTTTCTTTTCATTGTTTGCAATATCTTCCGCAGTTGCCGGGGTAATCCTGTTCTTTGGAACCCACCCTTCCTTGCCATTACTCATCAAACGCCCATACAACCACTCGTCTCCCGTGGCATCCAACGCGATGATAAGATCTGTCTCCTTACAAGGAAGGTCACTTGGGTCATCGCCATAGTAATCGAAGAGGGCCTTGTAGATATTTTGGGTGTTATAGCTTGGTGGGGGAGGTAGGGCTGGTGCGGGGGCTGTCTTTTCTGGAATCGGTGATGTGGTGACTGTCGAGGTACTCGTTTTGGTCCGTAAAGGAAGCGGCGGTTTTGCCGCGGCAACAGCTGCTGTGCCTGGAGCCACAGAGGCTATTTGTACTGGAGCCCATTTCTTTGCGACCTCTGGTGCAGAGGTTGAAGTCTTATTTGTAGGCTTTGCTGTCTCTAGTTCGGGGAGGAGGGCAATTATTCGGGAGAGGATAGTGGGGTCGATCAAGTCGGATTCTCTGAGAAACTCAAGCTCCTGCAACAGACGAGATTGGGCATCAGTATTATGTCCATCCAGAGCTTAGAAAGCTAGGAGAGATGGTACAACTCACGGTTTTGATGGTCTTAATAGACCTGTTGGCCATTGCTTGAATCGACATATTAGGCAATCCAAAGCCAAAAATCAAGGGTGATAAATAAACTCGACGTATGCCACTTGGGATACTCGTCTTGTAACGTATAGGTGCGTATAAAAGCTATCAGATTCCAGCAATTCGCGAGGGGTTCGAGAATAAAAATATTGCTCGAAACGTACGCAAGCTCACTCCACCCAAGCTTGGTCTGCACTCAAAAATGGGGTATTGCTTAACCCAACCAGGATAGCGTCCTGCATCATTGCCGGATATTCGGGTGAGGGATCCATGTTGACGGGAACTCTGGGCTATTTTTGTAAACTACCGAGGTCTTTCTATTATCGCCATTCTGAATTCGAATATCACGGCAAAGGAGTCTTTGCATAGAGAATGTTGGGCGTAAATGTAAATCGGACGTAAGCACATTTGGTTCCGAGATCAACGGAGCATTCCTTACGCCTATTTTCCGAGTATAGTATAGTGCGCAGCGAGCACGGAAACTGTATCAGACTGCTTGTAATTGGGCAGCCAATTCTCACGTGCCGTAGATCATCAGGGCTCGAGCCCTCCAGCACTGGCCAAGTAGTTGAACCAAGCTTTCATAAAACCCGCCTAGTCCGAGTTAGTGGGACTAAACATAATCCATATTTTAACTGACATAAGGAATTTCCATACCAGTATTTTAGCTAGTGTACTCGGTTGAGTCTTTCCTCTGAGTAACGTAAATTCATTATATATGAGCTTCATTATTCCCTACTAAGATTCTGGAGATATGCAGTTGCTGTCCCCCGAAGACAGAGGATCTGAAACCCGTACTCCCAAAAAGCGTTGCATGAATACCAGAGGAGCCTTCATTATACTTAAAGGCAACTAGAAAATATATTCAATTCTTCCCAGGAGCTTCAAAAACCCACATAAAGGACGCAGCCGTCTGCAAAACGGCCAGAATTAAACCCAATGCAGTCATAACAAATACCATCACAGCGATCATGAATGTATAGTATTGCAACTGATCTCTTGAGTCCTTCAACAGCTCCCTCCATGTCGTTGGTTTCATCTCATTGATGAACCTCTCAAGGATCAGTAGCCTTTGTCCAAAGTAAGACAATTGTGTAATCTTGAAAATAGCCATATTTCTACCCCGCATACTATCCAGTGCGCTTAACATCATCGGCTTGCCATGGGCATCTTTTGTCCAACTGCAGGACCGGGCGTTGTACAGAGGATTCTCTGATGTCTACAGGGGGCTAATCATCTGCCTCCTCTTGCGTAAGGATGGTAATAGAGGTCGTAAGTCGGGGTCGGTGGCTTGGAATCTGTTGCACACGCCGGGAGGCAGGCGAAGAGCAGAGTATGTGCGTGCCAGTTCGTAAGTTAATTGTTGTTTGAAACCACCACCATTAGCGAATCCTCAGTCAACTTTGCCGCCACGAAATCAGTAGATATCATGAACAGAAACCCACCTCTCGCGATCGAAAAGTATTCCGCCAGCTGCTATTATTCCAGGTGACCCCGGGAGTCATAAATAGAAATAATGTCCTGACTCTTTTATCAAAATCAAGAGGGTTTCCGGTGGTTCTTGTTCGGACAAGCTTGAGGCCAGCTAAATTAACTAAACGGTCGGCATTGAGGTTCGTTTTCGTAAAAATATAGAGGTCGTCATCTTGTCCCTCCCATTCTATAGCGTCTGCTATGGCGTTACTCTTTTCCATCATATTGCAGACCCGGAGGTGCATATACCATTAAGGATCATAACATGACTCCCGACTGAAAGCCATTGCTGAACACATACATATCCCAATCATTTGTAACACTTGTTTTGGGTCGAAGTCTGGACGGGCCCCGCAAAACGCTGAGATTGTTTTATCGCCGGCCTCAATGGTGTAACTACCAAAGTATGCCGTACTGATAAGAAAATTCTCTACTTTTTCCTCCAAGGTTGCTTCAGGCTCAGCTTCTACAGTGATGATAGCATTCTCATCCACTGCAACCGCCGCCTGTGACTGAGCTTCTGAGGCACTTGTAGTTTCTATGCGTGCATTGTTAGTACACAGGGTAGCGAGGCTATTGTCTGCAACAACTGCCAATCTGATACTGGAAGTACGGACCTATTACTGTCTGACCCGTCACTATGATTGCATTTCCATTCTCACTTGCATGAATGGACGAAGGTCCTAAGCGCTGTGGGGAACCTAAGGGGAGGCCGTCGAGACTCCCTACGGTATTTGTTGTGGAAGTACCAAGCAGGCTTGGTGCCAATTGTGGGCGAGGCCTAGGGGGTACTGGTGGGGCCCTAAGTGTGGTAAGGACGACGACTCTTTCTCTGCCGGACTTGGGGTTATCGAAATGGGTGGGGCTTCCGAAGACGGCCCCG
>Ga0307511_10002867_pt1 | contig 17885 bp, 19 predicted proteins | sample 13_EM_MG_FD_200266 | JGI IMG/M metagenome (GOLD analysis project Ga0307511, IMG submission 200266) | Populus trichocarpa ectomycorrhiza microbial communities from riparian zone in the Pacific Northwest, United States - 13_EM | ecosystem: Host-associated > Plants > Roots > Unclassified | place... | reverse complement strand
CAACGCCACCCCCCCCCCCCAAAAAAAAAAAAAAAAAAAGGGATCATTGGGGATTATTTTGCCTTACAGGGAAAATAAGCAAGTTAAGTAACATTGCAAGTTACCTAACCGATAGAACTTTTTTTTTTATATATTTTTATTTCTATTCCTTTTTTTATGTCAACAATATTCGTAGGAAACTATGTATAGCTTAGCTAGTTAGCTAGCTGGCAAAAGACAAGTTAAATATATATATATATATTTGCTAGAAATTAAAAAAAAAAAAATTAAGTTGGAAAAAGAGTCAGTGAGGGAATCTGAATTAATATTTGTAATAATTCTCATCATGAAGATGAGGTGGGGCGTTACCCTGAATTGACCTCACTCTGGAACGCAACCAACAAGTGTGACACAATTAGGAAGTCCCTGGCAATCCACATAATTTAGTCGATTGCGATGCGGTCGATTTTCTTGGGGGCTACACTTGAGAGATGCTATCGCCTGGGGCCCCGTACAATCACGAGTTGAAGCTTGATCATACTAAGTAGTCTTCGATAAAACCTCAATATACGTGCGGTATCACATCACTGCTTTTTGATATCAATATTAAATGCCAAAAAGTGAAGCCCGCCCTAAGCTAAGCTAAGAGCTCACATAAAATCCTGTCGTTGAAAACAAAGAATAACATCAACTATCCTCCCATCATGAAGCCCTTAACACAAGAGACGCTTCTTGCTGATACGCTTCTTGCTGATACGGGTTTCCTTTCTGCAATAACCCCCAAAGAAATAATCACTGCCGCTCAATGCCTATTTTTGATGTATGCTCACTCCAACTAGAATTGGGCAACAAGGTCTCGGACCTTCATAGCCAATTCCTGACATCGCAGAATAGTTAGCATCTATGGGGCATTATGTTGGATAAAGGGATATAAGATGGGAGGACTTACATCTGTTTCCCCCCTAGTCTGACTTTCGCTATAAACCCTCACTGCATTCTCCGTTCCACTCGCCCTAGCAAACGCCCTTCCGAGCTTATACTTCCCAACAAGGGCATCGATCCTCTCCTGCAATCCCTCCGGACTAACCAGCTTCCTCTCAGCATCCGTAGTCTGGAAGATCGCCCTATCGTTGACCTCCACCCTGACCAGTCTGTTGGGAAGATCCGTATATGTACTATCCCACTCCTTTGGTGACCACCCCTTGTGTGCAAGAATCACCTCGACCATCAATAGATCCGACAACGCATCTCCAACTGTCTGGTTAATGAGGTCTGTCAAGGCTTGGAGGCTGTCCAAGGAGGTCTTTTGGGCAGGGGATTGTGCTTCGTGGGAAGCGATGGTGGAAAGACATGTGGGGGAGAAGAGGACGGTTCCGTGTCCGTTGGCTTCGAAGTATACACCACAGTCATACTTCAGGGCGGCGTGGTGGAGATGCTTGACCCCGGTTGGGGTGCAAACGGTCGGAAGCTGAAGTGACTTTTGGATGTATGCCGTAGAAGCACCGTTTGCGTAGGCGGTTTGCACGACTCCAATTCGAAGACCGTTTAGCCCACAGGCGCGGGCAAGATCGCCGATGAAAGATGCAGCAAGAGTGGCAATTTTGTCACCGTCAAGCATGTGGAAGGTGTTGTCAGAGTCAATATAAAAGTACATCAAGCGGTCGGCATCACCGTCAAAGGAGGCATATCGGGCACCTGGTTGCGCGGGAGTTCCTGGGGGCATGCGTTGCTGAGTCTTAACGTAGTCTGCACCACAGCTGTGGTTCAACTTTGATGGGGTGTCAACATCGTCGTTGATGATCTTGTAGTCAAAGTGGTCCCTGCCAATGTATTCCGCCAACTCCTTCATCTTCGGTGCCCCGACTCCATTGGCTGCGTCAATGGTGACAGGACCATTTTGGTGCTTTCCCTTCATCAAGACCTTGTATGCATCCCCAATCTTCCTGTAGTACCCCCTCTCTGCGGGCTCTCCGTAGGCTCCCTTAGTGTTGATGCAACGTACAACGTAGTGCAATTGAGGGGTGGTGAGGATACCATAGTCCTGGGATTTTGTTCCGGCTGCGTTGAGTGCGTCAACGAGGGATTGGACTAGTGCTGGGCCAGATTCACGGGTGTCCCTGGCATAGGCAACATTGGCGGGGGCATCTGCTCGGATGTTGGCCTTCTTAATGACTAACTCGTAATTCTCAAGCAATTCATCGTCTGTAGTGGAGTTGGCAAGTAATGTTGCGTACTTCTCCCAGTTGGCCTAAGGATACGAGCGTAAATTACAATACCCCCATACCGTAGGTTCTATGCAATAACATACCTCCAACATTTCACCCTATATTTTTAATGTCCCAGCATCAGTTCTGAGACTCCCATGAAATTAAGGGGAAAGGTGAACGAACCATAGGATCTACGAGCTTCACCCCATTGTCCTCCGGGGGATTGTGAGATGCAGTAACCATAACACCAATCGTCTGTCCACCCAGCCTCTTTGATCGTAGACCAGCCAGCAATCCAACCCTGAAAATTACAGAGTCTAGAAAGTCCCTGTCAAAAACGAGTCTTAGTACTCATTCCTATCCCATTCGATTTAGAGGCTCTGAAGGCATACGCTTTCATTCGGAACTGCATGGGCACAGAGTCAGCATCAAGCTCCCCCCTAATGATTGCCCTGGGGGGGGACCTACTCCAGCCGTTCCATAGGAGAAGAGAGCCCCCTCCGGCTTGGGGTGCTGTGCAGAAGCTTCAACGATTCCAGCCATTGTGGTGTTTTATTGTAAAAATTAAACGGGTTATAGAAGGTTGAAGAGTCTGCAACTACCGATATGTCTGTCAAGGAGATGATGGTCAATGTCAATGTCCCGAATGTCAATGTTCCAAATGTCAATCCACCTGAGCTGACAATTCCGCTGGGGACAAGGCTGTACCTTATACCCTTGCCCAAGAATTTAATTGCTTTTCTCAGGGGCCGCTGTAATGCGAGAGAAACGTGGGAATGTTAACGCCGCTGACGCCAGAGGAGGAAATTGGTCACTCTCGATATTTTTGGTGGAAGGGGAAAAGAAACAATAGAAGGGCTACCGTAGCACAGAGCTGTGGGTCAAACAAACAGTGCGATCGATTGGAAAAGGACACAGGGACTGAAGCCCTTGATTGTTACCAACGGTACCAGCTCAATTCCTTTTTTTATTGGAGGGCAGTTGGAAGGGCAGCTATCCAGCTTCGTACATACCGGTAGATACAGACAGTACCGGTATCAGGCCACGGTTATCCTCAACGCTTAGTGGCGTGGCTCCAGATCAGAAGAAATCAACTACAGAGAAGCCCGGCCGCCTAGGTACCGGTACCAGTCCCCCTCCTCATGTCACTGTCTGCTCACCATCGTGGTTATTCCGTACCTTCCGCTAAACCCGAAGCAGCCTGCATGCAAACAACACAGCATTCGTGGGGTACGCAGGCCTGCAGCTGGGGGGGAGCTGCTGGGGTTCACTCCTCACTGCTTGCCGGTAGCTTTCAGGACACATTTATGACTGATCACCAGAATCCATGATGGGCATGAGCCGGGTTTGGAGAACAGGTGACTCGGAAATCTCAATCCTAGTGTGAGACAACAAAAATACCCCACCGGAGGCGGGTTGTACCAAGTCTCCTTTGTATATATCACCACTAATTGTTTCAGAAGGTTTCCCCTATCGAGTTTCTCTGATTGCGCCCCCGTGCCGTGTTGCATCCTGAAAGCTCCGGAAGTGGCATCTAATATCACTTGAGGGAGAAAAAATCCCTGGAAGACGGGCAAGCCTTCTTGTGCAGAAACCCGCATGCACAAGATCTGTTTGGGATCTAAGTTGGAGAGGCATGATTTCCTCTGCCTTGTCGACAAGCATAATGCTGAGCCCAAAATGATATATGGGTTACCTACATTAAGAACACCAAGCTTGCTACTCTCTCCATACCACCTGCAGGACCAATGGAACATGAGACATTAGGGCTGGGGTTGCTCCGCTGGCAGTCAGTCCAATACAACACGGAAACTCGGATACCTACGGGTTGTAAAAAGGCGAATTCCCCTTGTTGCAATGAGGGCAGGTGCCCAGCCCTCGCAGGAAGTCGTCGACATCATTGTGCAGAAGGATATAGGGTAAAGCTTTCGATCACTCGTCACCTATCAGCCTGAGATACAGGATAACTCGAGATCACTGGCTTTACTAGAGAGTAAATCCCCTGGTCATTTACCCCACAAATACAGTGTCACTGGAGGTACGCTGAATCTACCCCACAGCACCACCCATGCAGACATATCTGAAAGTTCCACCCATGTGATGATACAAGCTGGGGCCAGGAGAGGAAGAGGTCTCCCCTGCGGAGTCGCTTATCCAATGCTCAAACCGCCAGCTTCAACAAATATGCCACCATAATCACTTGGTAGCTATCATATCTGATATACCCCACATTACGCTTACGCTTCAGAGATCTTCTTTATTACGTCTTCTCAAAGCCAGAGACTGATAAGTCTGATCGAAACTGACAGGTGCCTCGACCCTTTGCACTGGGTGGGTTCGGATTATGCTCGCTCTAGCTTGGTGGCCACTGAGAGACGGTCTAGCAAAGCAGAGGCACAGATGACAGCTTACCCCCGCGGCAAAGTTCAACATACGTTCAAGGGATGACCTGGATCTACTTCCTAGACGGGGAATAAGACCAATGGATGTCCGTACAGCACATCGGACGCTGGCAGAGGCTACATCTTCGGATCCCCTATATGGGGCCCCACTGTGGTTATTATTATGTGTGTGTTGGAGAGGATCCAGTGCGGCAACCGCAAAGTGTTCCTGTAGGACTCCAAAACGAATACCTGGAGGAGCTCCAGGGATAGTGGAGCAAGCACAGGCCTTAGAGAAGGCTACCCTTCAGAGCTGGGGCATCTGAAGCATCCATAAAGGTACAGTTTGAATTAGCGGAAAGAACCAGGGGGTCTTTCCTACCGCCCAAATATCAACGTACTTGGGAAACATGTTCAGGAGGCGTTTATGAGAATGGATTATTACTAGTAATTATACACAAATATAGGCCTTTGCAATGTTACATCTTCCGAACCTTCTTGGCTCTAGGAAGCAGATGCGGGAAATACATGCCAGAGGGTACCCTTTGATTTGAGATCCTATCCGCTTGTTTCCTATTGCAAACGTCCTCAATTAACGCTGTTTGAGGGAAATTCTGTTTTTCAACCACAATACTACTGATACAGCCCCGTAGAGTCTCTCCAATGAGGCCTCGAACGACTCCCTAACCTCAGCTCTCTCAGTCTACAAGCGCACAGAACCCATTTCCAAAATAGTCCTCTCCCAGCCTAGCTACCTTCCCTCCTTCCGCCCCAAGCCGACCCAAAATTAGTACACCATGCAAGAGCAGAACACTGAAACAAAAGAGGTGCCAGGCGGCTTGCTAGCAATTCCAGGCTCTCAGTTTCGGACTGAGACTAATTGCTTGTCATGTTGAACTACGAAGTAGGAGAAGTAATTTAATAACTCTATTGCTTTCTTGCTATACATTGAGTGCTCCATGATTCAGTGTTCGCTAACTGACCCTTTAAGTTTAGAGGCCGTCAATGCGTACTGTGGGTACCTAGAGACCTTGTCATATAATAGGAGGCCTTGTTTAGAATCACTGAGGGCGGGAGAGAGGCTTGGGAGAGAGGTCACCTGGGTGAAATACTGACTGGTTTACCATTGGGTATTATTATCACCCAGCGCATACCCTCGCTGCCACTCTTCATTCCACTAATTAATAAATACACATATATATGGTCATAGGCTGTATATGATGGTGCAGAATTAGCATGCTATTGAAGTCCTCAGTGGAGCTAGACAAAGAATCATCATTACTCACAAAGAGGAGGCAGGAGCTTCTTAAACGTCTTGCTATCATTGAAGTGAGTTATATAAGTAACATGACCAGTCTAGCATCATGGGTATCTAGGCCTCTGATATAGGTTTCTATCTTCGTTGAGTTTCAAGCTCCTTGTGTATCATCAACCATCCTCCGTCCATCTTATGAGATTATTAGAGAAATCAGCAGACAAGAGTGTGATTGCATGGCATTGAAAATGTAATTTCACTGCATGGGAGTGATATATATATATATATCTGTCTTCTGGAATAGTATCCAATCTCACAAAGGTTACTTTTGGTTTTCTGGAACCGGGAGTTCAGGGTAACTAGGAAATCGAGATCTCATGACTGTAGGCCTCATTTCGATATAGACCCAAGTAGCTCAGTAGTACCTCTTGTAGTGAAAAGGTACTAGCACAAGCCATTGGTACCTACAGCAATTACCCCCGTGTAGACGAGGTTGCAGGGGGCCTGATATCAATTGGGACGTGAGGTAAAATAAAAGGATACCAATGTTGTAACAATCGAACTCTACATCCTCCCACGAACGTCAAAGCCTGTTTTAAACCCCCATATTTTGTTTCGAACCTAAACCCTATAGTTTAAAACTACAAACTACCCGAGAAACCAGCAGGAGGCTTCTTATAACGTTATATTTATAACATGAGTCACGTGAAGGGATGTACTTGCCCCAAAAAGGGGAATCAGGTGATAACCTCAGAAGGGGGTAGGTATACTTTGTAGTGTGCTAAGCGGTATAAAAACCCCTTTGTTATAAGTCATGATTGTAGATTTATTACGCCTTTGTTATAAGAAACTTGACGCTTTCATTGGTCTGGTTGGCAACAAGTTTGGTAGCTAGTTAGTTACATGTTTGTTTGCGTACTAAAAAGCCAAGACATCAGTTTGAACCAGACCCTCTTTCGAGGGGAGCTTGTAACCAACCAGACTACGTTTTTACAAGTATATCCGTACTAAGCAAAAAAACTTAAGAGACTTGCGTATAACGTCTTATGATGGGGGTTCATTTTTATATAACGGCATTCACAACTCGACTCCCCTCCAACCCCAACTACCCCGAAGCTGTCGAGGGAGAGAAGAAGAGTCCCGATATGTCTGGCACAGGTCTCACCCAGCTGACTGTCTTCTTCACAAAGCCGCCGCTCAGCAGTGCTGATCGATATTGCTAGTGCCGACTTGATTATCAGAGCGACTAAGGAACCTTATGCTATCGCTATACGAACGATACAACTATTTTTTACAAACATATAGAGAGACATCGAAGAGTACTTGTTTCACCTATCCATAATATTCACCTTACTGAAGCTCGGCTTTTAGAACTTCAGAAATCTCCATTTAGTCCGAGAATATACCTCCTTTGTGGAATATCTGACGAGGATCATACTCGGAGCAGCATAAGAGATTCAAAGTAATAGAACATGCAGAGATGCATCTTCTACGTCATTACCCCGAAAATCTTATACTTCCCGGCATATCTAAATACTGCTGTTATACTACGCAATCTCCTTGCATATGATGAGTCTGATATATATCAAAAAACTACAAGGCCCGGCGAGGAAACGCAACTCTTTGAAAATCTTGTGCAGATCACCCGCCACTTGGGGGATATCCTGGAGCTTAAATTGGGGGGGACAGCTACGAAGCTGGTGCCTGATGAGGTCAAACGGGTGTGTGAATGCTTGAAGGGTACTTGGGTTCACTACAACTGAAGCTGGATGGACAGCCGTGCTCAATGACCTACTCGAGGCTGGCAATGTTGCGGCTGTGGATGAGTCGTTTGTTGCAGAGGCAGTCAATAACGCCCTCTCAAGGTACAAAGATCCTCGTCATAAACTAGATAGTTTGATGAGTACTGATTCACAAAAGAATAGGTACAAAGGCCACCCCAATACCAAGCGCTGCCCAATCCACTGTGAAGATACACTTGTGCAACACAAACATCCACATTCCTCTCCTATGCCCCTTTATACCTATATCGGTGTGAGCAAGCTCTCATGTCCCCTATGCCATCTTTTCCTACAAGAGTTTGGGAAAGAGACGGGGAAAATGTTTAAAACAAAGGGGACGCATAGTAAGATCTATTACCCGTGGGGGTTCCCTAGACTGGGTAATAAGGCACTGAAGGGGAGGTTGTAGGCGAAAATGGCTAAAGAAATTGCCGTGTGGGTAGTCAACTGGTCAAGGATGGTAGGGTAAAGGAGAGGGCACGGAGTGATAGTAAAGTGCATTAGTGGAGAGCGGGCCGGGTTTTGATCATGTCCCCGAATGCTCATTGGATGGGCTTTATGGGATGAACTTTATGGGATAGTTTGGCAGAAATTCCAAAAGAAGCCCATCTACAACCAAACTCGCCAACCAGACTTGTATGCAAGTATCTCAACTCTTTATTCTATTACCAGGCTTACAACCAAACTCGCCAACCAGACTTGACCTTCAATACCACCTCGAAATGACGGAACGTAAGGATACCACCCGAATAGTCGTACTTAATAGGAGAAAATCCAAAGTGAAGACTTTTTCCAGCGAGAAGAAGCTGGATTCTTACGTGAACAAGCAGATACCACAAATGCAGGGTTACTTAATGCTTATAGGAATAAACCTTTTTATCACAAATTCAAGAATAACTATCAAAAAGCTAACTACCATCAGCTTTGAATGATTCTCCAAAGAATGGAATGTGAAGGAAGGGCTACGTAAAAATTTTGAGATAATAGTTCCATGCCAATCCATTCATTTTTTTTTACATCAAAACATGCCTACTTTTAAAAAAAAAAAAATCTTAGAAAATTACAAACACCATGAATTAACTTATTACTTGCATACAATATGGAAGCAGTTGCTAAGTTACAGTCCAGTACAATTGCCCTCCATGTATGTATGTATTAGGTAGCCCCAACACCAAAAAAGTGCCAGCGTTAGTTAAATTCTGCTCAAGTAGATTACAGACTATGAAAGGACCTACAAAATCAAACTTAGAAGGGGAAAGAAAAAATATAAGCCCTTGGACCGGTATTTCATCGGCTGGAATTTTTTTTTGGGGGGGGTGTTCTGTTACATGGCGTTAGCCATACAAATTTGTTATGGAAAAGATAGATACTTTGGTTGAAAAAACTTTTGGATTTTCCACTGAGCATTTAAAAGAGGATGAGCTTTTGAGTCCTTGAAAATGTTGGGGCTTTGGGTGAACGTGTTGGTGGTGTTTAATATTTTCGCAAAGATGGTTGTAAATCCGTCCCCGTGCAAACACCAGTAGAGTAGGAATCCACCACGAGGCCCATTAATTGTTATATATATATATACCACCAGTTCCTGACCAAATATAATAACAAGAAACTCAAAACAGCAGAATATAAAACAGACAGAAACCTACAAATCTAAAACGCCCATATACTTTGGTTCATCAAACTCCCCTGGTGAATGCCTAGCTAGGCCCCCAGTACATATAGCCACATATCGCCTCTCCTTGGGTATTGAAATTGCCATCCCTCAGTCCATCCTCCTCACATCCTCATCCCCCCCTACCTCCCTCTTCGCATCCCTAATCAAAAACCCATACCACATCACCGTCGGCGCTACCGTCGCTGCATGCCACAAGCTATGCGCATCAACCGCTTCCCATAGTGGCGGGAAATCCAATAACTCCAAACTCATCGCCAGAATCAACCACGTAACAATCAATCCCGGAGTCGCTGCCCACAACTGCTTCAGCCTTGAATAATGCCTGATTGCAAAATACGACCAGATCAGATTCGTCAACGCCCCAATCACCACATTAGCTGCCATGTTATACGTGTAGGACCATCGGATACAAGTGAGGTAGTATACATGTGCTGCGTATAGCGAGAAACACACAAGCGCCCAGAGATAAAGTCCAAGTGGGGTCGGGGTGGACATAGCTCCCGAGATTGCGGCTTTCTCCTTGACAGTGCTCGGGGCAGAGGAAGTACTGCTGGGAAAATTCCATTTCCAGACCTTGACCGGCGCAAGAAAGAACCCATACATGACATTCGCCCCCGCTGCGAAATAATCCATTCGCTCCGTAAACTGGAAATCCCTAGTATGGAACACCGCAGACCAGAACCAGCACACAAGACCCATATACCCAAAGAGTCTATAATACCAGTGGAGAGGGTAGCTCCTAGGGACCTCCCTATTCAGACTCTTGAGTCCATACACATGAGCGTAGAGATTCGCAAGGCTGAATATCACAGAGAACGGTTCCTGGATACCAAGGACCCTTCGGAAAGGCCACTTTCCATGGAACTGTTCAACTGATTTTTGAGGGATGGATTCAAGACGGAGCTGAGTGACTGTCCGTTGACAGGAGTAATCGCATTCGGAGGGACAAGTCCATAGGAGAAGACGTAGATGGAGAGGTAGTGGTGTAGGGTCGTAGATGCAATTTTGTTCTATGCAGTACTAGATGCCACGGACGTTAGCATTCAAACATCACGTTATTTCCAGAAAGTGTCATGGTGATATGCCACCTCCCCCCCTTCCACACAACAACTCTATCGGCTCCACCCTATCGCCATCAAATCAATAATAAAAATAAAAAAAAGGGGGGATGGATGCCTTGGGCACACAAACTTTAACACACTCCTTAAACTCAGCCAACTGATCCCCCCTACTCGCCCAAATCGGCACACACAACACACTCAAGCACGACAACAAGATCACTGGAATCGTCGATATGGATATCCGCATCTTTGCTAGGCTGAGGGTGTGCAAAGTACCGTACCGGTGGGGGTTTAGCCTCGCTCAACGTTTGTCGTGCTCACAGGCGTGTCAACCAAAGTTGATGGGATCGTTAAAACGTTTGCGGAGGCCGTTGTTGTTTAAGACAGCAGTAACGGTATCTTCCGCACATCCAACCCCTGTCTTGTGTAATTAAACATTGAAACAGCCGCGGAAAATGGTTGATCCGCAGTGGCTATCGTTCTATCGTTTACGCGACAGGAAACATATTGAAAGATTCCTTATTTAAGCATATACATACATAAGTATTCTGGTGCCATTTGCCAGAGTTGTTTATTGCTGAGGCATGTGGCAGGTGTGCCCACTTCAGGAGCCTCGAAAGCTGGATTTGGGAAAACTTTTCACAAGTTCCCACCCACTCCAGGTTTTGTTTGTCCAATACACAAGAAACCAAAAGGATGAAATATGTTCGTGACATAAATACAATAGTCCGGGCTGTTCAGAGAATTCCTGTGCGCCGCATTTTGGGGGAGGGGTAATATAAACAGAAGATTGACGGGTCGACGCCTGGTTTGGCAACAGATTAAGTGAGATTAGGGAATACTAGAGGGTCAATGCAGAAGAATCGGGGAACAAACCAAAAGAGAACAGTACCAAGAATATACAAAACTATGGGAGGGATCCTACCCACCACCCCCTTCAAGCAACAGCCTTCTGCAGGTGAAGAAAAAAAATAAACTACCAATAGTCCAACCAACTGAACCGACCAGCCTGACCAACCATATTTTCATAACATTCATACGCATAGAAGGCGGAATAGAGAGATGCAATCAACTCAAAAATCACAAACATAGACAGAAATTAACGAATCAATCCTAAATAGTAACACCAAAACCAAAAGAAAGTAAAAGGGTTTACTCTTCAAAATCCCTTCCCCCAACATGGGCCAAGGGACAAAAAACTAGATAGAAGCACTTGCCGAGGTTTGAAACTCAAAGCAACCCCAGGACCAAAGTAGTAGACTTCCCAAAAATATCCCAGATTGCAAACTCCGTGAATCCATCCTCATATGGTAAGAGAAAGGGGGAATGTGATAAATAATAGTGGCTCGAGGTTAGACGTGCATATCGTAGATGTAACGCTCGCGGTAAGCCATTCTGGTGAATCCAAATGAATAACATCGGGGAGGCTGAACAATGGATCGACCATAAATACGTCTAGTCGACTCCATAGAATGCTCACATATCCAAATCACCACCAAAAATACCTTCATCCCCACCACCAGTCCTTGTGACACCGCTCATTCGGCTGTCCCTATCATATTTCCCGTCATCATCTTCACTTTTCTTCCGCTTATTTTGCCACTCATATTCCACGTCTTCGTCCATAGCATCCAAAAATCTAGTGTCTCTATTTCCAAAATGTTCATCCATCGTACTCTCATCGACGAAAGTGAACCCTCTAAAATTCGCTTGTAAAGTCGGGGAAAGAGGGGTTGAGGCTGCCAGGTTGGCTGTACCAAGTGCCCTAGCATTTAACGATCCGGTCATAGGCGCATTCGTGAATTCAGGGTCAAAGTTTGATGTATCCGTCTCTGATGAGAGCTTGGGCTTGAATGGCGGGATCACGTCCTTTTTGAGCAATGCGTTCCAGTCGATATCAGCGAAGAAAGGATGCTCCTTAAGCTCCTTTGCGTCATAGGTAGCTCCCAAGCGATGCCTAGGATTTCTGTTCAATAACTGCATTGTGTGAGCCCTGAATCTACTGTATTTAAGGAGATTATAGATAATACGTACCCCTTTCACAAAATTTCTGCCCTCTAGACTCATTGCATCCTTTGGAAATCGAACCTTGCCAAAAGCAATGTTCTTGTACATTTGCTGGGTATCATCAGCATAGAAAGGGCTCCAACCACAACACATCTCGAATACAAGAACACCTAAACTCCAAAAGTCGACCAGTTTCGAGTAGCCAGTCTCATCTAACAGTACCTCCGGGGCTAAGTATTCAGTTGTCCCACAAAAGGTATTCGTCGTAGCGTTGGCGGCCAGATTAGCTTTCGACAGCCCAAAATCACAGAGGGCAATATGACCGTTGGCATCCAATAAGATATTCTCCGGTTTGAGGTCTCGATACACAATGTCATGGTTATGAAGGTGCTCCAGTGCCAAAATCAGCTCCGCAATGTAGAACTTTGCCCGATCTTCCTTAAATCGGCCCTCCTTCTGCAAATGCCAGAACAGCTCGCCCCCTGACATATAGTCAGTGACGAGATATAGGTCTGTTGGCGTTTGGAAAGAGAATTTCAAGCCAACGATGAAAGGCGAGTCTGTCAATGCAGTTCGGACGAGAATATTACGCTCTCCAACAGTATGAGCAACCTCCTTCTTTTGGACGATAACTTTCTTCGATAACACCTTCATAGCGTAAATTCTGTTTGTGTCCTTCTTACGGACTTGGTATACTTGACCAAAAGTACCTAGTTCAACCAACTGTGAGAAATTATTTCACAGTGAGAAGGGAAATTATGTACCTTTCCCTATAAGTCGCAAGACCTCGAAGTCTTGTGGGCCATAGTGCCTCTTTGCAGTCTTCTCAAACATCATCCGCAACTTGATCTCTCCCGTAACATCCTCCTGCCCCCCTCGGCCCTCCAAGGGGAACCAACCTTCTATCACTGTCTGGTTTTGATTTTGTTTTAGTAGAGGACAAATTCTGACGTGACCTAGAAAGGTTTCTTGATTCGACCGGTCATATATGGAAACATCAACTTCTGAATGTTCCCCTAGTACGTCACTGAATTGCAATATCGATTAGCCATAGCGGTTTGAGAAAATATCAGTCATACTTACAACAAAGCCTCATAACCCCAGCTAGCATGCGTTATTCCGTTCTCAAGCTTACCATGAGCACTTGGGCTCTGACGGCTCCTCATTGGAATAGTTATCCCTGTTCCACTCCTCGATGGTGCCCCCATCGGTTGTCCGTGGTTATTCATTTCATCCCCACCATCACTCTTAGGGCCCTTAGATATAAACTCGTTACTCTCGAATGTGCAAACAAAGTATTGATCCCGGCTGTTCCGAATGCCGCGAGCTTCATCAACTCTGACTAAAAGCTTGCCTATAGGTGCCGCTAGATTCGGAGTCGGGGTCGAGTTTGTGGGTGATGATGTGCCAGAGACAGATCGAGATGGTACGGATGTCGGTGCAGTGCTTGTAGCACCATCATAATGAGTAGAACCCGTTGAATCAGTTCCACGAGGCGTAGGGGGGGGTGTCTCCTTTTCACGCTCATGCACGCTCGGTGTTAGTTCAGACGCTTTCTCTGGTGAAAAACGCGAGTAGAAGATGGAATTATTGTAAATGAATGGGTGATTCTTCAATTTTGTGAGGAAATTGGGTAGTATAGGGAACCGTGGTCGGAGTGTAGACTGAAAAGAACCGATACAAACCTGCTGAAAGGTATGCGGAATGCCAGGTAATCGTCTATCTATCATACTGGGATGAGGGGTGGTTTGCCCACTGACCAGACCATGATGGTCATCGTCTTCTGAGGATCTATAAATGGGTGAATATTATCAGTATAGATTCAATTCACCGACTGCTTATACCGGGTCCTCTTAACCATCATCCTTCGTCAATTCCGACTCCTTCTTGCCTCGACATGTACTGACACTAGAGATGCGTAGACAATGGAGACTCCTACCTCTGGGCCATCGAACGTAACAAATCGGCCGCCTGGGAATTTGCTGCATCCATCGCCCCTGGTGGTAACATCGGGCGCGGAGACGCTACTGCATTCACGCTCGTGGGAGCAGTTGTTGGGGACTGCCGTCTGGATATTGGGCGAGACATTCGCCCTGCCGATGCGTCCTGTAAAGATTGGATGACTGGTGAGGTTGCTGTGGTGGGCGATTGAGCCGTCGCGGTGACGTCCGTGGACACGGAAGGTGCCGGGATCGAGGAATTTCCCCGGAAGAAGGCGAACGGGGTAACCATAGTGGTCAGGCCTAGTATTACAGAATACTAGGTGTCTTTGAGGCGATCGTTTTTTGTTGTGCCACTGCCTTATAGGTTTTCCTAGTAGATATCTTTGATATGTTCCTAGTTTTCCCAACGTAGCTTGTAGCTTTCTTTCAGTAGCAACAGGGAAGTAAATATCCAGAGCAAATAGATGGTTGAGCGATGAGCAAATTTGTACTCTGTTCACTGTTCAGGATAGTCTCGGTTCAGGAAAGCTTCTGTGGTGGCTCTTTTTCCACAAAAGCTGAGCTAATGCCTATGGGCCTATGATGCAGTGCCCAAGGCAGATAGGTCGCCGAGGAGGCCTTCCTTTCGATTATGTTGTCAGGTTTCGAGCAACCCGTCCTTAGTTTCCCCTTAGGCAGAAAACTTGAGTTAGTACTGTAACTGTAATAAGGCGGACAAGTCTCGTCAACTCCTCGAATCTGGCAGTGGCTTAAATATAAGGTGAATCAGTCACTGGCCACTCTGCGGAAATGCACAGAGCCTTAGGGTGACGAGCTGCTGGAGAGGGCCACTGCGGCGGCGGCGGCGTATATCTAGTTTGCCGAAGAGCTCTAGCGTGAGGGGAAAGATGACCCAAGGGAAGGGGTATCTGCTTGGGCCGGGAGGGGGAATGGGCACGATAGGGAAAATATGGCTCACTTGCGAAGGGCCCTGGGGAAGGGGGGGGTACACCAGTATGGCTAATGAATATGACGCTGGTAAATGATGAGGGTCCAAAGGACCTATGCCAGAGTTGTTGACTCGGGGATCTCGGCCATTAAGGAATTGCGGTTTCTTGTGATTATTTATATATATATATGTGGCTGGCAGTCCGATCTGGTACTGGGATGCTCCGGCGGGGGGGGGAGGACAGGAAGTATGACGATGTATGGGGTTGAGGAACGTCTCTCGACGTATGTACGACCAAAGTACTGTACGGTACTTTCTCTGGGACTGCTGGGAGATGGCTACTAGAACGCGCAGCGAAGGGGACACCACTGTGCCTGCCTGTGCTGCGAAGGGCTGGGAGATGTTGCGCGCCCTCTGCCTAGGCCATAAGCGCAGCTATGTGCTCTTACTCGGTTTGGCCTGTCTGTTCGCTCAATTCCTCGATGGCCGGTGCTACATCGTCTGCGGATGACGGGCAATGCACAGCTCTTTCTCTTCGCTAGCCCTGAATTTGTCCAAGGTTCTGGTGGCCTTGCCAATTTAGTACTCCCGATCTCACTTGGTACAGGCACCTCCGCCCATATTCTCATGTTTATAACCATGAATAAAATAATACCATTCGGAGCTGCTGTCTTTACTGAAGCATGTTGCTCTATTGGAGCCAGTACGAATGCCCCAATATTCGCCTTAACTCCGCGCACTCTATCGGATGGCGCAGGAATGTTCTTCTCGACCATTCTCTGGATCTGGGGGGGGCAAAAGTGGAATTTCTGCCACTACAAAGAAGTAGCTAGTACGGTAAGATACGAGCATGTGGCGACGGATATGTATGTACCTGTTGCGCGCTCCCCATGCCCGTCGTCTTTCCGAAACAGCTAAAGGTACAAGATACCGCTCCTAAGATGGAGCCCCGTAGACACAGGCATCTCCAACTGCATGTGATACGTACTCACATAGGAGTGCGGACAGGGCAATTATACCCACTACCGATTCAGATAGGAAATCCAAGGAATTGTACTGGCCCCGGAGCTTAGTCGTGAGCCTTGAAGCAAGCAACCACAGCCTGAAGTACCTGAGTATGCCCGGGTTGAGGGCTCCCTGCCTAATTAAAGCCAAAGGATTTCCCGGGTTTCCTTTTGAATTATTCACTCAGGGAAAGTGATCTGTCTTGCGTTTCTACTCAAGGTCAGGATAGCAATTGCCCTAGCTTGACTTGACAACCATGAACATGTTGCCTATTGAGCGCCGATTCAGATGCTTTCCCAGTCGCGGCCTCACGGACCCTGCGTAAAAGGTATCAATGTCAATCATGCACCGTGCACATAAAGAGCATCTGCACGCGGGCTGGTTGCATCGGATTGACAACGACTTGCACTTTATGTGGTGTATGCAGTTACCTAAAGTGCAGTGGCTCCAGCAGACGCTTGGCGCGGAGGTTGGGCTGGTGGTTGGGGGCGACTGGGGGGTGTCATCCGCTCGGTTGCAGCCCTAGAATTCAGAGTGTGGACAAAGGCCACCAGAACAGCCCAGCAGTCCATCCCACTCGCCCAGCCCAGAGATGTTTGGGGTGCAATCTGCTTTGTTCGTTTTCCTGGAGCCTGCCTCAGAGCTGTATTAATAGGTGCTCAATGTCAATATCGATCGCTTCAGGGGCTGAAGATGAATGTTTGCTGTGTGGTCCCAGGGCTCGTCTGTGTCAACGAACGGGCCAAAGGGACCAGACGGCACATATATACATATGTACATAGACAAGTGGGTGTTTACCTGGTGCTTTGTGTGGAGAGAAAGAATTGTGGGGTGTTGCGTGCTCATGACTATTCTATAGGTAATATCTTAGATATACACGCAGAGAACACAATCTTGCATTGCGCTTAGGTGGGCATGCAAAAACTCCCTCAGGCTCTGTTTCTTCGCTTAGCACACACCTTAGTAATCTGCCAGCCCAAACCGAACCTTGATCAGTCTTCCACCACTATCCTCATCGACACTACCAAAGAACAATACCAACTCTGCGTGGAAATTAAATCAAGAACAAATATAATTTTTTCCATTACAGTTGTTGCAATAAGGCTTGCTGAGCGCAGTACCTATCACCGGCGCCGTTACAGAAGCATTATACGCACCGCCGTCGTTGCGCTCTCCTCCAGCTCCCTGGCATAACCCGACGGTTCATTGTCGTTCGGTCGCGGCTTCTGCCAACTAAACAATTCCCAACGTTACACCCACGAGTGCTCCAACACTTCCGATACGTCTGCTTCAATCAAACATGTCCAATCAAGCTGTCGTAAGTCACATCTACAAGGAATGCTGGCTGCGTATTGTTCAGAGACTGACGCCCTTAAGGGCGAGGTGTACCAAAGAATCATACAGGAAGTTTGTGAAGTTAGTCTGATTGATTTCGAAGAAGCCGGTGTTTCTGCTGCCACCTTGGAAGAACTGAGATTGGTGAGTTGCAGAAGCTGACTGCCTTTTTTCTCTTCGTCGATTTCTTTGAATTTTCGCTGGAATCGTTGGGACAACCCCTTTCCAGCTTTTTGGCCAGATGGACCTCTGCTATTATATTGCTGGCGATAGCGTGGCTCACTGAGTCACCTGTGTGATGGGAGGAATGGTTGGGTTTCCGCTTTTTATA
>Ga0307511_10002866_pt1 | contig 17886 bp, 12 predicted proteins | sample 13_EM_MG_FD_200266 | JGI IMG/M metagenome (GOLD analysis project Ga0307511, IMG submission 200266) | Populus trichocarpa ectomycorrhiza microbial communities from riparian zone in the Pacific Northwest, United States - 13_EM | ecosystem: Host-associated > Plants > Roots > Unclassified | place... | reverse complement strand
TGTGATAGTAGAATTTTCAAGTTCTAATTTTTATGGTACCTTTTACCTCCCTCCCAATTTAAGGGCTTAAACAAGCCAAGATATATATGTTACGGCCAATCTTGCTTACACAATGGAAAGAGCTATTGGTTTTAGTAATGCATGGCTTGATTGGTCTATGCTTACTTTTGTGACTTCTTTTCAAGCAATTCTTCATGTTCCTAAACCAACTTTATTTGTATGTTGCTAGAGTATGTGGCTAGCCACTTCCTTTATTCCCCAAACCTTGTTTCTTTAAGCTTGGCTAATTTTATTATGTTATGGATATTGATTCTGGAACCTACACTATATGCTCCATCTTTACATTATTTAAGCAATGAGTTTTATTTACCTTTGGTTATGGATTGATTGGTTGATTTACTTGGTTCAGTTGTTTAGTGCGCTATGCGAATCTCGGTATTACCAGAATGTTCTGCGTGTTGGTTTTCGGTTGCGGTCAACTTTGGTAAAACTATATCTTAAACAATATTTAGATGTCTGTGAGCTTGTTTTTGAAATATCTCCTTCAACATTGCTTATCTTTGGAATTGTGGCCACTTGCCCACTCTAAATCCGAACTCTACTGTTTTTGAGCAAGTTAACTATTTTCATATCAGCCTTTTTTCATTTACAGGTGGCTGGTATATTTCGTAAATCCTTGAAACTAACTCATGAGGGTCAAAAGAACTTTCCATCAGGGAAGATAACAAATATGATCACAACAGATGCTGATGTACTTCAGGTATGCTTTGAATAAACAACTATTAATGTCCTTTTAGTAATTCATCTCTTGAAAAAAAGAGAATTAGTTATTCATGTTTACTTGAAACATGATACAATTATATGAATGCATGGAATATTTATCTTATATTATAGATACTTACTATAAAACTATTTAGAAGTGAATGATCCATATGTTAGTCACACATAAAAAAAAAAATATAAGATACTTTCTAGTCTCATTTTTACCAAAATCCAAAATTAATTGCTTTGCTAAAATAAGCTTACAATGATTTTATCTTTTTTCTTATTTTTATTTTTATGGATAATTGAATATGTTCTTATATAATTTGGTAAGTCTTAATTACGTTCTTACATTCTAATTATTTTATTGTGAAGAATCTTAATGGTCGAGAAACTTTGAAATTTTTTTATATCTTAAACAATTTAAAAAATTGTAATCTTTTATCTAAAAAGTAATTTTTAATTTCAAAAAAATTATAAAAAATCTAAATGGATAAGAATTTTCAATTTTTTTTATTTCTTAAATATTCAATTTTTTTTATTTGTTAAGATTTTTCAAGGTAGGTGGGAGGTATCATTGATCGATTTGTTCTTAAATCTTGGATTTGAGTGTTCCACGTAACAAATAATTACTAGGGAAGAGGGAGGAAACCATTTGAAATAACTAATTTTCTAAAAGGAATGTAATTATTTTATCTTAGTTGAACATTTCATATATTAATAACCAATACCATTATTCTAATCTCTCTTAATCTTTTATTTTTCCGCTAAAGTCAACTAGGTCATTAATTTTTTTTCAAAATAATATTTTTTGAGAAGTTATATAATTGGAAGTCTCAACCATATCTCAACACTTCTAATCATGTTTATTCTGTCCTTGTATAATTGTGTTGTTCAATGTTAGTTTTGGAAGGAGAAATACACTTTTATCAATTTGAACCTAAAAAACTGATAATTGAATATATTAGAGAATGTGATACTATACAAGATATGATATACATAATTAGAAATATAGGGACGGTATTGGAGACCTATTTAATTATATAAGGGGACATTGAGCCGTTTATCCTTCTTGACTTTTACATTTCCTGTCCAATATTTTTATTCTTTTCTCATTGTATATAAATGCACCACCATTGCTTCTTGTAGCAAATATGCCTACTACTTCATGGATTGTGGTCCGCGCCATTTTGCATCACCATGTCCATGGTTCTCCTTTACCAGCAATTAGGTGTTGCTTCACTTTTTGGTTCGCTAGTGCTTGTTATCATGGTCCCTACACAAGTAAGAAATATTCTTCCCTTTGCTAAACTTGGTGCTATAGTTTTATAACCAACATCTGTAGTGTCTTAATTTCATAGTTTATAACATGCAACTTGTGCGAAATTCCTATACGGGTATAATAGGGATACAACAAGTGTCCCTCAACCCCGAACTAGTTAGGGTTGACTATATAGATGTTTTTCCATCATTTAGCTCGATCATAACTAATTTAATACCAATAAAAAATAAATTTTACAAGAACTCCAAAATGCTTATTGATGTGGTCATATGCTTATCTAAAGTTTGGTCTTGACCTCCAGAGACCCGTAATGCAAGTGAAAAAATATAAAAGATAAATTATATGATAAAATTTATATGATACGTGAACTTGAAATTGCATTGTAAATAACTTGTGTATCTACCCTAAGGATAGTTGTTAGAGAATAATATAAATTACATATTGAGACCTCACCTAACAACTTAAGCTTTTAGGATAAGATGATTATTTGATATGATATCAAGGTGTAGTGTGTGCCTATGTAAGTTTCAAGTCTGAAGAACTTTCACTTAAAGGGGTGTGTTAGAGAATAATATAAATTATATCTTGGAACTTCACCTAACAATTTAAGTTTTTTGACAGTAGTGTAGGTTATCATACACAACTAATAAGGATCTGGCTTTGGTACCGTGGTAAAATATAAAAAATACAAATTATAAGGATATAATTTATATTATAAGACAAAGTGAAACAACGAGGGACTATATATTGAACAACTTTTGCATCTACTCTGATGGTGGTGTGGGTTTATTTATATGTAACCTATACACTTAAATAAAAAAATACATTCACAATCCCATAGATTGAGCTTCAAGTCAATAATATAGTTATTACATAATATTCTAGCATAAACGCATAAGATTCTAACAACAAGAATTCTCTAAGGCCCCAATATAGACTAGAGAGAACCCTCTAATGGTTAATTTGGTTGATAGTTATCACCTCTAGTGTGCATAAGGTTCTCCTTATATATCAAGGTTTATTTGCAATAAACTTTAGGTAAATCAATGGCTTAGCTCCTAAGCTATGAAAGTACTAGGGCTAGAATGTTCTTGAATGGCCCTTTGGTTTGCCATTGGTCAAATACCATTTGGGAAGGTACATTTTATTCCACATCACATAATTTTCTTGCTATTCACACATAATATGAAACTCAAAAACAATGTTGTTCTCCCACTCTCCATAACTTAGTTCTTGAAGACAGGACTTGCCAACATTGGAACTTTGAAGAGAGGGAAAAAAGGTGTTTGCAATGAGTATCAATTTTTCTTCTGGATGTTATTTTTAATGCATAGGCTTCTTTACTTTTTGTGTCCTTTGCACTTGATTACAAAAGGTCAAGGAGTGCATTCGGGTATGAAGCAATATGTTATTTTGGGCATAATGTTGTAAGTTAACTAATATGTTTGGTAATATTACTGTGATTTGCGCTTCAAGTTTTTGTGTTCTGTGTCTGAAAAGATATTTTGAGTCAAAATATGCAATCAAATGTTAGAAAATTAACTCCTGCAAAAGTTACAAATTTTAGTTAAAATCCCTACATGGTTGTGTATTAGAGTTGAACTAGTTTCAATCAAATAATTTTTTGGACAACTTGCAATATGAGAAGGTTGAAAAGTAACTTAAATCATGTGATAGGAAACACACGTGATATGCTTCGAGTTGTTGTATCAAGTCATTAGATTTTAGAAGGATCTTAATTACTTATATAGCTTGATAGATTTCTGCATTTATATTAGGTATCTGACCTTTTTTTTTATTGCATCAATATCAATTCTCATTCTCTTGATCTTTTTGTGTGATAGGCAATCTTGTTGAACAGAATGACACGACTAACTAAGGAAGGATTGCATAGGACAGACAAAAGAGTCAGCCTCATGAATGAAATCTTGGCTGCCATGGACACTGTGAAGTATGGTTTAAGTTTAAGAAGAATTGCTCTTATATTTTTAATTTCATTCCATTTAAAGTGATTGTTTTGACAGTACACTGAAATATTTCAGATGTTATGCATGGGAGAAGAGCTTTCAATTTAGGGTTCAAAGTGTGCGGAATGATGAGCTGTCCTTGTTTCGCAGTGCCCAATTACTATTTGCTGTATGGGACACACTATATATATTGGAATTTATTTTTTTGCTTCTTCCCTTTTAAGAACATGCCTAAAGCATGATGCTTCAGTGGTTCCATTTAAATTAACATTCATAATAAAATTTAGAAAATTGTAAAATTGATCTAACTACTAAGTATGGTTTGTCCTGTGTTTGAACAATTGCTAAAAATTACATTACATCATACATCCCACCACCTGTAGAGTCATGTATACTTATGTGTTATGATAAATATGTGAACTTTTTTTTTTCTTGTGAAAAAGAAAAGCTTGTATACTTTGTTTAGACTCATAGTGAACATGTAGCTATATATGTATACTGATAAAATCTATCTCCTAACAATGCTTCTGACATGTATGTTATCATTTGCTTGCTCCTCTAATGTGTAAATATGGATTCCAGTTACTCTAGTGTGGTAGAATCATAATGGTTTGCTCCTCGAATGTGTAAATAAGCATATTAGTTTATGTAATCTGGTAATGATTCACAAAGGAGACACAATAACTAAACACTTAAAAGGGCATGATTCGTGACTTTTTTGTTGCACAAGTGATCTTCATCCTCCACATGCAGATGCAATCAGAGGCAATTTTGCCATATTGCTATTACTTAATGTATGGCATCCTTGCATGTGCATTGGCTGACTATTTCCCTTTTATTGCAGTTCAACAGTTTTATGGTGAATAGCATTCCAGTTGTTGTGACACTTGTTTCATTCGGCACATTCACCTTGCTTGGTGGAGACTTGACCCCTGCAAAGGCTTTTACATCACTTTCTTTGTTTCAAGTGTTAAGATACCCTCTAAACATGCTTCCTAACTTACTGAGCCAGGTTCTGTAATTTTTCTATTTCACTAATTATATTGCTTGATAATATTCAAATTTCATTGATGTTATCAATGTTGCTTTTGATTTTAACTGATTCCAAGAAAAGAAAAGAAATTGTCATGCATTTTTTTCATTAGTCTTTATAATTTCACGTCACAAATGGTCTAAAGTACAAGCCTTCTCCAGAAAGCATGAATTTGTTCCTTTTTTCGAAAACTTCAGAATTTTGTTTTTAACTTACTAGGATTATTACTAGGAACCCTTGTAAAAAAAACTTCTTGCCAACAAAATACTTTTGTCTCTATAAAATTCCAAAATAAAATGTTTCTTACCAAAATATTTGGTTGTGTTTTTTTGTAGAAGATTTCTTTCACAGAAGGTTTTTACTAATTATGCCAAAACTGAACTGGACAGGTATAAAACACAGTTCTGAACAAAAAAGTACTAGCTTTATATATTTTCTTGCATGATTCTATCTAAAGACAAATTTTCCATGTTCTTCATTGAATCTGTGCATGTGCTTACAAGAAAATTCTTGTCATATTGTAATTAATGTTGTAGTTAAGATCCTACCCTGCATTCATGCACGAGTGCTCTTATTGGTTCTATTCTTTCTTAGATGTCTAATAGTAACTTGTTTTGTAGGTTGTAAATGCAAATATATCATTGCAACGCTTGGAGGAACTGTTTCTAGCTGAAGAGAGAATTTTAGCACCAAATCCACCTCTTGAACCAGGAATTCCAGCTATCTCAATTGAAAATGGGAACTTTTCATGGGATTTAAAGGTTACCTTCTAAAGCTTAAGCATCTAAGAAATTGGTCTTGTGGTTGGAGGGTAGTTTCATATGAAATTTGTTTGAAATTCTTGTATTTGCATTTGATTGGAATTCTGTATTCTAAACATAGTTGCTTTACAAATTATACTAAAAACATTGTTAGGCAGTGGTGATGGTAAAAACATCATGTTATTCTTGTAGTCAACTTATTGATGTTAATTCTCAGACATTCTTCCTATCCAAGCAATCTTAAAATCTCATCCTTTCTCCAGCTAGAAAATCCAACGTTGACAAATATCAAATTAAACATACAAGTTGGCAGCTTAGTCGCAATCGTTGGTGGGACTGGAGAAGGAAAAACATCACTTATATCAGCAATGCTTGGAGAGCTGCCTCCTATGGAAGATGCATGTGTTGTTATAAGAGGGACTGTTGCATATGCTCCTCAAGTTCCATGGATCTTCAATGCTACTGTGAGTTACAGCTTATTCTACTTTGTTGGAATTATTTTGTCTCTGATCTAATTATTTAATATTTTGTATCTTTGTCGCTTCTCTGGTATTCTCCGGTTTGCTTCAATGGGGTGCACATTCCTGACATAGAAAATCCATCTTACAGGTTCGTGACAACATATTATTTGGGTCAAAATATGAACCTTCACGATATGGGAAAGCTATTGATGTAACTGCATTACAACATGATCTTGACTTATTTGCAGTTAAGCGAATTCCTTTCTCTCTCCCAAATGCTTCTGTTTAATTCAAAATATCTCTTACATCATTAGCTCATAATTGTTTATTCAGGGCCATGACCTCACTGAGATAGGTGAAAGAGGAGTCAATATTAGTGGTGGGCAGAAGCAAAGAATTTCCATGGCCAGGGCTTTCTACTCCAATTCAGATATATACATATTCGATGACCCTTTAAGTGCTTTAGATGCTCACGTTGCCCGACAGGTATTAGGCCATGTTAAACAGTATAAGTTCATATCAAAGTTAATTTGATAACTAGTGCTACTTGCTTAATTTATAGTGATGTTGATATGGTTTGCAGTGATGAGAAGCTCTTTATTATTAAGCTTATATTATACGAAATGAACATTCTGTAACTTCATTCCGAGAATGTTATTTCTTGAAGACCATGATAAGAGCTGGAGAGAATTTCTTCATGTTTCCTTTTCATATTACTCTAGTGTTTTATGACAATCACTAACTTTACACAGAAACTCTAAAAGTGAGCTTCCTCTTAAGCTAAACATTAGACTAATCTCAAATTATTTACAGGTCTTTAACAGTTGTATTAAAGAAGGGTTGCAAGGAAAAACCAGGGTTCTTGTGACAAACCAGCTACATTTCCTTCCACAAGTGGAAAAAATTATTCTTCTCAGTGAAGGTATGATTAAAGAGGAGGGAACCTTCGAGGAACTCTTTAAAAACAGCGAACTATTCCAGAAGCTGATGGAAAATGCAGGGAAAATGGAAGAGCAAGTGAAAGAAAAGGAGAAAAGTGACAATTTGGACCACAAAAGCTCAAAAGCAGAAGCTAATTGGGAAAATGAGTTGCCACAAAAGGCAGCCTCTACAATGAAAGGGAAAGAAGGGAAGTCTATTCTCATCAAGCAAGAAGAACGAGAAAGAGGTGTTGTCAGTTGGAATGTTTTGATAAGGTAATATAGGGGGCTTATTTAAGATTCTTGCTATATAATAATAATTGTAATTTGTTTTTGGTAATTCCTAACAATGCCTTATGATAAAGACCCTTTTCTGAGTCCATCCTATGGATGTTTATATGTTGCTCACAACACCACAAAATAAAAATCGAGTTCATGGGCGAAGCCCTCTTTGATTTACCAAGGAAACATCAATGCAAGTCAAATTGAAAACATATTTCCAGATCTTTAACTTTCATGCCACAATTGTGGCCAAGGTAGCACCAGATGACCTGAAGACCAGTGATGCTCAAATATTCATCTTTTGTATGCAAAATCATTTTACACCAGTTGGATACCAACTACTTACTGTAGATGTTCCCATGTTATTCAAAGTCTTTGTAGTTTTAACTTTTAAGCACCCCAGTATGATTTGGCTGGACATGTAGTTGAGCCTTCACTATGCATGAAGGCTGGAACTACTGGTAGTAACATTGTCTGATTACTGATGACCATTCTGATATGTGGATACATTATTATATCCTAGTTTTTCAAAGAGAAACTTGTTGTGCTTGTACTTGACACATACAGTTTGATATTCATATGCAGGTACAACAACGCATTAGGAGGTGTATGGGTGGTTTCAATACTTTTTCTGTGCTACTTATTAACTGAAGTTTTTCGAGTTTCAAGAAGTACATGGTTGAGTTTTTGGACAAATCAAAGCACTTTGGAGAGTTATAGGCCAGGATACTTCATTTTCGTGTATGGACTTCTATCATTTGGTCAGGTCTGTTTGCAACCTGTGATTGACATCAATATCTTAGAGGCCCAGCATTTTGTATGATCTTAGCAGGAAAAAGAAAGAAATAAGTGAATCCATTCTGCTTTTGTTTCATTTACAGTTGTTTTGAACATAGTAGTGAGAGAAAATTTAGAATTTATGCAATTGCTATGGTCTTTGTGGTCTTACTTCATGTATTTCTGGTTCAGGTGACTGTGACACTAGCAAACTCTTATTGGTTAATCAGTTCAAGTCTTCATGCGTCCAAAAGACTTCATGATGCCATGCTAGATTCCATCCTACGAACTCCAATGCTATTCTTCCACACCAACCCAACTGGGAGGATAATCAATAGGTTTGCGAAGGATGTAGGTGAAATAGATCGTAACGTTGCCAATTCTGCCAACAATTTTCTAAACCTAGCTTGGCAGTTGCTTTCAACTTTTGTGCTGATAGGCACTGTGAGCACAATATCATTGTGGGCCATAATGCCACTTCTGATCTTATTTTATTCAGCCTATCTATATTATCAGGTATGTTGGGAAATCCCTAGTTATTTTGTTTTTTGGAAATTGTTATGGGTTTTGCAAAGAATGTAACTTTAGTATTTTGGTTGGGATGCTCTATGAGGTGGTTTCTTCGAAGTATCATTTTCTTGTTGTTTTTACCACTTTCACATGTAAAGAGTAATCTTTTAGATAAGCCCACTCAGGTTTTAAATAAGTCAAATGCATGTCTCTTCAAATTTAGAGTAACCTTAGACCACTGTCTGTTAGGAGATGAACTCTATAAAAGGTAACCCTATGGATTTTGTTTGGGAGAAAAGACATGTTAATTTAAAACATGGGTAAGCATCCTAAAATCCAATAGGAACCCATTTTGTTGGACATATGCTTTGCGCTCTGGGCTTCCATGCTGCCTGTCAAGAGATATACTCAACATGTAGTTTCTGCAAGCATATGTTTTCTGCTGATGTTGAATTAACATATTTATGTTAGAAATTTTCTCATCATCATTGTATGTACACGCTCTAATAACGTTGCTGATGCATTGTGTTGTACAGAATACATCCCGTGAAGTGAAACGTCTGGATTCCATCACCAGGTCTCCAGTTTATGCACAGTTTGGAGAAGCATTAAATGGTTTGTCAAGTATTCGTGCTTATAAAGCATATGATTGGATGTCCATCATCAATGGGAAGTATATGGACAATAATATTAGATTTAGTCTCGTAACTATTAGTTCAGATGGTTGGCTTGCCATAAGGTTGGTAACTTTAGGAGGGATGATGATTTGGTTGATAGCGTCATTTTCAGTTTTGGGGAATGGAAGAACTGAAAATCATGTGGGATTTGCATCTATAATGGGTCTACTTCTTAGTTACACTTCGAACATCACTGATTTGTTGAGTAATGTTCTAAGACAAGCTAGTAAAGCTGAAAATAGCTTAAACTCTGTTGAGCGTGTTTCCACATATATAGATTTACCCTCCGAAGCTCCAGCCATAGACAAGAACAATCGTCCTCCTTCTTCTTGGCCTTTGTCAGGATTAATTAAATTTACGGATGTTGTTCTACGTTACAGGCCCGAGCTTCCTCCAGTCTTACATGGTTTGTCCTTTGCAGTCTCACCAAGTGAAAAGCTAGGAATAGTCGGAAGAACTGGAGCTGGGAAATCTAGCATGTTAAATGCATTGTTCCGTATCGTAGAACTGGAAAGAGGAGAAATCACCATTGATGGTTGTGACATTACTAAGTTCGGACTGACAGATTTGAGGAGAGCTCTCAGTATCATACCACAATCACCAGTTCTCTTCTCAGGTACTTGTCAAGAGAAACTGAAAACTGGATTTTGGTAGTTCAATTTCATTTACTTTCAGATGAGTAGAGATAATTTATGCTTTTACTCTCTTTTATTTTCTCTTTCCACTTGACAGCTTGCTAATCTATAACTTGAGATTTGGTCCAGAAACCATTGCCCAGTTTAAGCCATTTTATGGATTATTTTCAACACATGTCATTGTAATTGTCACCCATTTTCTTATAGGGACTGTGCGATTTAATCTTGATCCATTCAGTGAACACAATGATGCTGACCTATGGAAGGCTTTAGAGAGGGCACATTTGAAGGATGCTGTTAGAAATAGTTCTTTTGGTCTGGATGCTCAGGTATGATCTTGAAATTTCTTTATCAAACTATCTTCTGCCAGTGAATACTAATCTGTCAAAATGTTTTTGTAATATATATATATATATATATATATATAGCATTTTATATTATTTAAAAACCATTGAATGTGTAACAAAAACTAATATTAAGCTCTTGTGGTTGAAAATACCCCTTTAGGGCAAACATTCTGTAAAACATATGGCATCGTGTTTGATTAAAGCTGATTTGAAGTCAATGAACTGTTTTTGATTCATAATGTTTATTTAAAGCTGATTTGAAGTCAATGACTGTTTTTGATTCATAATTTTGCAGATGCAATATTAAGTTTGATTATAGTGTAATGCAAACTGTAAAGTTATTTTTTTTTGTGTGTCAAGGTTTTTGAAGGAGGGGAGAGTTTTAGTGTTGGACAGAGGCAACTACTAAGTCTCGCTCGAGCACTGCTGCGGAGATCTAAGATTCTTGTTCTTGATGAAGCTACTTCTTCTGTTGATGTTAGAATTGATGCTCTTATCCAGAAAACCATCCGAGAAGAATTCAGATCCTGCACAATGCTAATTATCGCTCATAGACTAAATACCATTATTGACTGTGACAGAATTCTTGTGCTTGAGGCTGGTCAGGTATGCTCTCAAATTTAGTTTCCAGAACTTGTTTCCTACTCGCTAGGAAATTTGAGTTTATTGAACACATTCCTGAAAATTTGATGTCCATAAGAAGTAGCTGGAATCATCAAGAACGTTTATGCTAACTAACTTCAACTTCATTCTCAATTTTCATGATTCTGACATCTTTTATAGTGATTCTTTATTCAACTCATGGTTGAATCTTTGATCTTTCAGGTTTTAGAACATTCTACCCCAGAGGAACTGCTATCGAACGAAGGAAGCGCATTCTCTAGGATGGTTCAAAGTACAGGACCAGCAAATGCACAGTACTTGCATAGCCTGGTGTTTGAAAGCAAAGAGAACAAGTTAATGTTTATACATTCCTGATAATGTCAAACAATCTTACTTTTGTTTAATTATTCTATTCCTTTTGTTTGTTGTATATTGATTTTAATTATCTATTTATTTGTCGTGTCTTATGCATCTTGCTTTAATTTCATGGATTAGGGGTGTTGATGGTGACTGAGGGGGCCAAAAACCAAGAACGGGTTTTTTTTTGTTACGCAAATATATATATATTTTTTTTATCTATATTCAATCTCTTAGTCCCGACATAGGGGAAAAAGAATACGACTCGATTCAAAAATAAGTCAACCTAAAATAATCATTTTGATTTTTAAATAAAATAATAATGTTTAGACCAAAAAAAAATTTAAAATGAATTTTTATTAATGGTTTGTTTTTATGTTACAATCTGTTTTTTAATGTTTTTTAAATTATTTTTTATTTAAAAAATATTAAAATAATTTTTTTAAATGATTTTGATGTCATTTGTTAAAAATAAAAAAATATAATAAATTTATTTTAATATTTTTAATTAAAAAATATCATATATCACATCAATACAAGATACTTAAACTAGCATGTTCTCTATCCTTAATAAAATCTTCAAACTTTTAGATACTTTGTGTAAATGCAAATTACCTCAAGGGATTGTAATTAACACCACTCAAATTTTCTGGGGGCTGAAATTGCAAAACCTAAAAAATAAAACAATAAAAAAATAGTAATTGTACTTGTGTTGAAATCAATTTGATAAATTATTTTACATGAAATTTTTTGGTCAAAACATGTTTATAAAATTTATTTTGTTCAAACTAATTGGATTAAATTATAAAATGAATATCAATTAATTTTTCTAAATTTTTTTAATTAATAAAAATATGAGATTTTATTTCAACAAAATAAAATTTCTAAAAAAATGTTTAAGGAATAATTTTAATATTTCAGTGACTTACTGTTTTCGAAAAAAATTATCTACAAATTTTAAATCTTTTTATTCCTTAAACATTTCAAAATTTAATTTTTTTTAATCAAAAGTTTTATTTTTTATTTATCAAACAATCATCATGACCCAGTAATATAAAATATTATTTATTAGAATTTTGAAAACTTTATTTTTAAGATTATCAATGTTTTGAATTCCTAAACATCTTTTAAAAAAAATTGTTTTTGAAAAAAAAAACAATTTTTTTTATTGCTTAAGCATTTCCAAAATTTTAATCGATATTCATTGATGCAATTTAGTCCAATTTAATTGGATTGACTAAATCTTGCAAATACATTGTAAATTTTGATCAAATATATTTTTTTCATCTTATTTGCTGCGGTGGTACAAATATAAGGGTGATTTTGAGGTTTTCCAACAGAAACCTCAAATAAACCCTTGTTCTGTTTTGTCGTTGGTCGCTAGAAACCATGGAAGAGGAAGCAGACCAAGAACATGAACATGAACATGAACAAGAACAAGAGCAAGAACACATTTCACCCACCGCAACCACTCAACAAGACTACACATGGCCTGTAATTAGATATGATTTGCCCCCACAAAGAACCCATCATTTCTTTAAACAATTCAGGACTTCTTCTTCAAGCCCTAACAATTTCCTGAAAGGCATTAAATGGTAACGGCCCATCTCTTCATTTTTCTTTGTTTTCTTATATATGTCTCTGACTCTCTGTTTATACTTCTCTATTGGGTGTCTGAAAGTCTGGTTCTTTTTTGGTTTTCTTTAAGGTCTCCTGACGGGTCTTGTTTTTTAACAAGTTCCGAGGACAATACCTTGCATTCGTTCTCATTGTAAGTTTTTAAGATCACATGATTGATTAATTTGAGGCTAATGATTCATGATTGGAAATTAATGTTCCATTTTTAATGGTAATCTGGTGCTTTGTTGTGTATTAGACCAGATAATGGTAGTGGCAGTGATGCTGATGGGTGCTGTTTAGCTATTGATGAAGGTGATTTTTTGAGTTTAGAGTTACAAATTGAGCATATTTTAAAGGCAGTAGGGAATACCCACTTTTTTTCCCCGCATGGTTGATGTTGCTAAACTTCACAGCTTTTGCGATGTTATATAATTGATTTCAAGATTTTTTTTTTCTTGTTCTTGTTAGATTCATATGATGCAAGTCTTATTGTGAAGGAAGGGGAGTCTGTCTATGACTACTGTTGGTATCCTTATATGACTGCTTCAGGTGCTAACATGGGATTATCTTGTTGGATTGTCATTTTATTTTTTTTAGCTCCTAATGTAAAAAGGTGTAAATTGGATATATTGCTTGGCTTTTCAGATCCTGTTAGCTGTGTATTTGCTACTACAACTCGTGACCATCCAATTCATCTTTGGGATGCTACATCTGGCCTGGTACTGGTTATCTATTTCTATGTGTGTGTTTTATTTATGTTCCTCAGATTAGATAAATGGTTATTTAGACTCTAGATTTTTTAAAATAAAATTTGAAAATTGCCTTGTAGTATAAACAAAGGTGAGGGCTTTATGAGTCTTTGCATGTTTTGGGCATAATTGAACCAGAAATTTTGATATACTATACATGCTTATGTGAAAGATGTTGTTACAGCCTTCGTTCTTTCATTTTTTTGGGTCCAGTTCTTGTTTATGCTAGTATGACCACTGATCATGTATGCTAAAATTGCAGCTGCGCTGCACATATCGTGCTTATGATGCTGTGGATGAAATAACTGCTGCCATTTCAATTGCATTTAACCCAGCTGGAACTAAGTAAGAACATTCATTTTGAAAGGCTTATTAATTGCTCAACTAGAGTTTAGATTTGAGGTTGGCATTGTCTGTTTTGTACAAAATAGTTCAGAATATAGCTACGTTCAACACTAATTTACTTGATTCTTGCTGTCTGGTAGGATATTTGCTGGATACAATAAATCTATCAGAGTCTTTGATATACATCGTCCTGGTAGAGATTTTGCACAGTATTCGACTATTCAAGGAAATAAAGAAGGACAAACAGGTTGATCTCTGCCTAGACTACTCAAATAAGCAATAGATAATCAATAAATGATGAAGCATTTTATCCTTGATTTGTTTGTTGTCTACAGGTATAATATCTGCAGTTGCCTTTTCTCCAACTCACACTGGAATGCTAGCTACTGGTTCTTACAGCCAGACAACTGCAATCTATAGGGAAGACAATATGGAACTCTTGTACGTTTTACATGGCCAAGAAGGTGGGATTACACATGTAAGTGAGCATTTATTTTTATTACCTCGACTTTGATTGTGCTATCAATGAATTAAAGGTAAAATGCTTTCTCTCTCAGGTCCAGTTCTCAAAGGATGGAAACTATCTTTATACTGGAGGCAGGAAGGTAAATTGTTGTGCATATATGCTTTGTATTGCAACTCAAGTTCATGCTATTTTCTTCTTCATTTTTCTCTATATATATCTTTGAAATTACAAATTCTAAAAGTACATTCACTCCTTCCATGTGTACCCTATTCCTGCACCCATCTTTCCTTCACTCTATTCTCTGCTTTCAGTGTTTCCAATGTGAGCTACAGAAAAGCTGCTCCCTTTATGTGCAATTTATCTGTTAACTTATGGTGATCTTTCTGTTATACCACCTCTCGTGAACTAGGCTGTTTCAAATATGCTATATCATATAGGAGATTGATAGCAAAACATACATATTTTTTGTCTGATATGTGCTTGTGGTTATACTATCTATGCAATTGACACATCGTTCCCATATTCTTCTTAGGACCCCTATATCTTGTGCTGGGATATACGGAAAGCTGTTGAAGTCGTGTACAAGTAAGTGTTTATCTGATTGGGACTTTTTCTTTCTTGTGGAAAAAGGTAATGTCTGGTATTATTTATATTTTCAAAGACATTAATCATAAATTCCTCTCAAAATCCATTTGAAGAACTGAGCAGGCTTCTAGATTCCAGCAACTTTGTTTGCTAGTCATTTTTGTTCTTTTTGATTATTTTCTTAACCATCTTCACATAAGTTGAATGAGTCAAGTGGCACTGTCCGGTCACTTGCATATTTTATTTCTCTGTAATTTAGATTCCTGGTAAGGTATTTTGCAGATTTTTACGAAGCAATTTTTTTACAAGACATTTATAACAGTATATATGTGTCTCATTTTCAAATGTGTTCTGTGTTATTAGATTGTATAGATCCTCAGAATACACCAACCAGCGGATATTTTTTGATATTGAGCCCCTTGGCCGACATCTTGCAACAGGTGGTCAGGTATGATTCAAGATTTCATTCTATCCATGGTGGAGTAAAAGGATGTAGTGGTACCAATAACCAGTAATTAGATCTTCGAATGTCTGGTGCTCATTTTCCCCATTTCTGCCTCTAGGATGGTTTGGTTCATATATATGATCTACAAAATGGGCAGTGGATTTCTGGATTTCAGGCTGCAACAGGTATGCGTATGCCATATCCATTTAAGTGGTCAGTATTTTTCTTTTGAAAATAAGCAAAGCGTCTCCTACTTCTAATCATTTTTTCTATTCCATGCACAATGCAGACACGGTTAATGGTTTCGCTTTCCACCCATTCCTTCCTATGGCAGTCTCTTCATCAGGGCACCGAAGATTTAAAGTTCCTGATGGCTGTGATGAGAATTTGCCTTTGACTGGTAACTATATTGAACCTGATGCCTTAAAAGTATTCATTTAGGCAAACTTTTAAACACTATCCGTCCTATGCCAGTCTTGTTTTATGTGCATTTGCTGCATTCTATTAACCTGATATGAGATTTTCCAGCTGAAATATGATATGAGATTTCCTAGGCTTCCTTTTAAGTTTTAACTAAAACTATTAACCTCCCGCCAAGGAAATTATCAAATTGGTGTGGTTGGTCTTTCAGGTTAAACCAGTGGGTAAAGATAGTTTGCCACAATATTTCTAGTTGATGTATTTTACAAGGTTATAACTTATCCATCCATAATTTTGTGTTTTATGTAGGTTATGAGAACTGTGCCTCCGTGTGGAATTTCTCCTGTGCTGCTTCAATGGAAGAAGATGGCATCAACATCAATGGTGGTGATTTTACTCAATCTGAAAATGAAATCCTCCACCAGGATCCTTGAGTCACTCCTCGATGGCCTTATGCCCATACATCTCATCTTAACATGGAAGTAAATCGTAGAGACAAGCAACATTCGCCTGAATATTGTACCTTCTACCATTAAATAGGAGCAGAGAGACGTTTACATTCTAGAGCTGAATTTGGACTAATGTGATGCGCAGTGTTCATTCTAGCAACTAAGAATTGGTGAAGAGATTACAAGAAGGTGAAGTTACTGCGTTTGTAACCGAGTCATTACAGAAAACAAAAGGGATTCTGGTCAACAGAGTGCAAGTGGAGTGTCATAGACCTTCACAGAAATCAATTGAATGGTCTCCTCTAGAAAACATTGCGAGTTGAGGTCAAAATATAAGATATAAACCAGTGCTATCACAATCAAACCAGCAGTTTGATCAAAAGACCAGTGAATTGACGACTCACTGGTCTGAATTGATCGAACCCAGACTAGCAAATTGATAATTGCATGGTCTGGATTAGAGGTATGTGATTGATCTGACCAAATGTAGATGTGAGAACCAGATGATTGGACCCATTAAATTCATTCAAGATATAATTTATAATTTGTCATATGTTGCTTAATGAGAAATAATAAAAGGAGAAAATTAATTATTTTTTCCTAGGTATTGAACCCCAAAAGTCATGCATAAAGATAAAGGCCTTATGCCAACAAACCATACATTAATTGGTTTTTTTTCTTTTTTAAATAATAATTTAAGTCAGTATTTTATTGTACCTCTTGTTTTGTTTTTTTTTCTTTGATTTTTTTTATTAATATATTTTTTTTTAATTTCAACTTTCAACATTGAATTTATTTTTTATTAAGTTGTTCCACTCTTATGACATGAGTTGCGGGTTAACTTGGTTGATTTTTTTTTTCAATTAACATTTTTTCCTTCAAATTTCATCCTTTAAGAATTAAGTTTTATTATTTATTTTAGTTTATTTTTTATTAGGTTATTTTGGCTTTATAATTTAAAAATAGTGCTTAGAGAGTTAACTCATGTTGTTTTTTGTGTCTTTTTAATTAATTGTTTCTTTAATTTTATCATTCAAGATTTGGTCGGTTAAGAATTGAGCTTCATAATCTGTTTTGATTTGTTTTCTATACGGATATTTTATCTTTCATGATCAGGGTTACGAGTTTTAGCAGGTTAACCTAGGTTAAATCAGATTGTTTTTTTTTCTAAGAGGTTATCTCGGTCTTATTATCCGAGTCATCGGTCCTTCAACATTTGATTTATTTTTTATTGGGTTGTCCTCATCTCATGAAACAGAGTTGCGAGTTTGACGTGTTAACCCAGTTGACTCATATTTGTTTTCTTTTTTTTTATTGATTTTCTCTTACTTTTATAACCCGGGTTGACTTAAGTTGTTTTTTTGTGTTATTTTCTTAATTGATTTTTTTTATATGAATTTCATCATTCAACATTGGATCTGACATGGTTGGTT
>Ga0307511_10002865_pt1 | contig 17887 bp, 6 predicted proteins | sample 13_EM_MG_FD_200266 | JGI IMG/M metagenome (GOLD analysis project Ga0307511, IMG submission 200266) | Populus trichocarpa ectomycorrhiza microbial communities from riparian zone in the Pacific Northwest, United States - 13_EM | ecosystem: Host-associated > Plants > Roots > Unclassified | place... | reverse complement strand
AAAAAAAAAATAAATAAATAAAAAAACATTGAAGGGAGAAAAATAGCTTGGACTTGGAGACTTGAAGGTGGTAGGGGACCACCGAAAGGAGAAGAGTTCCACCACTTATCCGCAACCTGCTCCCTCTTCCACGTCTGTTCAATTCCCCACTTCCATCCTTTTTATTAAAAGAATTGGCCATGCCAAGAAAACAACGACGTTACCCTTTGACTCCTTCTTCCCCTACAATTAAATCCCCTCTTCCCTCTCCTCCAATCTTTGCATCTCTCTCTTTCTTTTTCTCTAAAGAAACAAAAATGGGGAGAGACGAACTCTGCATAACCGTACCCAGTCTTTTTCACTGTCCGATTTCTCTCGACGTAATGAACTCTCCCGTGAGTCTCTGCACCGGCGTCTCATACGATCGCTCCAGTATCCAACACTGGCTCGACTCCGGTCACGACACCTGTCCTGCCACCATGCAAGTCCTCTCCTCCAAGGACTTTGTTCCTAACCTCACTCTCCGCCGCCTTATCAACCTCTGGACCTCCTCGAACTCCTCTCCCTCGACTGCAGATTTGGAAGAGAAGGTTATGGCTTGGATTGAAGAAATTAACAACGCAAAACCCGAGAGGTGTTTGGATTCGATTGTGGAATTTGCTAGTCGTGGAGAGGTGAACCGAAGTCTTTTGGCAAGTTTTGATGGTTTTTTGGAGACTATCGTTGGTGTTTTGAGCATAAATGGCATGCAAATTCGTGTTTTGGAGTCGGTTGTCAGGATCTTAAGTTTAATTTTGCTTGAAAACGGAGTCAACGAAAAATTGCACAAACTAATCCTCAAATCATCTTCGAACTCGAGTTGTTTACCTTCATTTATTTCTATTCTGCGAAATGGGAGTTTAGAGTCCAAGATGGCATGCTTCACTGTTTTAGAATCAGTTACTACAAACAACGAATCAAAGCGATTCATTGCAGGAGTGGAGAACAACTTCTTGCCTGTTATAATTCATCTCATCAAAATAGATAACGACAACCAAGAGTTACACGACGTGGTTTTATCGTTCTTGATTGCGGTTTCTGTGGCTCGCTCCATCAAGTCACAGCTGGTTCAACTCGGAATCGTCGAAGTTTTATCTAACATGATGTCGAGCAAAAACGCTGCCATTTCTGTCGTGGAGAAGTCACTGAAGATATTGTCAATGGTTTGCACGTGTGCGGATGGACAGTCAGCGCTAAGCGGTGACCAGAAATGTGCGGGGGCAATAGTGGAGAGACTAATGAAGGTCTCAAAAACGGCAACGGAGGATGCCGTGGTGGTGCTGTGGAGCATGTGTTGTTTGTTCAGGGATGAGAAGGTGGTGGAGAAAGTGGCGAGGAGCAACGGAGTGACAAAAGTATTGCTGGTTATGCAAAGTGAAGTAGGGGAAGGGAATTATGTAAGGAGGATGTGTGGTGACTTGATCAAGGTTTTGAGGTTTGGGTGTAAGAATGTCGGTGGATTTAGTGGGGCGGTGAGCTATGAGACCAAAACTACACATATCATGCCTTGTTAAATCTTGATATGCTGACTATGTTGTTGATCTCTGGGGGTTTTGTGGATTATGTGTAATTGGGAGTTTTTCTCTCGACATTATCAAACACATGAACAGATAAAAGACTCGATTTTCCCCCTTTTTTCTAGAATTTGAACTTGTAGCTTTAGCTTCGTGTCTAATGAAAAAATTTACTCAGTTACATGACTTTATGGAATATTTTTCTAGCTCCAATACCCTTTTCAGATCAGATAATATATATACCATCTAATTGATACAGTGTGGAAACAGAACAAAAGAAAGAAGGGATAACACCATATCGAGTAGTTCCATCCCATATTTTGCAACTGCTTGGCTTAATTAAGATGCCTGGAGAAAGAAAGCACTTTATGCTTTTTTTTTTTTTTTCTTATTAACAACTTATCCTTTGTTTTCCAATAATTATTTTGAGAAAGCATTTGAGGCTTCCTTTCTTTCACTGGTGTTTTTTTTTTTGGTTCAATTTGAAGTTGTTGCTTGGTATCATTGTGATGGTTTACTGGGCGAAGAAAACTAATAATCAAGAACTTGTTGAAACTGTTTCTACAATTATTTGGACGAAGATTGATTTGCGTTTTTCTTTCTTGACTAAAAGATTATTTATCAACCAAAGTATTGTGGGTTTCCAATGATGCACTCTGTCTGAGTGTTTGGGAAGGAGGATTCGTAGAAGGAAAATGATTTCCAAATAAATAAATCATTCTAAAAGTCTGTGAAAACTGATCTTGCAAGTGACAATCAATGAATTATAGATCCCCCAGGAGTATTAAGTAATTGATGGGAAATGATGGTTTTGAATATCTTCCACGTAGTCAAAATAATAAAATGAATTTATTTGTAATTTTTTAAGATACTGTTTGATAAATATAAAATTATTTAGAGATTTATTATCTAAATATTTAATCTTCTTTACTTTGAATAATTCTTTAAAAATTGAATTGTCACAAGCAATAAATCGTTTAATTGTCCGGTCTCTAGTGATAATCCACACCACCAATGAGAAATCTTCTAAATTCTTATTTAAGAAAGAGGGATTGCTATGCCTAGAGTGTTAGCTCTTTATTTTGTAACTAGCTTTTGCACCTAGCTTTTGCATCGACCAAGTTAACTGGATTATATTGGAAAAACTCTTACACTGTTTAATTTTAAACTCGATCCAAGCTAAGAGTCGGATCGAGATGTTTTTTTTTTTGTTAATTTCATCAATTTTTTGTTAATTTCACTCTCCTAATTTTCTTACTGGCCGGCCAAGTCGATTAGGTTATGTTAGGACAACTCCCACATAGTTTAATTTTAAATTCAAGCTAGACAAGAGTTGAGTTGGAAGGTCTTTTATGCCAATTTCATCATTTTTTCTCAATTTCATTTTTATATTTTTTTTTATAGTCCTTCGGAATGTCTTGAGATCGATAAAGTCAATTAGATCATATTAAAATAACTCTCACATGATTTAATATTAAACCTGAACTAAACAATGAGTCAAGTAAGATGATTTCAAGGTTGATCTGCTAGGCTGGACTCAATAAAAACACATAATCATTCATAACAATTTTTTTATATATTTTTGTATCCAACCCAGCATTGTAGTGTGAAAACTAGTTTGTTTTTTATGACTTGGACTTGCTCAATTAATATCAGTGAAACCTTAGATGGAAAAACAGTAAGCGAAACCTTTTATAGTAGAGGTATGAATGATGGCATGCTTCTTCTTCTTCTTCTTCTTTTTTGCCAAAGTTGTAAAGTATTGGCAAAGACCATTCATTGGTACTTTTTCCAAAAGGGTGTTGGGTACATGTATACATGCTAAAAACAATTTATGTTTGAATGTCAAAATGATCACATGCATGCATCAAGTAATACATGCATGTCTTGGTGAAAGATGAAAAGAAAATGGTAGCAATAAAATCTCATCAAGCATTTCATATTCTCACATTTATGTTGCACATACATGCATGTTATATTAGGTAAGCATCATGTCGAAGATGCATGGGCATGTAAGAGATAAAATGGAGACATAAATAAACAAATCATCTTATCTCCTTCATTATCTGGGAAACATGACGACTTTTGTTTGGGTTTCCACACACGAGGCTGCATTATTTTCTTAGCCTCTAAAAAAGTTAATGGGTCTCCTCTTTGATGGGTTGGGAGGCATGGAGGCTGAGTAATTGAATGTGATTGTTGACCTTCGACTTCTTGGATCCTTACAAAAAAAGTCCACTTGTAGGAGGAGGATCAAGGGACTTCTGATATAAGTTAGCATTAATGAAGGAGGAGGAAAATCTTTTGAAGGTGTATTCTAGGTATCTCTCTTTTCATATGCTTATTTAAATTAGCTCAGTGCGGTTGACGGGCATTAGTTATAATTACTTTGTGAGGTGATTATTTATAGAAGAAAATCAGAAGCCTTTAACGCCTCCTTGGAAAGGGAAAATGTAAGGTGTCATCCATGAACTAACGGACATTTCTATTCCAATATGAACACTCGAAGGCCCAAAATTAGAAATCCTGAGTCGTGGCATGACTCCTGAGCCCAAGGTGTGATCCCCAAGCCTAAGAAGACAGGCATATGTCCGCGGAGCTGTCCTCCTACTACTACAAGTAGACTTGGGAACGGGCTTGCCTGCACTTATTCATATTTATCGAACCCGGTTTGGAAGTTAATGATTTGGTTAAGGAAATCCCAAGTTACATAAGATCATCCTAGTCACCCGGGTTAATTTAAAAAATATTAAAGATTTTAATATTTTATATGAAAAAATTAAGAAGCAATCTATGTGGATATAGGCTATACATGTTGTAAATAATGTAGTTTAAAAAATTATTTCAAAAGATTTTTTATTCCACATTGAAAAGATACTACTATCTTATTATTCTGAGTTGAAGTATTTAAACCAAATTTTTTAAAAAAACAATATAAATTTAGATTTTTATGACGTGTTTTTGTATATAAAAAAATCTCAAATGGAATTCAAAAAGTTCATGCATATATCTAATTAAATAAACCGAGAACTATTTATGCAACAAAAAATTATCAAGCCTAATCCCTACTTAACCAAAATTAATCAGCCAAACCTGTGACCCAGGTAATGGACTAAATTGGATTCAATAATTTTTTTTATATAATTTTCAATCTAAAATAAACAACAATAAAATCAAGAAACAAGAAAATATCAAATTGATTGGAAAAAATCAAATTGAAACAAATTACGTTGCTCACTTAATAATCAACCAAATATTAAGTGATAAAATTAAAAAACAAAACATATGTAATTGATAAAAATGAAAAAATAAGAAAGAAAGAAAAAATAAAAATAGGTTCAGTCTCTCGAGCTAGGAAGACCCAGAGTTCCTGGGCCTCTAGAAAAAGGCCCAGGTTTGCGGGCCTGGAGCAGCCCAAACACCTAGGCCTTGTTTTTTGTTTATTTTTCTTAAAGGGCGGACGATTGGTCGTCCACTCCTTAATGCTTTGAAAAAAATAGTAGGCGGTACGTTGCCTGCACTACTCTGATTTTAGCAACCTCTAGTTACTGAAAAATTAAATTGATCTATTTCGGATCAAGAAAAGCTTATTTTCAACCATATTTTGACCCAGAAAAACCAAAAAAACACTCTAAACACTTTGTTAAACATATCTACAACCTCTAATAGCTTAGAAATTAACTCTAAAACGCACAATCAACCTGAAATAAAAAAAATACCTTGTATAAACTTTTCCCATTAAAAGAAACACATTGAGACCAAAACCACATGTTTTCTTGGTTGGAATTTGTATTAGCTAAGACTTTCTCTCTCCTCTCTTAAATAAGGAACCAAAAAATAAGAAAAATGATATTTGGAATCAAATTGAATCTCATAAATTGTTAATGATTGAAAGTTTATAATTCTAAAAATTGGAGGACCAAAGTATACATTTAGCCTTAAGTTTAGAAAAACCATATCTTTTTGATGTTTTTTTTTTTCATTTTAGCACCCTATCTTTAAATCTTGCCTTTCATTAATAAATGTGCTTTAATTGACCATTATGTGGGATATAAAGGTGTAATAAAAAAAATAAACAGGCTTAAAAAATGAAGACAAATCATTATGGCAATCTAGAATGAATTGTTCCTTAGTAAACAATGACATGAGAAACAATATTTTCCCCATGTATTTTAGAATATTCCTTAATGAATGAGTGGGGTTACAAAAATAATGGTTTAATGACATTAAAAGTCTATCTAGTATCAATTTATAAAAAAAAACACTTTTTCTTCCTGTTTTAAGCTATTAAATTTTTATGATTTGGTTTGTTGGGTAGTAAACACAGTTATTAAATTCAACCTGGGCCAACCTGAGGTTGACCTGGCCAAGGAGTTAGGTCTCGGATCACACTAGTTGACTTAGAATAATAAAATAAAAAATTATGTTAGAGGTTTTAATATCTCACATTGTAAATTTTTACAACAATACATGTGAATGCAGGTTATAAAAAATATGAGGCATGCAATATAATATGGTTATTTCATATCGAAAAGTTAAGAAACAATCCATATGGATGTAAGTTATATAAAAAAAAAATTTAGTATAGCTATCCCATATCGAAAAATTAAGAAACAATTCATTTGAATGTAGGCTATGTATAATTATCCCACATCAAAAAATTATGTGAGACATGAAGTGTAGTATAGTTATCTCATTTCAAAAAGTTAAGAAATAATTCATGTGGATGTAGATTATTAAAATAAAAATATAAGACTAAATACTCATAAATTATATATATATATATATATATATATAAAGTCCAGTCTCACCTAGGCGATACTAGGCCACTTGGATTTGACTCTAGGTTACACTAGGGCTCCTTAAGGTTTTTATTGTTTAAGACCCGGCCAAATTCTTTAATTACATGGGTATCGCATTAATCTGTCAGGTCAAACTGAATTTTATAAATATGAAAGTAAATGTTCTTTTATTTATAGTCAATTTAATTTTAAGTTAATCTTGATTTAAAAAAAAAGATATACATGAGCTTCTTAGTGGTTCTAATTTTAGAAAGAAGAAAAATTGAATAAAAATTTAAAAATTGTTATTTTAACAACTTTTTATTTATTTATTTTTCTATGTTTAATTTGTTTTTGGGGAAATTTGGGTTAGATTTAAAAAATTTCGTGAGCAACCACGCCACGAAAACCCTAATCAACGATTTTTAAATTTTGTCCCCACAACAAGTCAGCAACTTCCTGGATAGTTCTACAAATGAATTCCCCCTATCTTCAATCTCAGCTTTCTACAGCTTAATCTACGTGCAGGGAAAGGGAACCTAAAAGACATTGATACCTTGTGGCCAAGCATTATTTGTCTCCAACTTGTTGAAGTAAATATCATTTCAAGAGAAAACGATCAAGCCATCTTCAGTTCATCATTCACAAAGCCATTAAGCTCTGCTTTGAATAGCTCATTGCCACAACTTACACTGCAAGTTACCATCTTCTATCCAAGAAGGAAGCCAATGAGCTAGCAAACATTTGGCCTTGCTATGGTCCCGAGGCTTCCATCTCAATCCTAATACTTCCATTCCATAACAGTATTAAGAGAGTGTTTGACAGTATGGTTATAGTTATTTTTCAAATAACTTTTCATGCCGAAATACATGCTAACTATGTTTTTTTATTTTTTAAAAATTATTTTTGACATCAGCACATCAAAACGATCCAAAACATACAAAATATATTAATTTTTTTAACAAAAATTTAATTTTTTTAAAAACGCGGTGCAGTCTCTAAATCTATTCATTGTTGTTGAACTGCCAACCAATTAGTTTCTTGACGCAGCTATCGATTTTTATCAACACAACTTTAAATGTCTAGTGCTGCTGCCAACCATAATCATAATAGATAATAAGAGTATAGAGAACAAATCATATTGAATATAATTTCATCATCTTGATAGAAAATTTAACAAGTTAATTTGAATTGACTCGAATAATTATTTTTATTAGTTGTTTTTTTTAATTTTATTATTTAATATTAAATTTATTAAAAATTATACATCATAATTTATTAAATTATGCAACTCCAAACCCCAAAATTTCAAGCAGCAAGAAATTGCCATGCAAGGGTAAAATGACAGCGGATCTAGGAAAATAATTGATGTGCATCTACAACCCTATAAGCTCAGCCTCTTGGACCGGCTCATCCCCGCTACTTATGCCGCACTTACGATTTTCTACTCCCAAGACTGAAGCCAATAATTTTGACATCATCCAAACCTCGGCTCATTTACAGACTTCCCTCTCAGAAACGCTTAATCTCCTCTATCCATTTTCAGGTAGGGTGAGAGATAACATCTATATTGACTGCTTTGATGAAGGTGTGCCGTTTGTGGAAGCCCGAGACCTTCTTGCCATGTCTGAATTTTTTGAACATCCAGAAATCGAGGAGTCGAACAAATTCATTTCATGCTGTTCCTTCTCCAAGGAACCAGGGGATGAGGTACCCCTGTTAGCTTTCAAGTGAACACATTTTTATGCGGCAGAACGGTAATTGGCGGGCGTATATCTCGAAGTCCACGCCCTGATTATCCTTGGGTGGAATGTGGGCTGCGATTATCCGTGGGGGCATAAAATAGAACAGTCCATCCTGATTTTGCCAGGACATCATCCATCTTTCCACCAACAGATTCTTTCATAAAAAGTAGGATTCTACAGTTGAGGCGAGAACGTCTTAAGAAGATCTTTGTTTGATCACAATTCACTTGCCACACTGAGGCAAATGGCAAAAGGGAATTGTGACGAGCACTGTCTTATTTCATCTGGAAACATTTCATGGCTGCATTTAGAGCTACAACAGGCTCCTCAAGGCCATCCGTTGTATGACAAGCAATGAACATGCAGCAGCTGACAAGGTCCATTTGCCAATACGGAGATGGACATAGGGTTGCATGAACTGACCGACATATTAAGTGAAGCTATTGCGAAACTTGATCAATGGTTACTTGAAAAGTCACAAGGAGACGAAGGAATTCAAGATGTTTCAAAAAGCATAGACATGCTAGAAGATGTGCTTATTGAGGAAAAATTAGATAGGCACTCCATCACAATTTGGACTAATATTGGTGTTGATAATGTTAGTCTTGGAGCCTTGAAGCCTGTTTGGATTGGGGCTTTTGGGAAAGTTGGTGCTGCGCTTATGAATTTCACTATTTTGATTGAAACAAAAGGGAGTAGAGGATTTGAGGCATGGATCACATAAGATAAAAAAAAAGAGGCTATATGGAGGACGATCCTGAATTCCTAGAATATGCAACTCCGAACCCCAAAATTTCAAGCAGCAGAAATTGCCATGCAAGGGTAATTTGACAGCGGATCTAGGAAAATAATTGATGTGCATTTAATAAAAAGGTAATGTTGAAAGCCAAAAAAAGAAGACGACGAGGACGACGACAATAATAATAATAAAGGGAAATATTATTAGGCAAGCCAGACAAGGCATTGGTTTTCTTTTCTTAGTCTCCATGTTTGTATGTGAAATATGTAGTCGGATTCAAATGTTTTCTTATGCAAAATACAAAAAAGAAGTTAACTCCATTTTCATACAAGATAATGACCAACTGCAAAGAACAACACCATTCTCTAATCTTAAACCCTAGTTAGCACAAAGTAGAAAAATGATCCTTATTACTGATGGTAACATCTCAAAAAAGAAGCAGCAACACCATTGGATGTTTTTCTATGGTTGATTTACTGTAACAAAACAGTCAGTGCAACTCTGAATGGTAGAGTCTGAATAAGTTGCTGAATTTCTCATAAAGAAAAAGATCAATTTAGCCGTATGAAGATAAAGATGTGCATCTAATAAAAGTAATCCCCACACTCCAGATGATTGGCTTTCTTCTAGTTACTGCTGCTTCTATGTGATTTGACAAGCTTCCAATTCTGTGAGTTATAATTAGAGAGTAAAATAAAACCATTCTTAGGGTCTCACCTTACAGCTTAATTTGTGCAAATGTTAGTTATAAGACATTTTATAAATAAAGCAATCGTCATTTGGTATGCTTAAAGAAAGACTTCATTTTCTATTCTCACATTTGCTCAAATCTTTTCATTAAAAAAATAAATCAAAAAATGCATATAACCACACAATCTCTATTCAGGTTATCCACTATAAAACAAAGAGAAACAAATTAATCAAACAATGTGTAAGTAAAGTTGCCTAAAGCATTCCTTTCTAGTTTCTAGCAACTAATAGTAAGAAAAAAGCATAAGTAAACTGCCCAAAGCTATTCCTTTCTAGATTCTAGCAACTACATTCCACAGTGTGTTTCCATACGGAACATCTTGCTATTGCAATTAGATTCAGCCGGTAGCTCGGGTTCCACTAAAAAATATCATTGGAATAAAATGAAGTTTAAAAAGGAACAGCGTGCTCAACTAAATCACAGGTATTTGAGTGAAAAACTAACAAAACGAGAATAATAAAAAAAAATAGTTAGGTAGGGGTCCTGTACAGTAAGTAGCTGATGGTAACAAAACAGTATCTTCCATTGTATCTTCAAATTTTACATGCATTCCAGTGGTCAATTGATAAATCACCAGCAATAAAACTTAATGACATTATTATCAGACTGTGAGCATATGTGGCAATCAATTAAGAAAATAAGTCAACAAACAATGAAAGTGGATTCACTGGAACTCATGCGAGAATTTTAAATCAGTATTGCAAGCACAATATCTTTCATGCTAATAATAAGAGACCAACCATGTTGAATTTTCTTATTCCAAGTGCGTACAAATGCAGAAACGAAAATTAGTTTACAACCATTTCACCAATAGAAAAAGCAACCAACGAGAAAAACAAGGGACAAGAATTACCAGCAGCAATGACAATCAATCCCCAATTCACAGCCACCAATCAAGTAGGAGCAGCATCCAACTCGCGCAACTCCTTGTGCCTCAAGTACCGATGCAAGATAGTAAGCCTTGCCGTCTCAAATGCAAAGTATCCCAAAGCCGAAAAGCAAGCACTATGAACCACTCTAGGACCCATTCCCCTAGTAAAACCTACCCACCCTTCCTCCGTCAAAATCTGCTTCACTGTCGCCGAAACACCACTATACATTACAGCTGCAGCCTTATCCACAACGTCCTTATTCATTTGGGTCATCAACCTGGTCTTAACCACATCAAGTGGTGTGGTTAAAGACGCTGAAATAGCCCCAGCCAGTGCCCCACAGCTCACACTTTCAATTGGCAGCAAACTGTTCTTTTTAGTCTTAGTCAAAACAGCAGCTTTTAAATACTCGAATGAAGAATAACTCAGAACACCAGCAGGCAAATTCCTTAACAAAGTAGCAGAATACCCTGCATAAAGACCCAAGATACCATCTTTTTCCAAAATTCTCAGCAAAACTTCCCAAGATCTCCCCTTTGCACCAGCTTGCATTTGCTGCGTAATCAATTCTTTAGGCACCATTATTGCTGATGACACAATATTGCCCATTGCACCAGCAGTTGGAGGGATAAGCACGGATGGATACTTCTCAAATTTTGACAAAATTGATTTACCAAACTCACAAGTACCAAAATACACGGCTGAAGATGCAGTAGAACCCACAATAACAGCAGATACACCACTATAAAACCCCAAAATCCCTTTATCTTGAAAGGTCTTAATCACAGCATCAAGTGTATTTTTATAAATCTGAGATGCACCCTTTGTTTGCAACTTCGTTTTAATTGTATCAAGCGGGTGCAGACACACATAAGTAAATGCACCGGCTATGCCGCCGCCACCTGCTCCTATAAGTGCTCTCTCAAAAACAGAGAGGTTTTTCATTAAAGATTGGACTTTGGGGCTGTTTCTTGAGGTGGATTGGACCCATTTTGGGCTTTTTGGTGCGAAAATCTGGGAATTTAAGGAGTTTGAGGCAAATGGGAGGGTGGTTTTATTGCGGGTTTTGGTCGGTTTTTCTGGGTTTTTAATCAATATAAGAGAGGAGAATTGAGCGAAGAGGTTAGTGAAGTCAGTTTGGATTGCTGGGTTGTGGTGATTTTGAGAGTTTGGAGATGGGAGGCCTAGAGATGCACACAGATTTGCCTCCATTTCTGAGGCGAAAAAAACACTTCTTTCGCTACCAGCCTCTCATCTTCTTTCCAAGGGTTTTTTAGAAGCCAACATTTACATGAGAGAGCAGAAACGGTGCCGTTAGAAGAAGGCACCAACGCACCAGCTACTACCAAAAGACGGCCTTTTTCTTGTGCCACTTATTTTAAGCCCACAGCATTGCAAGTCAGAAAACAAGCTCAAGATAACAAAAAGAGACTACAAGGCCGATGACTGATAATCCCAAAGGAAAGCCCATTCTTTGTATACATTTTGATCAGCTGCGAACTGCAGGTCTTTTCCCTCCAAATTCTCTCAGGCCGAGAGAAACAGATCATAGAATCAGATAAGCAAGAAAGATTCAGTTTGGGGTTCTCAAATCTTCTGTTTCTTGCAAGAGCAACTTCTCTATATCCAACTATCAGATAATCATATCTGTGATTTCAATGCGTTCGTTTTCTTTTCTTGTTTTCTTGCTCTCGTTCTTTCTCTTATTTGACTTCAGCTTTCCCTCTCTTTCCGTCTCTTTCTTGCCAGATAGAAATGTTACTCTCTATGGTGATGCACATCTCACAAACAATGCCATTAGTCTCACTCAACAACACACCTGCCCTGCTTCATCATCATCATCATCATCATCTTCTAATGGGGTTGGGAAAGCTCTCTACCTGTACCCAATTAGGTTTCTTGATCCTATAACTAACACAACCGCGTCTTTCTTTTGTCGATTCTCATTTTCCATTATTCGATCCCCACTTTGTTCTTCTGGTGATGGTATGGCATTCTTGATTACCTCTAATGCTGATTCTTTTAGTCTCTCAAAAGGGTACATGGGTCTTCCAGAACCAGCCTTAAACCCTCAAGATTCATTCATTGCAGTGGAATTTGATACAAGTTGTGATCCTTCGCTTGGTGATATAAGTAGCAATCACATTGGAATTGATGCTAACACAATTGTCTCTTTTGCTGCAATTGATGCTGTGTCAGTAGGGATTGATCTACAAAGTGGGAGGCAGATCACGGCTTGGATTGAGTACTCAGATTCATCCAAGTTGATTCAGGTGTGGGTCAGTTACTTTCAAGTCAGGCCACCAAGTCCTATTCTTGTGGCTCAGGTTGATCTCTCTGAGCATTTCAAAGAGTACATGCATGTCGGTTTCTCTGCTTCGAATGGTCAGGGTTCAGCTGTTCACATTGTTGATCATTGGCGGTTCAAAACTTATGCGACTCTCTCGTCCGTGACACCTAGAGATACAAGTGATAAGGGGGATTGTTTAATGTGTTATCCAGAGAATCCAATGTACAATTACGGGCCCGGTACTCAAAATGGATGGAAAAAAAAGCTACTAGAAATGGCTTTGGGATTGGGAGGTTTGGCTGCATTTACTGTCTCCTTAATTGTAGTTCTTTTTGTTATCATTTTCTTTGCGATAAAGAAAGGAAAGGGTGTTGGCGGAAGAACTAAAGAAGGCCGAATTAATAGAGTACCAAGAAGGCTGTCAATTACTGAGATTAGGACAGCAACAATGGGATTTCACCGAAGCAGAATTATTGGTCAAGGCGCTTCTGCTACAGTTTTTAAAGGGTATCTGTCCTCTTGTGGATCAGTGGCAGTTAAGAGGTTTGATCAGGCAGGGATTGAATGTGCTCGCAATCCTTTCATCACTGAGTTTGCAACAATGGTAGGTTGCTTAAGACATGAGAACTTGGTTCAGCTTCAAGGATGGTGTTGTGAGGGAACGGTATTAGCTCTAGTCTATGAATACTTGCCCAATGGTAGCCTTAACGAAGTGCTTCACAAGAACTCCAGCTCTGCAATTTTTCTCTTGTGGAAGCAAAGAGTAAATATAGTCCTTGGAGTTGCTTCTGCTCTTTCATATCTACATGAAGAATGTGAGAGACAGATAATTCATAGAGATGTGAAAGCTTGCAATATATTGCTTGATGCAGAATTCAATGCCAAGCTTGGAGATTTCGGTTTAGCGGAAGTCTATGAACATAGTTCTGTGATGAGAGCAGCTACTATACCAGCTGGGACAACAGGATATCTCGCTCCTGAGTATGTTTACTATGGTGTTCCATCGGTGAAATCTGATGTTTACAGCTTTGGTGTGGTGATGCTAGAAGTAGCCACGGGAAAAAGACCTGTAGATGATGTTGGTGCAGTGCTGGTCGATCGGGTATGGAGCTTTTGGGAGAAAGGGAAACTGATAGAGGCTGCTGATTCAAAGTTGGTAGGGATGTTTAATACACTGGAAGTTGAGAGGATGCTCATGGTGGGACTTTCTTGTGTGCACCCAAATCATGAGATGAGGCCAACAGTTAAGGAGGCAGCTGTGATTCTTAGAGGCCAAGCGCCACTTCCTGTTTTGCCACAGAGGAAACCAGCAGTGGGATTTCAGTCTGTTTTGTCAGAGGATTCCGATGAAACACTGAATTTAGCAGGAGATAACAGTCCATGTACTGATGATGTAACATGGATGACACCTAGGACCAGTTTTGGCTAGAACAAGCTCAGAAAACATCGTGCATTTAAATGTATGCGTATGAAAAACCATCTGCAGTTTGAGTTTTAATTTCTTTTGATAATTTTCCTGTTTCTGAAAAACTGATATGATCTTTTGCTAAGTTTGTGGATCTTTTAGATCTCTATGTGTCATCATGCATGTCAAGATGTTCAAAGAATTGTATGCCTCATGGTGTATAAATGAGAAACAATTATTTTTTCAGACTTCTGTATTTAGGCAAATATGGATGCCTTCTTATCTATTCCCGAAAGGTGAAGGATAATTGAGTGCCTAGTTTTTTGTATATCATGATTTCGCAAGTTATTCGAAACCATGCTAATCAATTCTCAAGTTGTTTTCTCAAGGCATTATACTTATAACGATGATGTGCCTTTGCTGGACAAGATAAATCTGCATTTTCAATGCCATGAAGCACTCAATAATACCTATCCCAATTGCTAGGAATTGAGATGTACATTTATTTTATCAGTCAGCATATTGCAAAAGTCTTTAGTTGGCCATGGCTTGTGTGGTTGTAACCTGATCAAGTAGTTGAACAGCAAAGTCATTCTAAACTTTGAGTCACGTCTCTCAGTTCAGTAGCAGATTTCAGCTTCACAAAGTGGAATGTTTGGGGGTGTTTGGGGGTGGGGTAATGGTTGCTTTTCAAAGTGTTTTTCGTTAAAAAATACATCAAAATAATATTTTTTTTATTTTTTAAAAATTATTTTTGACATCAACATATCAAAATGATATGAAAACATTAAAAAATATTAATTTGAAACAAAAAAAATTATTATTATTTTTAAATATTTTTAAAACACAGTTTCAAACTATTTAAAATTAAGAGCAGACTGCGGTTATAATATGTATAATCACGTGCTAAATCCACTTTACCATAATAACATGTCTTGTCATTTCTTCCTTGCATGGATTTTGGTATGAGCATCATCAATGTAATTGCTGGTCACTTCAATAAATTCCTGAATTTCCCTTGAGATTTAGCTTAACTGTAATAAACCACAATGGTACACAGTGGCAATCTCAACTGTAGGCTTGATAATTATCTGTAAAATATCCTAACACTCACCTTCAGGCTTCAGCTCAGCCATGGAGAGTCTGTTGAAATCACCTCCTTTTGTATCAAGAACATTCCAGGCCAGGCATCAATAAAAGGTTTTTGAATTTCCCTTTGTAATTTTGTAGAAGGAATATTTCCCTTCTTGTATAGAAATACAACAAATGCTTGACTATTATTGAAATCAATGATGTTGGTGATGCAGTCCTGAAAACCTCAAACAAAAATGGGTTTTTAATGGTTGTGTCTTGAGTTGTGGTGATTGAGCTTAAATGTGAGCTTTTCTTTTTAAGCTTGGTGTTTCTTGCAACACAAGTCTCTTTCTGATACTTGAAACCCTTCAATGTTTAAGTTAATAAATTTAAAAGAAAAAAATAATGTACAAGAAAAAATAATAATGCGAGGAGCAAGAGAAAAGTGCGTTGGTTGAATAAACTGGTGCGTGAAGCTCAACTTGCTTGTCTTGGCTTGGTTTAAATGTTTTACCAGATAACTAAAGGTATTTATAAACCTTTAGTCAAGCCAACGTACCTTATGGAGTATTGTAGGTATCTCACGATGTGTGGAGTTGTAGGTATCTCAGTGAGTGGAGCAATGATGGAGAGTGATCTTATGGTGTGTCGAGAAAACTAGATATCATTGGTAAAGAGATTGATGTTGGTTTATGGTGTTGTTATGCCATTGGATGGAGAAGTTAATGCTTCTGCTCTATACAAAGAATTTGTATGTGTGAGGTGTGTTATGCCTATATAGAGAACTTGTGTGCTTCCATAAAGAATTAGTGTGTGCGACGTATGCATTCACTAGTAGATGGTGCACGACTCCTTGAAGCTAAAAAAAAAATGCATTAAGGTGTATGCCAAAGGTGATATTGGACAATTCAAGGCAAGTTGGGAGTGAGTGAATGAGAGACTGTTTAGGTCATCCCAAAATGACTAGGATTCTAGTTGTTTGGGCTTATAATGTCCCTTTGGACTTGGCCCTACTGATTACGATGAAGCCCAAATGGTTATAATTTTTTTTGTGCACTCTCATTTACCTCTAAAGTCTTTTAAATAATGGTGTTTGAAAGACTTGACCATAAGAAATAAGGGAAATATTTATTATTTTATAATGATGTTATCTTTTTGTGGCATTTTTAAAGCTTGCAATAGAGATAAATGTTTTCTTATAAAAGAGATGAAGGTTTGATCAATTTGTTTGTTCCTTTTAAAATATAGGACATTATTATTTAAAATTTAGAGAATGCTTTGTGATCATGAAAGCAGTATTAAAGCATTATGAAAGGAGATTGCAGACTTTAATGAATTTATTTTTGGAGACATGGAGATTTTGTCATGGAGATTTTTATCAGAGACGTTAAGATTCATTTAAAGATATGAAGATATCACCATGGATATTTTTATCGGAGATATAAAGATTTTTCTATAGAGATTTTGATCGAAGACATGGGGATTTCACAATGGAGAATTGATTGGAGACATGAGTATTTTCATTGGAGACATAGAGAAACACTACTAGTTTTATTAAAAAGTTCAAAAGGCTTTCTCAAATAGAGATATAATTTTTGAACATTATTGAATCTCATGTAATTCAAGGTGAGGATCTTTCCTCATGTTGTATGAATAGTTGCATTTTCTTCTTAACAAAATATTAAAGATGACCTTTGGTAATCAATCTTTTTATCTTCTTTTTCAAGGCATGACATTCTTCAATATCATGATTGTGGTCGTGGTGAAAATGAATTATTGGGGTTTCTTGTGTTTATGTCACTCTTTATAGGATGTGGATATTGCATGAAGTATTTTCCCTTTATAGTAGCCAATACCTCAACACGCGTTGTGGTTAAAGGTGTGGTTAGGAGTTTAGAGAAAGCCATGTGATTAGGAATAGATCCCTTAGTGTTTCTTTTAGATGCTTTGGTTAGAGATTGATTATATTGGAGAGATTTTTCTCTTTATAGATGCAAATGAGGGTGTTCTTATCTAGTCACATTTTCTTTTCTACTTGAACATTGTTTTTCATCTTTTGTTTCATGTTGAGGAGAGTTCGGTCACATAGAGTATACAATCATTCCTATAAAGAGTAATTGTATACCTCGCCAATTAAGGCTTCAATGGTGATGTGTTAGAGTAGATTCTTCATGTTGAGCATTTTCTTGTTAAACATTTGGAGATATATTCTAGTGCTTTCATCTTCCTATTGTATAATGACAAAGAGCTTAGATGTTCGTTTTTTTGTTGATAAACTTGTGCTGAAGTGAGAGATGAGTTTGATATAATGATCGTGAAAATCAAGGGTGAAGTTAGGCCCGTTTGTTTTCTATAAAGTAGTTTAATTTTAGAAAATAATTTTCATGAAAAGTGGATTATTTTTTAATGTTTTGTAGTGTTAGAGAAAATGAGTTGGAAAACCGTTTTCATTGTTTGGCTATGTTATGAGAAATTAGCTAGATAATAACTTATTAATATTTTATTTTTTTCAAATTTATTAAAAGGATGAGGACTAGATTTGACATATGAAAAAGTTGAAGGATGATGAAATTGAAAAAAATAAATTATTTCAAATAAAACAAATAACAATAAAAAGAATGAGAACCAAATCTAATAGATAAAAAAATTAAAGGAGGATGAAATAGAAAAAAAATTCAATTTCATAAATTATTTTAAA
>Ga0307511_10002864_pt1 | contig 17890 bp, 18 predicted proteins | sample 13_EM_MG_FD_200266 | JGI IMG/M metagenome (GOLD analysis project Ga0307511, IMG submission 200266) | Populus trichocarpa ectomycorrhiza microbial communities from riparian zone in the Pacific Northwest, United States - 13_EM | ecosystem: Host-associated > Plants > Roots > Unclassified | place... | reverse complement strand
TTGAGCGGAAAATTTCAGAAACTTTACCCTCGGGGGGATTTTGTAGTTTCGCAAATGGAGATAAATAAAGTAGATCAAGTTGCTCGTGAGAGCGCGCTGAATAAAATAAATCAAACGCCGAGGTCGGGGGGGTCCTGGTTGCGGAGTTCTCGTAATCACTCAGTCCTTGGAAGTTGATGTCGGTGCGCTGTGGCGGCTGGGACTCGGGGCTGCAAGGTCGGCATCGTGCAAAATTATGCTGAAGAAGGCAAAGTACCGCATACCGACATATTGAGCAAACCCAACAAATCAACCTCATCAGAGACAGTACGTTTGATGTAGATAGTATACTTACGGTATCTCAAGAGCAAATTCTGCAATACGAGATCAATTCTCCAATGAGGTTCATCTATTTATTATTATGCTTAAGTCTATTCATATATTGTGTTCGGGGAGCACTACCAAGGTGAATTTTCTACATCCATATCAGTGTCTGATACCCGGAAGGCTATTCCTGCTACCTTAGAAGGTCGAGCATACAAAGCTAGAGGGCCTATCCGAAGAGTAAAACGACGCTATTCTAGAGGAAAAGGTTGCAGTATTAATATTCTTAACACAACCTCAGCTGGAAACCTTTTACCAATGTGTACCGGCCAATGGGGGTGGTACAGATGCATTGGAGTACATCTGGGTTGTTGAAGACTATCTACAAGTGTTCCCTAGAATTACCCCTCCCTAGATAGATACCAATCTAACAGATTCCGCACTCTTAGAAGGGCACGCTCTTGCATTTGATACTGCAGTGTAGGGTAGCTGCCTGATGTAGAGGCAGAATGTGCTTGGCCGCGGTTTGGTTGTTCTGACAGCTCAGAGTGCGCTAGCCAATAACTCGAGATAATACGGTACCGTACATGTCGACCCCAGACTAACATCTCTACGGGCTTCCTAATAAGGCGTAGAGCCACCAGGCCTCCCATCGGAGGCTGCATGCACCTCCATTGGATCTCCTGTATGTTTCAGTCGCACTCCTTATTGGCTCTCGATCAGTACCTACATACCCCTGTACCGACAGTAGCCTACCCAATGCAAATGTACCTACGGCAACCTCCTTTCTTGCGTACGTATTATATATACCTATATCTCACGTTCAAATCTCAAGTCACTTACCGACCCTGACACGATATACCAGTACAGTGGCTTAAGTACGTACCGGTAGCCGGTATCCCTTATACAAGACTACAGACAAAGCTCGGTACCTGTTAATTAAATAGGCTCGGCAAAGACATTTTGGGGTTCAACAGTATGGGTGGTGCGAGAAGATTTGTGGATAGAGTTTTCCACTCTGGCGGCCGGAAATCTGGAAGAGACCGGCAGTCACCTGATATCCAGCAACCCGGGGGAGCCCATGGTCAGCAGCCCAATAACCATCAGCCTCAATTGCAAAGGCGGGACTCCGGAAAAAGCTCCTCCAAGGCGCAACAGCAGTCTGCATCTGCCTTTGTACGTACCACACTGAGGTCGTTTTCACCCTTCATAAAAACTCCGAGAAGCGCCTCGGAAGCAACTGCCACCAGCCATGCTCAGTCTCCTTCGCAGTCCGACACTACTGCGGTTGTCAGTGGTATTCTGGTGCCTGCGAGTGGTAAGAAGAGTAATGCGGCATCCTCCACGAGCTCAATTCCTGCTGGTCAAGACCTAGTATTGCCCAGCGGTGAATCACGAGCTTCCTCTGCTACACTTACTCATTACCCACCGGGCACCACAGGCCTAGGTAGCGGTGGCGGTATCGTGTTGGATGTACATTGCTCGCCTCCTCAAGAGACAGCCTCCGCGGGGAAGCCAGAGAATTCAGCAACAGCCATTCCCGAAGCAACTCCACCGGATATTGTGACTACTACTAGTATTGCCACCATTGATTCTTCGTCTCAAACTCCGGACCCAGTATCAACCCCCGCCAGTGAGCCCGAGACGTTATCCACCGAATCACAGGAAGTCGGGAGCGCCAATTGCATCTCCGATACCAGAACTAGCTCTAGTACTGTGCCTCCCGCAATCTCCTCACATCTTTGGCAAAAGGCGATCGAGATAGCCCAGGAGAGTCTCGCCAAATATCAACTGCCATCTCTTGAACTCGGTAGCCTCCAATCGCAATCGGGAGCGGAAAATATCCAGTCTCTTGTTGCCGAACTAGAGACAGCTCATCGAGAGAGTAAGGATAAGCAATGGCGCTATAAAGATCGGCAAGGGAACGAAGTTGTCTGGGTGGAGCGCTTGGGAAACATTATGAAAGGTTTGGACAAGTACGCAAAAATTGTGGATACAGCAATACAGCACCATCCTGATGTTACCTCGTTAGTATGGGCAGGTACAAGGACTATATTACAGGTGTGTCATAGTCTCTCGCGGGAAAGCAGTTCACTGATATCTTGCAGGTTGCGCTGAATCACGTTGAAGCGCTGGAGTGTTTTGAAGGAACAATGGTGACAATTATGGACAAAATGGCAGTATCTGCACTCTATGCGGATATCTATACAGGAGTGGGGTTGGATAAAGCAATGGAAGACACTGGCAAGCTCCACGAAGTTCTGGATGTGGCTCTACCGGAGTTATATGCCGCTGTCATAGTCTTTGCAATTAAAGTTCGGCAGTATTTTGATGCTAGATGTAAGCGGTTTTATACCCCAACCAGACTAGCGTTATATATGATTACAGAACAGATGCTGAGGAAGAATTATTATTATTTAGGGGTTAAAAAGTCAGTCAATGTAGTGAAACCGTTTGCGATTGAATTTCAGCCCTTCATTGATGATATCACCGGAAAAGAGAAAACCGTTCAAGAATGCGCAGATATGGCTACGATGGAAAGAATTAGAGGTATGTTTGTTTATATTGATATAGTATATACTATAATCACTAAACAGATGCTAATGGGATGGCGCAGGGTCCTCCGAGACAATTGCGGAGGTGGAGAATCTTCTCAGTGACATGCGAGCAGATATGGAACCACTGTTCCGGCTCAATGGTTAGTCTGTGCTCTTAATTACTGTACCCTGTAGGGTCAGAGGCAAGGGGGCTTGAGCTAACTCGTAGCGTTATATAGAAATCTCAGATACACTCACCGAGAATGTTACGGTGACCAAAAAAATACCCAAGCGCAGCATAAGCGCAGAAGGTGTGTGAGAGCAACTGGATATGAGAACCTCAGGGCTGACTTCGATAGACGGACAATTACTGGAATTATTATCTCCTCTGCACCCGCTTAAGAGACATGCAGGTGTCAAGTCGATGCGGCTGGAAAATACGGGTACATGGTTACTTGAACTGGAATGTTTCCGTAAATGGTGCGATGTTAGGTCTACAGAGGAAAGTGAGCGCATATTGTGTTGTTATGGTATACCTGGCGCTGGGAAAACACTGATAAGGTATGGTTGAGTCATGTATAATTAAACCACCTGGGTGTTTATTTATTTCGACCTATAGCTAATATTTACGCGGTATATAGCTCGCTTGTGATTGACCATCTCTGCTCACAAGTTACTGAACAAACAAGCATTGTTTGTCTATACGCCGACTATCGAGACTGGAACAACCAAACACTCGTACACATACTTGGGTCTTTCCTTCACCAACTTCTAACTGGTGCTGGTCTACTTCACATACCAGATCAAGTAATCGGAACCCTGAAAGAGGTCAAGAAACAGAACACACAAGTTGAGCTTGGAGGTGTTTTGGCCATGCTGAAACTTATTTCACCGCAACTTGACGGTTTGTTTGTCTGTATAGATGCTCTTGATGAACTGGAACCACAGACTCGGAGAAAGCTGCTTGACATTCTGAGTAATGAACTACAGCTCGGGATTAGGGGTACACGGTTATTCTTCACTGGACAACCGCACATGCAAAGTGAGGTTCAAAGCTACTTCAATATTCGGCAGGAGCAGGAAGTGGAAATTATTGCCAATGAAAATGATATTCGACAATATCTCAGTCACAAAATTGCAGAAGACAGGCATGCGAATCCAGATGCAATGGATGAGGCCTTGGAAACTGAGATTTTGACTGTGCTCGCAGCACAGTCACAAGGAATGTAAGGACAATTTTATTGGAGCATAGCCTACTCACCCTTAAAAGGAAACATGCGCTGATTAAGCTATTATTCAAGGTTCCTCCTCCCCGCCTTCCACATTGACATGGTGCTGGAACAAACAACCATTTCCACACGCCAGAAAAAAAAGGAAACATTGCCCATTGATTTGCATGATACCTTTGAAGGGGCCATCAAGCGGATACAACAATCACGAGACCATGCTGAACTAGGCATGAAAGTACTTCTGTGGTTACATCTTGCCAGCCGGCCGCTGAAGCTCCAAGAACTTCAGCATGCCCTTGCTGTTGGGGGGGTGGGTATTCAGTTTCAAGTGGACAATATCCCGTCCCGGAAAGCAATAGTAGACTCCTGTCTTGGATTGGTTCTGGTTGATGAAGAAACAATGACAGTTCGTTTTGTCCACTACTCACTGGACGAGTATTTCCGGGTTCAGAGCAGCATTTACTTCCCTGACGGTTATAGCACTGTTGCGGAAACTTGTTTAATATATCTCAACTCCCCCAAAATACGAAGACATTGCAGATCTATCACTGAGCTCAGAAATAAAGTCCACCAATTTCCCCTCCTGGAGTATGCGGCCTGCAATTGGGGCACTTATGCTAAACACCAGTCGAATGAAGCTGTGATGAGACTCGCCCTAACGTTACCCGGGGGTGACAATAAGCCCTCTTCGACTTCCCAGATCATATATGCATCAATTACAGACGGTTGTGGATTCAATCATCGGGATTCTGTTGCATTGCAATTTTCAGGCATCCATATCGGAGCTTCCTTTGGGTTAGATGATCTCACAAAGTACTACTGTGATATGGGGCAAGCAGACTTGCGTGATGATACCGGGTGGACACCTCTATTATGGGCAGCCGCCAGGGGGTGCGAGGATATAGTGCGGCTACTGGTTGACCGGAATGATGTGGATGTCAATGCAACGGGTACCGATGGCCAGTCACCACTGTCACAGGCAGCCAAGAAAGGATACGAGGCTATAGTAAGGCTGCTGCTCGAGCGGGATAATGTGGATGTCAATACCAAGGCTCGCAATGACTGTACACCACTCCTTTTCGCAGCTATGGGTGGACATGAGGCAGTAGTGCGGCTGCTGCTTGAGCGGAATAAGGTGGATGTTAACGCGAGAGATAGTTGCAATTACCGGTCACCGCTATTATGGGCAGTTGTGAATCGACACGAGGCTGTAGCGCGACTACTGCTTGAGCGGAGTAATGTGAATGTGAATGAAAAGGACAGTAGGTACGGCCGCACACCGCTGTCATGGGCAGCTGACGAAGGACACGAGGCTTTAGTGCGGCTGCTACTTGAGCGGAATGATGTGGATGTCAATGCAAAGGCTCGCACTGGCTATACACCACTGCTTTTCGCAGCTGTCGGTGGACACGAGGCTGTGGTGCGGTTACTGCTTGAGCGGAGTGATGTGGATGTCAATGCAAAGGACATTAGATATCATGGCCAAACCCCCCTGTCAAGGGCAGCGCAGAATGGTTACGAACCGGTAATACGGCTGCTACTTGAGCGGAATGATGTTGATGTTGATGCGACAGATAAAAATGGCCGGTCACCACTATCATGGGCAGCCGAGAATGGGCACGGGGGTGTAGTGCGGCTGCTACTCGAGCAAGATATTATCAACCTTGACGTGAAGGACAATCAAGGCCGAACAGCACTCGACTGGGCTATATTAAAAGGAAATACATCGATAACTGAACTCCTTCAGGCAGTCGCAACGCGTCCTGAAAGATTGGAGGCTCACTATTCATGAGCCATATTTACCGTGAATTTCCTTTCGTCGTATATGTGAGTGGCACAGCATTTCTGGAGTGAAATGAGGGCTGTAACTAACTTTCAATAGGTACATGGTGGAGAGCTACATTTATATTATAATTATAGCAGTCAATTAAATTGATGAACACATGAACTAATTCAAAACCTCAGTGCCAGTACCTGTGTCTGGGTAATAGTTAATAAATTACATCAAGATATCTCAGCAGAGTTTAAATCTCTCATAATAGCGTGGATAGTCTCTGTCGCATCAAGACTAGACGTGGAATACCTAGAAGTATCCAGATCCAGGCGGAGACATATATGTTAAGGCGAGTCAGTGATTCATAGTTGGATAGAAAGAATGAATTCGGGGAATTGGGTGTACTGTAACGATATTGATCATATGACGAAACCTGACTGCGTACGGTATCTCGCTGGAACAGTCTCAGAAGTGAAACCACTATGTATGTAAAAATATTCTATAGGCATGAGAGTCAATTCTAGCTCTCAAATCTAAAATTTATCAGTTAATAATCAGTGCATGCATAGCAGGATAGGGGTTTTTGAGTACGGTAAGATCGAACATACCTGGCCACCGTGGCCTTAGCTATACCCAAGCACTGACTTTAAAAACAATAATAAAAAACTTGGAGAACATGGTACGGAGGGATTTGATGGCTAGATAGTTGTACTCCATCCTGCTCCGTCTACCTTTTTAGACTACGTTCTTATATACAGGATTAAGCCTTTGAAATACCCCGGGGGTACCTATGATTCCATCGTTACCCTGATTGGGGAAACCAGGCAGGTGCGTCGTACTGTGTGTGGTGGTGATTGAGGGAACCGGGGCTTTTTACTAGGTATAGGCACACGGACTGGCGTAGCTATGTAAGTAACCAGAGTCTCCAAACTACAGCCAACTCTTGCTATAACGGACGGGGGGAGTTGGCGCTTTCTGTCCAGTATGCAAGAATCCTGGGATTGAGCTAGCTCGTCGTCATGAGTAGAATTACAGGGGTTATTCTATTGTTCTGGAACAATCGGAACAATTGCGCTACCTAGGTACAGCGAGTTGTGCAGTCACGTGAGTCCAATTTTGCGCTAACACGAGCACTCAGGTGAGAAAACTGTCCAGTCCGGTACTCCCACAGCCGCAGGCTTTATTAATATACCAGTATTTCTTTTGAAGTGCGTCATAGCGGTATAGCTCCTATTGGCTCCGCTCTCCCATGCATGCACTGCGGATCCCATTGGCTCTAGTACCTACAACCACCCTCCGAAGTCGGATGTAGGGCAAGACATTCATATAACCTTGCATTGCAGGAGCACGACTGTACATACTTACCGACACAATTTTCCAGTACAGTAACCTACACGTATCCCATATACAGGACCATAGAGGATCCAAGCTCAGTACCTATTGCAGAAACAATTCGGAGTTCAATAGAAGTTATGGATGGTGCGAGAAAACTTGTGGATAGGGTTTTCCATTCCAGCGGCCGGAAATCTGGAGGAGACCATGGTCAGCAACCCAATAACCAGCAATCTCAATTGCAGGAGCGGGGATCGGGGAAGGACTCCGCCAGATCGCAAGAGAAGCCTGCATCTATACGTAGCACATTCAGATGTTCTGACCCATACGTCAATACGGCCCATTCATCAATCGCGCTAATGGCCGGCCCAACCATCTTTAGCGGCCCATTGATCAATGGGCCGTATTGACGTATGGGTCAGAACATTGAGAATAGTCTCAGTACTGCGCCTCTCTCAATCTCCTCACATCTTTGGCAAAAGACACTTCAAATATCCCAGGAGAGTATCGCCAAATACCAACTACCATCTCTTGAACTCGGTAGCCTCCGATCACAATCTGCAGCGGAAAATATTCAGGCTCTTGTTGCTGAAGTAGAGATTGCTCATCGAGAGAGTAAGGATAGGCAATGGCGGTATAAGGATCGGCAGGGGAATGAAGTTGTCTGGGTGGAGCGCTTGGGAAATATTGTGAAAAGTGTGGATAAGTACGCAAAGATTGTGGATACAGCAATACAGCATCATCCGGATATTACATCGCTAGTGTGGGCAGGTGCAAGGACTATGCTACAGGTGTGTCATGTCCTCTTGGGGGGGGGAGCAGGCGGAGAGCAGCTCACTGATATATGGCAGGTTGCTCTAAATCATGTTGAAGCAATGGAATGTTTTGAAGGAACAATGGCAACCATTATGGACAAGATGGCAGTCTCCACATTCTACGCAGGTATATATATAGGAGTCGGGTTGCATACAGCAATGGGGGATATCGGCAAGCTCCATGAAGTTCTGGATATAGCTTTAGGTTATATGCCGCTATCATAGGGTTTTCAATCAAAGCTCGGCAGTATTTTGATGCTAGATGTAAGCTGACTTTCCATATGGTTACAATAGGTGTACTGGCGATCCTGAAAAAATGATTCAGGGGTTAAGAAGGCTGTCAATATGCTGAAGCCATTTGCAGTTGAAATTCAGCCCTTCATTGATGACGTTACCGGAAAAGAGAAAACAGTTCAAGAATGCGCAGATATGGCCACGGTGGAGAGAATTAGGGGTATGTTTGTATCGATATGGTATTACAAGGGCCCAACTGATGCTAATGATGGAACAGGGACCTCGGAGAAAATCGCGGAGATGGAGAATCTTCTCAGTGGCATGCGAATAGATATGAAACCGTTGCTCCGGCTGAATGGTTAGTCTGTGGTGCAGCGTGGGGGGACAAAGGCAAAAGGGCTAACATGTCGAGATATATAGAGGTCTCAGATGCAGTCACTGAGAATGTTAAGGTGTCGAAAGAAATATTTAAGCTCAGCCAAAGAGCAGAAGGTATATGGGAACAGCTGAGCGTAGGGATGACTTCGATAGACGAAACACTACTACAATTGCTGTCTCCGCTGGAGCCGCTTAAGAGACATGCGGATGTCAAGTCAATGCGGCTTGAAAATACTGGTACCTGGCTACTTGGGCCAGAGTGTTTCCGGAAATGGTGCGATATAAAATCCACAGATGGAAGCGAGCGCATACTGTGCTGTTATGGCATACCCGGCCCTGGAAAAACAATGATCAGGTATTTTCCCACCTAAATTACCTTTGTCGAGCTCGGTGTTTTTTATTCATTATTATACATATTATCTCCACCCCTGATTCGCCATCAAGCACATAAGAGTCACAGAATGTTGGGAGTTGATTGAGCTACAGCTAATATTTACTCGGTTTGTAGTTCACTTGTGGTTGACTATCTCTGTTCACAAGTTACCGAACAAACCACTTGCAAAACATGCGTTGTTTGTCTATATGCCGACTATCGAGACCGGAACAACCAAACGCTGATACACATACTTGGTTCTTTCCTTCATCAGCTTCTAACAACTGCCGGCCTACTTCACATACCAGATCAAATCATCGAAAAAACTTAAACTGGTCAAGAAACGGAATACGAAAGTTGAGCTTGGCGGTGTGTTGACCATGCTGAAACTTATTTCAGCGCAGATTGATGGCACACTTTTCTGTATAGATGCTATTGACGAACTAGAACCACAGACTCGGAGAAGGTTGCTTGATATACTAAGCAATGAACTGCAGCACAGAAGTAGGACTACTCGGTTATTTTTCACTGGGCGGCCACATATGCGAGGTGAGGTTCAAAGCTATTTTGAAATTTTGGAGGATCAGACAGTGGGCATTAATATTGTTGCGAACGCAAATGGCATTCGCCAATACGTCAGCCACAAACTAGCAGAGGATAAACGTGCCAATCCAGAGGCCATGAATGGGGCATTGGAAAGCGAAATTTTGGCTGCCCTCGTAACACGGTCACAAGGGATGTAAGTAGCATGATTTATATGCGCATAGCTGTTTCATCCTCAAATGAAGCATACTGATTGAGCTATCATTCAAGGTTCCTTCTCCCCGCCTTGCATATTGACATGGTGCTGGAAAAAACTACGATATCAAAACGGCGGAAAGCACTTGGGACATTGCCTACTGAATTGTATGACACTTTCGAAGGGACCATTAATCGGATACAGCAATCACGAGCTCATGTTGAACTGGGCATGAAAGTACTGCTGTGGTTGCATCTTGCCTACCGACCACTGAAGCTAGAAGAACTTCAGCATGCCCTTGCAGTGGAACAGGGTGATACTCAATTTGAAGTGGACAATATCCCTCCCCGGAAAGCAATTCTGGACTCCTGTCTTGGGTTAGCCTTGGTTGATGAAGAAACAGTGACAGTTCGTTTTGTCCACTACTCTTTGGAAGAGTATTTCCGGCTCCAGAGTGGGATACACTTCCCTTATGGTTATAATTCTGTTGCGGAAACTTGTTTAATATATCTCAACTTTCCTGAGATACGAGAACACTGCAAATCCATTGTTGAGCTCAAGGACAAAGTCCAACAATTTCCTCTCCTGGAGTACGCGGCCTGCAATTGGGGCACTTATTCGAAACACCAGTCGAATGAAGCTGTGATGAAGCTCGCCCTGACGTTACCCGGGGATGAGAATAAGCCCCCTTCGACTTCCCTACAAGTCTTATATGCATCAATTGTAGGCTCGAGATTCAATTATCGGGGAACCTACGCGAGTTATGTCGCATTACGGTTTTCAGGCATCCATATAGCAGCTATTCTTTGGACTAGATGATCTTACAAAGTACTACTGTCGGGCCGGGCAAGCAGCCTTGCGTGATGATACCGGACGGACACCGCTCTCATGGGCAGCCGCAAGGGGTTACGAGGCTGTAGTACAGGTGCTGATTGAGCGGAATGATGTGGATGCTGATGCGAAGGATAGAGAATATTGCCGGACACCACTGTCACTGGCAGCTGAGGGTGGGCACGGGGCTGTGGTGCGGCTGCTGATTGAGCAGAATGATGTGGATGTTAATGCAAAGGACGGTGGATATGGCCGGACACCACTGTCATGGGCAGCTCGGAATGGACACGAGGCTGTATTGCGGCTGCTGATTGAGCGGAATAGTGTGGATGTTAATGCAAAGGATAACGGTGGCCAGACACCACTGATACAGGCGGCCGAGAATGGACACGGGGCTGTAGTGTGGCTGCTGATTGAACGGAATGGTGTGGATGTTGATGCAAAGGATAACGGTGGCCGGACACCACTGTCATTAGCAGCTAGGGGTGGACACGAGGCTGTGGTGCGGCTGCTGATTGAGCAGAATGATGTGGATGTTAATGCAAAGGACAGTGGATATGGCCGGACACCACTATCATGGGCAGCTCGGAATGGACACGAGGCTGTTGTGCGGTTGCTGGTTGAGCGGAATGATGTGGATGTTGATGCAAACAACAGTGCATTTAGCCGGACACCATTGCTATGGGCAGCTGAGGGTGGACACGAGGCTGTAGTACGGCTGCTGATTGAGCGCAATGATGTGGATATTAATGCAAAGGACAGTGAATATGGTCAGACACCACTGATATGGGCAGCTGAGGGTGGACACGAGGCTGTAGTGCGGCTTCTGATTGAGCGGAATGGTGTGGATGTTAATGCAAAGGATAACGGTGGCCGGACACCACTGTCATGGGCAGCTAGCGGTGGACACAAGGCTATAGTGCGGCTGCTGATTGAGCGGAATGGTGTGGTAGGACAGTGAATATGATCAGACACCACTGCCACCCAAAACTGAGGGTGGACACGAGGCTACATTGCGGCCCCTGATTGAGATGAATTATGTGGATGTTGATGCAAAGGATAACCAAGGCCTAACACCCAGAAAGGCCCGCAGAAAAGCTGGCTCCACCACATAGGAAAGGCCGCCTCCCCAGCCGTCCTGCCTGTGGTGTCGGCAGGGGCTTCCATATCACTTTCACCTGCCCAAGGTTCAGACAAGCCAGATCAGAACTCCTCGGAGGGAAAAGCTCGTGGGGAGAGCTTGACACACCAGATTGGAGGAAAGACGAAGGAGAGGAGGAGGAGTATGACCCCGTGGAGCTTTACTTGAACACTCAGATCTCATAGTTCTCCGTTATTTCCAAGATATTCTTTCCTTTTCCGTTAGCCCCGACCTTTCAGCTATCCAAGCCAACATGTATATGTTCTGACCCATTCAGCAATACGGCCCATTGGTCAATGGGACGCTATTGCTGGTTGGGACGGCCCATTCACCAATCTGCATAATATTCTAGTATTATTACTTCATACGAAACTTGTTATATTTTTCATGCCTCTGGGCGGTTCTATTTCTCGTATTTTATTTATGTTATATTTTTCATACCTCTACTTGTTTGGTGATGTCTGGCTTAATTATTCCATAGTTTCGTATGAAGTAATAATACTAGAATATTATGCAGATTAGTGAATGGATCAGAACATACATCAGTAATTGGAATTCTTCGGCCAGCAGCAGTTTGTCCTCAACAGCCGGAAGCTCAGAGTTCATGAGCCCTCTTTTCCGTGACTAACAATTTCAAAGGAATACCCTCTACATATCAGTGTTTAGATCTCCGAATACTATGTTAAATTATTCGTGAATACATCAGGTAGTATCCTCAGGATATCGGGGAATTACACAATAAATAAAGGGAAATGGGTCAGGGACATATCCATGGAGGTCCATAAATTGACTATTTTTAGGGGATATAGCAATGAGTTTGCACGTTGTTACCCATGAGCAGTCAAGGATTTTAATAAATCCACCAATATGGTTTATAGCCCGTGATTTGCGGGGGGGACAGAGACCCCAGACTTTATAGGGTTTTAAGCCCAAAGAAAATCCCCAACCTCTCGTTCACTGTGAGGTGATACATATATACCCTCACTAACTTAGTAGATTCCCACTATGCCATGGCTGGCTTATTTGATTGATATCCGCGGTCCCCAATTCCCAAAGAACAAGCCAACGCTACTCTTACAGTATCACCCAGATATATCAGCTTACTATGTAGTCCTCGTGAGCTTCATCGGTATATACTACCTTCACAATGGGTGGCTTGTCAACTTGCTCGTGAACCCAATGGCAGTCTCTGGTCGTGTTTCGTCCCCAGATAAAAAAAAAAAAAACCAGGTCAAGCCCCAGGTTAGGCGCGGTTCCCTGGGTGGGATTTATGTAGGGACGAAAACCCGAAGGTTACCGGGGACAAACAGCTCAGAGTCAGGGAACGAAAGTATACCGAATCCCGACGACCTTTTGTTTTGATAATACTATTAACATATCGACTTATATATACTGAAATATATCGGTGACTTGTAATGGCGCCAAAGGAGAAAAAAGGTGATTGTTAAGAGCGTAGGTAGACTAATTACCTTCAGAGAAATTAATAGACAATTTTCACCATACATTATAGCCAGAGATTCATTCAGGAGGGGGAGTTGGAAAATAGGGTCACCGAACTAGGCGCTTGTAGACCGACATCTACCTAGCAGCAAACAGCTCCGCCATACATCATAGCTAGGAATTTGTTCCAAGCCTGGAGGATGAGAATAGATAATACACGGCAAGAGGGGGTACGGGCAAGGTTCATGGATCAAGGTCTTGCTTATAAATGTACATGGCCAACAGGAAATACAACGGTCTCAGTCTAGATCCTGCCTGTAAAAGCAGTGCACGGAGTAAGAGCGGGCATGGCTAAAGGCAAAGAGCCACGGGTGTTGAGCATGAGGACGATGAGTGGGGCGAAGATTAGGTGTGCCAATGGATTGAATAAACCTAGTTGCATATTCCTTCATTCCGTTACCACTCGCTGGCCTACTCATAAACAATGTATAGTTCATGAACCAGTGACGTTCACGACCCTATATACAGGAAGAATAAATTAGTATTTCTCTTCATAAAGAATCATACGCAGCAAAGCTAGTTTTCCTTCTTAATATGGTATTGGGCTTCATTTATTTATGACGGGGACAGAGACTAGCAGTACGGTATTAAGGTGTGTATGTATGTATATACCAGGATAAAACAATAGTCGTCCTTTTCCTTTACATCCTCCCCAACGCCCTTCCGTAATACCCCCCCCTGTCCCAAAGTCCAGGCAGATACACAAATATTTAATTATTACAACCCAAACAAAAAAAACAAAGAAGCTGTAAAGTCATTGAGTAGAACGCTCTTATCACTGAAAAGGTTTACCCTTGCTCCATTGCTCGTCAGCCAAAACAGTTACATATATCCCGCGTGCACAAGCATGCCTCTCCTCTATAGTATTCTGGGACCTCCTGGTACCGTGTCACTCGGTGTTTTACCCCTTTCGACCCCCCTCGAAAACTTTGTTCCCCGGTTTCTGGTCCCTTCCTTCAATAATTAATTCCTGCCTTCCTTAGTTCTGGATTTGGAACTTTTCCTCCCCAATCCTCCGCTTAACCTTTCTCCTTCTCATAGTACCCCTCCTTCCTTGCCTAGCAACCAATCTTTTTGCCCCCAACTCCGTAGAAGTCTCCCCCAGAGCACACCGAGTCATAGACTACCAAAGGTCATCGGAATTTCGGCGTAAAATTTGATGTTTGGTGCCATCGGGATTATCACCGACGGTGGTGGAGACACGGGTGGATGTTCGGATATCGGTGAGTCGCACATTTTGGAGAATGTGAGAAATTGTGTGCGCCTGTGCATCAGAGTTGATGGGATACGGTCGTGTAGGTGTTGTGAGACATCGACGAATCCCTTTGGAGTGGATAGTAGGGTTTGTGTCTCCGGAAATTTGGGGGATATGCTAACAGGGATTATAGCATCAGAGTGGGGGGGTATCAACATATCCCTTTGCAGCGTAACAGCATTCTGTAGTGTCATACGCTCGCTCTGCAAAAAGCAATCCGCGATTGGGATCTCAACTCTCCCAATACGAATTATCCCCTCACTTTCGATGAAATCCATTCCATTCGCCTTCGTGGCGTCTCTCCCAATGACGAAGTTGCATCCAAATCTTGCACACCTTGGATCCCCAATGTACCCCATCCTTCAGAGGGGGCTCGGAGGTGGCGTTTCTCGTTCGCTGGGTTTTGCGCTCGCTCCGGTTTACATTCCCGACACGGAAGATCTCAGGGGCAATATTGCGTATGGGAAAGTAGTGAATTTACATATCGAGTTTCCTCTTAATCTCAACACCCGGAGCTCTGGACTTCAGTACATCGTATCGGATGAGGCATTGGATTCCGGTGTCTCGGCAACCCATCACAGTTGGGGTGTTTCCCTTTGGGGATGAAAGCCACACTTCTAGAGGCAGTGGATGGCCATTAAGATAGGCTAACCCCCATCTCCCACAGATAGGGGTGTGGGTAGTTCTGTCATATCGAGCCACTCGGCTCCGGGGATGGCTCTGGATGTTTGAAAAGATACAAAGGAGTTGACCTTTACCATATATGTTGCCGACAGGTGGGTCGGTGAGTATGAATGGTAAGGGGCTCCCCTTCCTCAGAAGTGGTATCTTGATTGGTTATCGGATGACTATTGTACGGCTGCTTGGTTGAGCTGTCACCCGCTCCCTTCGTATCATCCTCCTTTGGCGGGTTTATTTTTCCTTCTTCTCCGGCATCTTTCTTTGCCCATCTGAACCCTTGATCCTTCCTAGTGTTGTTACCAGATTTCGAATGTTGATTCCAGTGCTTGTCTCCAGCGCCGCTCCCTTTGTAATCTCTTTGGTTCCTGTCGTAAATGTTTTTACCCTCAGGTATTTCACATCTTTGAACCATATCCTCTCGAACATCCGACATGAGGGGGGATAAACGCTTAGAAACTTCTCCAAGTTCGGCCATAAACGGCGGAACTTGCTGCTTTGTCATAGGAACCCCCCCACGGTTTCCTTCGGTTGTCTGAAAACTCTTGCTTCCGCTCGCTCTGTGGTTCTGTTCAAATCTTCTCCAAAGCCATGGCCCTCCAACGTCCTTGTGCATGTGCGGTATTGAAGGGGGGATAGAGGTCAAGTATCGGGACCGAAGGCAGGGGCGAGACCAGAGTTGGGCGAGCAGGTATAAACTACGCCTGGGCACGAGCCGGCTCGAGCTTTTCCCGGGTCGGGCTCGAGTCGGCTCGGCTCGTGCCCAGGCCTAGTATAAACGAGGCGGGGAGTCTGAGCTACGCTTAAAATAGAAAGATGGAGATAGATTATATTCGTAGAGGAGTGTATACAAGTTGATGCGTGGAGAAGAAAGAAAGACAGGAACAGATGGGGGGAACTGGGCTTTTTTATAGAGATCCAGTCCTACTAAGGTTCGAGCTAGTATTCCATTCAAGATAACAACAATATATAACATAAGGTTCCGAACACAATAGAATAAACTAGAATAGCGAAGTCAAAACAGGATTATATACTCAAAACAAGGTTCGCGAAGTTTCTCGTGCGAACTAGAAAACCATACAGTTCGATGATAGACTTTGGCGCAACAAGAGCATGTCTAGAAGTAACCATATCGGGTAACGCTGCTAGCATGGTTAGTTATGGTGGATTGATTAGCGTATCTTGCATGTGAGAAGGATTAGCCATTAGCGTATCATCTGTAAGGATAAACCTTTGGATGTGGGGAACTGGCTCCAGGACTTGTTCATCATGACGAGGAATAAGAGAGTTGCTTGATATCACAATATCATCCTGACACAATCACTACATCATCCTAGTTCTTCTATTGTCTAGTAGATTCCCGAATAAGCGAGTACCTAACTAGGACATCCGGGTTCAGGTTCGAGTTACTGGAATTGGAATAGCAACCGTAATACTAGTACCTAGTAGCATAGCTGAGTTAGGGTCAAGTTGAGCCGCACATGAACGTTAGACGTTGCGTTTGGTTGGACCGGGGTCACGAGATAGTGTAAGGCGCGGGTTCGTAACTACCTGGCAATAACCTGCTCCATGATCTCTGCGAGCGCCCCGTCCAGCGCTGCCACCCCCTCTAACCCCTTCGTTATCAATTTTCTTCAGCTACACGGCACCTGCATCCTGACTACCGCTCAGGTGTACTCCCATGCCATCGGACTCATGCTCTTGGTCGTGATGCTGTTGGTCTGGGATGACTATGGATCGTGCAATACGGGGTGGAAGAGATCCTTGGGTGTTTGGAGATGTTTGTGGGGAGATCGCATGTAAGATCACAGCACAGACTTCAGGGGGTGGTTCCTCGCATTGGCGCGTGGCAGCAAGGCTGACCCTGTATATTCGTCCGCAAGTGGACCGTGCTGGCGGGTGTATCGGTTTTCCGGTAGCACGGGGGGGACGTGGGGCAAATGTCTTCTAATTGAGAAAGTTTCTCTGGATGGTCTCTAACATTGCCGCTATTTGTTGCAGCTTGCCGATGTCGGGAGACGTAATGGTTATGCTGCGGTCCGGGGCATTCTCAATGCCTTTTTAACCGAGGTGACCCGTATTGTCAGGTTCTCAGTTTTATCATGATCCCGTCACTCAAACTCTGTCGCAAACCTCGAAGCTTGGCTCCACACAACTGCAAGACGTAGGAGAATGTAACGCCATGTCATTCAACTGACGTAATTTTATCGTTTTAACTTTCTCATCTTTGTGTTCGCCGTCGAAACTTTGTCGCCTTATCTTAGTGCTTCGCTGACGGTTCCGCACGACGTCATGAGTGCATATGGGATAAGATCTAGCACGTGACCGATAGTGCGGGCTCGAGCCGACGTGCCTCATGGTAAGGTTTACTGTCCACTCAAATCATATAGGTTGATGATGGCCGTCGGTGTAGCGATATCAATGCCGCAGGGCTGTCTTGGGTCCCTAGGAATGACAACTGAATTCGAGAATGAGCTGGGCCACTCGGGATGCTATAATAAAGTTGAATGGCCTGGTCCACATGTTTGTGCGTAGTTAAGCTACAAGAAAACTATGATCGTATGAGAAAAACCTTAGTTCTAAATCTCTTAGCCGGCATACTGCCATATGCGAGATCAATACATTCGGGGGCCTCAAACTGAGGGTAGGGCCTGTTCAAGCAGCTATACCTATCGGTATAGTAAGGGTGTGAATTTTTACATTATCTCCTCGTCTGGCTGAATTTTAAGGCGCAGAGTTCTAGACGTCTAGGCTCCTCGTGCTTATTCTGC
>Ga0307511_10002863_pt1 | contig 17893 bp, 17 predicted proteins | sample 13_EM_MG_FD_200266 | JGI IMG/M metagenome (GOLD analysis project Ga0307511, IMG submission 200266) | Populus trichocarpa ectomycorrhiza microbial communities from riparian zone in the Pacific Northwest, United States - 13_EM | ecosystem: Host-associated > Plants > Roots > Unclassified | place... | reverse complement strand
TTGCAGGAACACTGGCAGGGAAAATTCTGAATGTACTTGGGATGGACTGGGTGGGTATATCCCAGGTACTTTGTCCATTTCCTTGTGATGTACTTGCAAGGTACTGGCCTGGTAAATGAGCCCTTGTCCCCAGTGGGTGTTGAACTTCAAGGTCAAATCGGTAACCTCAGAATCAATCTTTGTCAAGGTGTCGGTCTGCTTGTTGATAATGCGATTCTGTGCCGATTCCAAATTCGACAACTAGAGAAGAATCCCATCAGCTCCCATCAAAAAGAGAGGCATCAAGGATTACCTTGTAATCCACCTTCAACACGTGCTGTACGATCCTCGTGGATATCGCAGAAAGGAAGCGTACGCCCTCTTTGATGGATAACTTCTCGGTCCAAGCTGGTGCACCGGCGGCTGTATCCTTCAGGCCTTGATAGAGCATCTGTCGCAGACACTCATCGTCCAATCGATCCTTTTCATGGTGAAGGACTTCTGTGGCACGAATGCTCCACCCCCATATACGGTCTTCTGGAGAACAGTCCTCGAGGCGATCTTGATACCAACGGGCTAAAGTGGCGGCGGGAGTACCCATCTGCACCTTCCCTTTCAACATGCGATTCACAATCTAAAAACACATCAGTACACAAATTTCAAGAAGATCAGAGAATTGTCACTTACTTGTTGAGGAGAAGGGTATCTCCCCTGACTGTTATAGGCTCGATCGAAGACTCTAGTGTCGATCTGGGTGATGGTTCCGACAGTATTGTCGAGCTCGTATGTGGAACGGGGATGTTGCCCAATAACTTTTGGGAACAAAGAAGCGGGAGTACGGTTGTTCAAGTCAGTAGTGAACATACTGGGTAAGACTGGTAAGAATGATGGGAGTGTGATGGAGAACCCCTCGTATCCTCGGGTCCTTCTTATCCACTCCCTCTCTAGCCAATCAACAGTCGCACCACCCATCATCACCGCTCACCCCTATCGCCCCACTACCAAGTCCGCCAACGTCCCACCTCAAGTCCGACGATGACCAAGTCTTATCGTCTTATCTCTATTGTCGCTGAGTGATGATTTTCCCTTTGACATATTCACAATTACGCTCGTTCATTTTCGGCCTCCGGACTTTCTATTGTTATCTTTGATTCTTATCTTTTGACACTTTCTTCCTTAGTCATCAGACTATCTTTCCGTGGCCCAACAGAGTCTGCCGCTTAGTATTTCACCATTTGTCAACGCCCTCTGCCCCCTGTTCAACACTTTTTATCTTGGTCTATTTCAGTCCGCATGACTCAGTTTTGATGGTTTATTCTTAGATACACCCTAATCTTCCCACTACATTCATTTCTTATCATTTTCCTCTCACGCTTGGTGTTTGTGCATTAGTGGACGCGTTTAGTCACTCCTTGTGCGAAAACCGTCGCAGGTAGTACTTAAGGACCAGCTTTCCTACTGTACAAGACAAGCTTGATATTGCAAACTTTCTCCTCAGCCCAAGTCCCTTCTAAAGGCTTCTTGGCCAAGCTCTGAGGAGTCCAGCAAACTTAGGTTTAGCGTTCCTAATCTCGACTCACTCAACACTTGTCACCCTCTAAAACCGAACAAATCTTCTATAACTCTTCTTGACCTCTTAACGAGGATTGTAGTAAGTCTTATCATATAGATCTCCTCCATTAGTCGTTAGAGACTAGGATAGCTTTGCTATCCCTGGTTCTTAGTCAGTTGCCTGGTTTCTGGGACAGACGAACTGTACAGAGACACTCGTTTGGAGCGTTGATTAGGCTCAGGCCAGAGTGGCCCTGACAGTTGGCCGGGTTTCAGGCAAGATTGCCCCAGCTTTGCAATTCCAGATGCGTGGTTTAGAGCCAATATCCATGACCTGACACAGCAGACGGGGTCCTGACAGTTCCCTTATAAGGGAGCGGATATTCATGTGTACATGCTGTAGCCTTACGGACAGTCACTCATTTTCTTCTTCTTTCAAATTCAACCTGGAACTCCACTGTGAGCTTCGTATTGTGTTACGACCTTCCGCAGTCAATCCGTAGCCACATCACTAGAGTAATTTGCTAATATTTTTCATAGTCACTCCACTCCACTGCTGACATTGCAAGCTATCCAGTGGGGTTGTTCCACTGCAGATCCTGGATTGATGTTTGGTGTCTGTGGTCACTCTGCATGAAACCCGGAACTTCAATTATTTACAACTACTAGGCTTTCGGCCTTGAAATCTTGATGTACCCCCTCTATACGCCTGTGACAAGGCCAATGTCTCACGCAACTTGAAAAATATCCCACGATGGTGATCACATGCCAGGGCGAAGCCTGGCACATCTTGTAGAAAATGAGGCAGGGGACAGTACACTGGGGACATGTTATTTTGGATCAAGTTCCAGCCCCTGAATGAGGCTCTCGGTCGAATTTAGGCGTGATCAATTTCTGGACCGCCAGTCCCATGCCCCAGTGCCTGATTCTGACCATCTTCACCCAACCCAAGAAGGCCGGCAAGCGCCAGTGCCCACGACCAATTAACTTAGCAGACCGTCTCGCCTTCTGCCTATTCGTCTCAACCCTCTCACATTCTAGATCTGCTTTCCGTTTCATTCTCCTCTGAGGTCTCCGAAGCAATTCCCAGACTTTCCATTTAGCTTCCTCCACCTCCAGCTCACTTCCATAATTTGTAATGGTCTTCCACTTCAACAGCGTGGGGCGAGTGAACTCCGTCCTCAAATCTTCTGATCGTCGTACTACTGAATTGTCGTTTGTCAAAACCTCAAACCACTTGAGGAAGTTGCCCTGAAATCCTAGACTGGAAAAGGGTCGTGGGTAGAACCAATTTCAAAAGGACAAAAATTTAAGGTCATTGTGCCAGGAAATGATCGGACAAAACACAAGACCCCCTCCCTTCGGTCGTGGGGATCATTACGTGATACCGCACCGACCCCTCCATCGAAATCAGGCGTAGTCGGATCTCATAGTGAGCTTCGTCCTTGGGATTCCAGCCAGGGATGCCAGGAACGCGTCGGGGTCGGTCGGTCCGGGAGCAACATGGCCGGTGTCAGCAGTGGCAGAAGAAGAGGAAAATGGCTCGATGGCATCACGTAGGGCAGGTTCCAGAGCGAGGCCTTGAGTTGAAGCGGAGACTCCCCTATGGATCCGACGCGATCGTCGGCGATTCCTGGAGGAAGGCGTGGGGATGGAGCCTGAACAACGGGTGGGACGAGGCAAAGATCAGTCTGCGGAAATACAATAATGATACGGCCTCAAAACCAAGAGCGTCATGATCAGAGACCGAAGGAGAATAATTTAGCGAGGAAGATTCACCTCACCGCCAGCGCTGTCGCTTCCGCTGGGGGCAAACCCGTCGGAGTTCCGTCCCTTGGTATTGGGTGAGAAGTGTATGACACATATCGTTCTTCTGCCACGGAAAGGTCCTGTTCGCTCAGGAGGGTAATGGGTAATGCGTGCAACAAATCACTCCCCAGTCGAACGAGAGTTTCGCGACTGGGGGGTCAGACTAAATCATCTACCCGTCAGCTACCGTTAACCGTTGCTAGCGTTCTGTTGGGTTGGTGGCTCACTTTGGAGAGGGTCCGTGTCGGACACGGCTGTTCGTCCTGGAGGGAAGTCGCGGAGATGTTAGGCCGAGGGAGGGTGAACCGCAGAAACGACACCAAGGGGACTACCCGAACCGGGACCTGCCGGTCACGATCATCCCGGTTTCTCCTCTCCCATCATCGCAAGGTTTTCAGCTCCGTATTATGTCCAAGGTCTCGCATGAGTCCAACGTTGCGTATCATTGTGTGGGTGGAGCTGACCTGGTATTACTCGGCGGATGTTGACCCACTCCCAAACTCACCGTTTCGTCCAACTTGTCCCTCAAGGGACGCAGACCACGTCGCGCCGCCCTCACCCACTCCTCACCGCCTCAACGTCAACACCTTCAAAACCCATCCGCTTCTCTAATCGGATCTTCCCTACCGTTGAGCCGCATGCCAAATCCTAGACTACGCGCGCACTGGACTCATGGGGACCTAGTGTGCATTGAGGTGATTCGGACGAAGAAATTAAGCCCCCTGAACAACACCAAAGGCGTATGCAGCTCATTTAGGCACCAGAGATATACTAAGTACGCTTCATATCAGGCTCCGTCACGCGATTAAACGGAGCAAGCTCAATCCCCACCCGAAGGACTACCTTTTTCTTTCAGTTTATGCAAGTCTCGGAGCCGGCAACCTAGAGGCGTGTTAACGAAATAGATTGGGTAGGCTTTCCCATATTCTCAGTTCTTCCCCAAGGCTGATATGAGTTGAAGCGGCCAGAAAGCCACGCTGTGTCAGATTTGGAACGCTGGACTTGTTCAACGAGCTCCGCAAAACGTGCAGCTGACACGGAGTGATCCCGAGGTCCGTGCACATGGGAGCCGAATGTTGCAAACGTATCGCAGGATGCATATGAAGGGCATGAGGTGTTAATCGAAGTTGTGCGTGTGTAGGTCGGTCTGGACGTCATCCGTAACGTGAGTGTTTTATCCATGTCATTGTACCCGCCTTGGTAAATGAATCGCAGAGATTCTACAGAGATACCTTTGCTTGGAAACACCTCTGGCGTCCCAATATCCTACCATCACTTGGAGTGCCCCCGAGCGATCCCCGTCTGCCCCGGTTTCCGAATGGATGGAACACCCGAATCATCAATGGATTTATTGAGAGGGAAAAGTATGTGAACCGTGCTGAGTTTGTACTTTGTTGCCCGACCCACATGAGCCTTACTCATGCACTGTTCAGTCGGCTGGTGTTGCGGTTGACTCGAAGTGCGTGCATGACCTCTGTGCAGTTCGCAGACATCTGAAGGGGTATACAATTTCCTTGGTCGAACATCCACACATATCTCACTCGTTTACCAAGGCGAACATCCCGATCAACAAGGACTGGTGAGCCTGCATCGCTGACTTCGATCCCTCAACCATCGTTAGTGTCGTAACTAACCCAGGGGCTTCACAGACGTCGTTGATTCCGAATGACGCGTTCATAGTGTTCACAGGAGGGGGGTCCTGCTGTGGGATGAGACCTGAACTTCTAGACATCCGGAGAGGCTTCAGATGCCGGAACCAGAAGACAATAGGCCGGCCGGGCAACCTAATCGTTACCCCTTCGGATGGTCATATATGGGGTGGGTCTCCGGTTTGGACAAACTCGTTGCTGCAAATGGTTGACCAGTGAACCCCAGGTCTTACGCCGAAACCACCCGAGATCCCATCGGATATTCTAGCGGTCCATGCTAATGTGGCGGCGGCTCGACCGAAGAAACAAGAGGGGGGAAACAGCTTGGATTCGGCAACGAACTGTAGGGAACTGTTGAGTTGTACCAGTGGAGGATCGCGACACACGGCCCGGCACGTGAGTTCCCCTTTCGTGCTTAACGACACTGTGACATTCTGGTATATGAGAGAGCTGTGCTCACGACGAAACATCTCCAACAACTTGGACATCCTCCAGAGGTGGCCGATTTTCCCACTGCGTTCGCCTGACCTCGATATATGGCGTAGCGGAAGCCCAGCAGTACCACACATGGGGATGCTGTCTCCCTGAACCAACGATCACGCAGAAACGACTTGACCAGTACTCATGGTATCCTTTTCGTGGAAGTCGTTGTGATCTGAGGTGTTTCGCGGAGGATTCGGTCGGGTGCTCTACCGTCTCTCACGCTATTTGAGCCATGCCTCGTTTTGGGCCGTAGATTCTCTAAGGTCTCGACACATGTCTCCGATAGGACGGGTAGACGGCTTGCAACCTTGCGTATGTCAGCGTGGCAGAACGGTGGCCGCAGTATGGATGAGGAGATGCACCCGAGTCTCGATCCAATGAAAGTCGCAAAGCGCGAACCACCCGCGGTGCGGGGAACGGAGCAAGCTCCGTGTTTGGGATTTTTGGATGGTTACGTCGAGTGTGTATGTACAGTAGCAGATCCCAACGTCGTCCAAGTCAGAAAAATGATAGAAAATATGGTGGTTGTCGAGTATAATGCGGCCCAAGCGATGTAATGGATGTATCGTCTATGGAAAGCGTTCAGAACAACGTTCGACGCCTGGTGTGGAGTGGCGGATTTCCAGTTCGAGTCTCAGAGCTTGGACGTTCACGAAAGCAAAAGAAAATAGCACAGGAGCCACGAACCGCGCCCTGTATTGAGGCGGACGGATATTATGAGGGTCGATGCGCAATGGAGTGGAAATGGGGAAAATCGCGTTTCTCTGTTATTCGACGGAGGCCGTATCAGTACAATCGTGCAAGGGAGGTCCGAACGGCCAGAATGGTGCTACTCACCTGTGTCACCACCGAGTCTTGATACCACAAGGGGAGCCAAATAAGCGAGCCTATGCTAGACAGGTTTGACGCGGTTCCCTCGAAACGTCCGATCTCCTGTGATCCCAAGGGCACGCCGGAGGGAGTTGGCGAGATAAACTTTACAGGGAGAGTAATCCTCAGTGCCAAGTTGCGCAATAGTTCGGGGATGTGGGAGAGCGGCGGAAAGAGGAACGACGGGCGAGGCAAGTGGAGAAATTCCGTCTCCATCGTGGAAGGATGCCGGATTCCAAATTCCCGTTCACATTCAAATTGCTCTCATCGGTAGGTTTCGGTGTCCGATCTGTCTACAATTCCGGGTGTTATTCTTCCATGATGCGCAGTTGCCACTAAGGAAATATCTGAGGCTTTGGCCAGCACGCACGAAACGATGTAAAGATGGAAAAACGCAGGGCGTGGTCACTGAGAACGAGTAAGTTTGTTTGTACCGCCGGAGGGCCGCTCCGCATGGACGAAGGACAGGGTGGTGCCAGACTCGGCGAAATCTTCGTAGCGAAACCGGAAATGGTGTTTCGAGAAACGCTTGAGGCATGTTGAGATGAAGTCGTCGAATTGACCTCTGCTTCCCACGGCGATCTCCTCCAGCCTTGATAGCGATCTTCGTGCCTGTCCCTCGGTTCCAACTCACCTTCTGTGGCGAGATGAATTCCCAGACGCTCCCGGCCACGAGAATGGAAGCTACCACGAAATAGACCCCCTGGTGGCGCGTCCTGGACTCCGTCCTAAGTCCGCGACTCGACTCGGGGAAGTCTCGTTACCACATGAACAGCTCCAACCTGACCGCTGACCCTTAACCCTGGTCCAGCCCGTTCCGCATTAGGCTATGAAACTCCCCGGCATGTCAACTCTCGGAGCAGAAGGATGCTCGAACCCGGAGTACTTTATGTAACCAATTCGGCGTGACCAGAACGAGGGAACAGCGCCAGAGTGCACTCCCCGTTTAGCCTCAACAGCGAGTTACACCCTCCCTTTCTGTCGCCGTGATATTCCCACTCGGGTGAGCAGTCATGAACTGGGGAGCTCCCTCTGAGAGTGAGTCGTCAACCAAACTGAACTCGAGCAGCGGCAACTGACTGACGGTCGATTTAGTTGAGTTTCCCCCCCTTGGTCCCGAGGATCTCATTCGACTAGGAGAAGACCTGTTGCACGTATATCCAATTTATTGCAAGGTCCGGTATAGCACTTGGCAATACGGCGAATACCTATCGATCTCCGACGTGGTGGCAAGGGGTAAAACTTCGCCGACGGGTTTGTCCTCAGAGGAAGCGACTGCGTTAGCACAAATGTTTCGCGAGGTACGTCTCCCTCGCCAAACCACCCTTCCCAGTGTCTGATACATCTGGTAGTCAGGCCATACCTGAATGTCTTCACGCGGGTATCTGTTCGGATCCGTGGACCAGACTTTTGACGCATGCCCTGCTCCGTGGATCACGAATCTCCCCCGGCTTGGAACTGTGCGACGAACCCCTGGACTATAGTCCTTATGGCTTCACGGACATCTGGAAGGGGGAATATCATGGGGAGATGGTGTGCGTCAAGGTTGTTCGGGGGCGGCAGCTGGCCTACCTGAGGGAGATCGGAGAGGTACGGCGACTGTTTTATTCAATCGGACGCGCACTCAGTTCGCTTTGCATAAGATATACCGTCGTGTGATCGAAGATAAAAGGCTCAATTCTCATCCGAACGTGCTCCGTGTCATTCGGGTCTCGGAGGAACTGTACCCGTTTGGCATCATGAGTCCATGGATGCCGGGTGGGAACATTATCCAGTACACCCAGACGAACCCGGCTACCGATCGTCTGATTCTTGTACGTGCCAGCCGGCCTGGAGATCGGTGGAGATAATTTACTGACTACGCCTCCAATAGCTTGCACAAGTGTGCCGTGGTCTCATGCACCTTCATGGTTCGGGTATATTGCATGGTAGCATTTGTCCGGTAGGTGAAATGAAGGGTTGAGTGACCCCCAACACTGACGCCCAGTACGTCTAGAACAACATCCTGGTTACTCAGGAAGGTCAGGCGTGTCTCGGAGACTTTGCAATCGCCGGGGTGTTCGCGGGGTACTTGTACATGAATCATCAATCAGAAACTCTCCGATATATGGCCCCGGAGCGTTTCTCGATAGGCGATGCCTCTCTGGTGGCCGGCTCTTCAAGAGGGAGCGACGTTTACTCCTTCGCGATGACATCTTTCTCGGTATGTGCCCCTTTTGGAAACGCTCTACTACTTGATACAATGGCCCCGTTACGATCAGGTCCTCACAGGGGTACTGCCATATCATGGAAGCAACGTGAAGGACATGATAACCGACATCCGTGACGGTAAACGACCATCCCGCCCGGTAGACTCGAGCCAGAGCCGGTTGTTGCAGGACCCCGTTTGGAATGCAATCGCGACCGGTTGGCATCATCAACAAAAACAGCGGTGCAAACTCTCCGTTATGTACCACGTATTCTCTCCACCCAGCCAACGTCGGCAACCTGGGAATATCCTCCCTCGAATCGCCTCTTTCTTCCAGTTTCTACAAAACTCGGAGTCGGAAATCCAGAGGCAGGTTAATGAAATGGATAAGGTAACTTCTTTCACCTTCCACCTCTCAAATGCTAACATAATCCACAGTGTCTTGAGAATGACGCACTCTCGGATCGGGAGCGACTAAAGTTGCTCAATAAACTCTGCAAGACGTGCAGCCGACACCGTATGATACCAACCTCCATGCTTATCCCGGACTGCTCGAAAGACTCCGCGGCAGTCGAATACGGGGGCTTTGCAGATGTATTACGGGGTACGCACGAAGGGCGTCAGGTAGCTATTAAAGTCGTGCGTGTGTACGTTACGAGTGACCTGGATGCCATCCGCAGCGTGAGTATTTTACCTTTACTGTCATGGACACGTTGATAAACGGGTCGAAGCGATTCTGCCGGGAGGGTGTCGCTTGGAAACATCTCCGGCATCCCAATATCTTACCATTACTCGGGGTTTCACTGAACGGTCATCGGTTTGCCCTGGTCTCCGAGTGGACGGAAAACGGAAATATCAACAAATTCATTGAGGAGGATCGGCACATCAATCGCACGGAGCTCGTACGTCGTCACTTGATTTCGTAGCTGCCATACTAACGTACCATTTAGTTGGCCGGCGTTGCAAATGGCTTAAAGTACATGCATGGGCTTCGCATAGTCCACGGAGATCTGAAAGGGGTATGTTTCTTTTTTTTCCAAATGAAATGTACCCACGCTTATGCTCCAAACGTTTGCAAAGGCGAACATCCTGGTCAACAAGGACCGGCGAGCCTGCATCGCCGACTTTGGTCTGTCGACAATTACTGGCGTCCCAACTCACACTGTTGCCGGGGTCTCTCAGGCGTCGTTGATTTCAGACGACACGCTCATGTCATTCACCGGTGGGGGCACTCGTCGGTGGATGAGTCCTGAGCTCCTGGATCCGGAGAGGTTCGGGATGCCGGAATTAGAAGGCGATCGGCCGACCAGGCAGTCTGACTGTTATGCTCTCGGGATGGTTATCTACGAAGTGAGTATTGTTGCGAGCGAATTCGTTGCTGAGAGTAGTTGACCAGTGATACCGTAGGTATTATGCGGGCACCATCCCTACCTCGAGTTTCAGTCGGATATTCTAGCTGTCCATGCGATCGTGGAAGGGGTCCGACCGAAAAAACCGGAGGGGGCGAAACGACTTGGATTTAGCGACGAACTGTGGAGGACCATTGAGCTGTGCTGGTTGGAGGACCGAAGCGCACGACCCGTGGTAGAAGATATCCTTTCTTACTTGAACGGCGCTGTGGCGTTCTGGTATGCGAGGGAGTTCTGAAGCAGCCGAACGATATGCACGTTGGGGATCTTATGTGTACTCTTCACATTTCCTATCTACATCCGCTGTTGTATTTGTATAGCGTGGACATTGGACAAGCCTGGCCAGGCTTCGCCTCGGCACCATCGCACATGATCCACACGAACTACCGATTGCTTGAGTTATGTCTTAGGTTGCTAGAGATAACATAGATAAGGTTGCACACACCACGCACCGCTGCACCAGCAATCCCGAATCACGAAAAGGGAAGGTAGGAGAAGTGACAAACAGGAGAAATGGCTCTATTGTCTCTACCACACGGCCAGATCCAACCGCTCCCGCGATCGTCATCGTCACTGTGTACGCCCGGAGCACCTGTCCATATTAATGGCACATCACCGGTGATGCATGAATGCATGATGTACGAGAGGGGAGAAGTTGGACTGTTCTTTCTCCCATCCAAGATCTCGGTTCGAACCGAGCTGCGCCGGCCATCAGGAAATTAGTGGACTGCTTGTAATGCCTTTTAAGTGGCCGAAAATTGTTATAAGGTCCCGGAAGGGTTATAATGGTCCGGTCCTCGCTGTAAAGGGTTACGAGCCCACGCGAATTTCGGAATAGTTACAGAATCCCATAACCATTATAACCGACCGTGAGATTTCGAGTTTTCGCAAACCTCACATCGGTTTATATTCCCTTGTGTGCCCATCCGAGATCTGATGACTTTCCTCAAGCAGATGTAATTTTACGATCCGGGTGTAAGTTCATCACGGGCCATGGGTGTTGTAATGGCTCACAATTTCTGGCCAGCATTACTGGATCGGCCGGGTCTTGTATATGATCGCAGCCGCATGGCAATAGCTACGAGGTTGTAACATAGATTTCATTGGCAACCATATCTACGATGCGTGATATAAGCCTATATGGGCACGGTGGCCGACTGGTCCTCATCATTGTCCGGGCCCGAGTTTCTTCCTTGTTCTATGAGCAGCGTACGCAGACGCATCCTGCGGCGTAGCGTTTGGGAAATTTTGCCTGCGGGAGGATGTTAGCGACGAATCCAGTCAAAATAATCGAGCACCTACTCGTTCCACCAGTCGAGGAGCTCCTCGGCGTTCGTTGATTTGCCCTCTAGGCAATGGACAACAAAGAAACAGAAGCCCTTGTAGATGGATACGACATTGATTTCGTGCCATTGAAAGGCAGTCTGAACTGTGGGAATGTCAAAACAGTTCCGTCTGGATGCCCTCCAAAGAACGTACATGAATGGAGAGTGTGTGATGGTTGGGGAATCACTCAGTACCCCATCCTGAGGGTCGCGGTGACACCTGCGCAGTGTGGAGCAGATGGCACCAGCGCGAGCGGATTTTCGAATCCCGTGGGTGGGTTTGGGACATGATAGAATAGTTGGCCAACTTACAGGCTTAATGTGGGGGGGTTATACAAACGCGAACACCGTGCTCCCCCTTTATATTCGGGTGAACAGGGGGTGACACGTCCGCTGACTAACCCACTGACTCCCAGCGCTCACTACCCAGGAATGTTCTACAGCCTTCGTGCTGCTTCAGGGAGGTTTTTCCTTGTTGTTTATAAACCCAGCAGGTGTTGGCTATGGATTGAACATGGTCGGTTTTACTTACCTCAGGCTGTATCCCGCCTTGCGATCGATCGATCCTGGCACCCGGCCTACTCATGACGTCCGCTGCGACCGGGACATCCTGTCGACCCAGGGAACCTTTGTAATGGTTCGGCGGTTGTCGGAGGACATACCCGACATGCCCCTTATTGGTACGCGTAAGTCCCGGGGTGTACGTGTCTACGATGCCTCACCGCGCAGCCGCAGACAGAATTTCTGTGGGTCCACTGTTTGGAATAGAACTCGGGTATCACCCAGGCACGCAATATGCTCGTCTGCCGGCGGTAGGGTTCGTCGATGTATTTGACGAACCCTACTGTCGGCAGACAGCCCTGGACCCGTTGCTCGCGGTTCGTGGATCCCATCATGTCCCCCAGTTTGTGGCGTCATGGTGGACAAGCGCTTTCTCACTGCAGCACTTGACTGGACTACCTTCTATGCTAACCTTCTAGGTTTTGACGTGCTGACCATACTATCTAGTTTTGTGATCATGATGGGATAGGCACGAAGTTCTGCGGGAGTTGCAGAACTTATTAATTCGACCTGGCAGGGGTTGTATGTGTGAATCCAGTCACTCGCTTTGAGTTCAAGGACACGGATGGCGACGACGACGTGACGAAACTGTCGACCCGGGACATAGTACGCGCAAAAACGCGTTTTCAGTGTACCTTCTACGCTCGCCTTATAATGTGATAGGAGCCCCTACGACGGATTCCGTATGAATCGTAAATCTTATGCCATCGGTACATCACCTCACAAGATATCCCCTATCCACATAATAGCTTGTGAGACTTGACACATCCCCGCACACCCATACAAATTCGGGGCAATCTCCCATCGAGCGTCGCGGAATTCCAGCCAGGCTATAATGCAATATAATGCATTGTGAGTTGGTGCCTGTGCCGTAAGGGATAAAACGTTCCCACAAATTTCCTGATGGCCCTGGAACCCGTCTTCACCTTTGATCCGGTTCTCCCTCAAACATTTCTACCCTCCCCTCACGTCTTCCATGTCCAGGCAACCTCTCTCCGCCGTGTGTATTCAAATTCGCGACCCAAATCCTGGAAGTTTACGACTTTTTCTCGCACTATTATGTTTACATAGACTGCTTCCAGACCCACGAGGTTCCCATCATCCTCCTCCGGACCCCCGTCCTCCGAAAAGAAAGATTTCCCTGGAATCGATCCGGACGCGATAAATCCTCAACTACCGTTTTGCCCCGTGTGGATTTCGTCCAGGACTTGTACATTAAGGAACTCAAAGTTTACAAGTCTGCGCCAAAGGTACCTCCTACGCCTTCACCCGCCCCCCATCCTGAACCCTCATTCCAACCCCGTCACTCTTTTCAGGCTGCCAATGGCCGCGTCGGTTCTCTAGAAGAGTTTTCCGCTCCCACCCAACCCCGGACTCGTGCCCTCCCTGCGGACCTTACCTCGGAACTCGTCCAGTATGACGCGCCGAACCCACTCCACTCCTCCCGCCACCGCCGCTGACACCTGGAACGACGGACCCCGAGGCGTTCTTGCCGCTCCTAAAGGCTAATATCCCGGAGGAAGAGACTCACCATTAGACCTGACCCGACCTGATTCTGATGGAGGGATTGGTACGGTATCGTGTAATAATCTTGCATGTTGACAGAATGAACAGCAATCGGCACCCCCTGTCCACATTGACCCGCCCGCCAGATGCGTGCTCCTGGACCCCGCATTTCTTGAAGTTGCTTAAACGAAGGAGGGAGGACAGCAATCGCAACACTACTAGGACCTGTCGGTCGTACGGGATAACGCGGGGAGGCTTACAAGAGGTTGGTCGAGTTCTCTACTACTGAATTTGCACCACCAAGATGGGAACTGCGGTCAGATCACTTCAGTGAACAGTTTGCAATGGAGAGAACCGTCCGTGGGTTTCTGTGTAGCTTCCTCTCCTCCGATCTAATCTACTCGTTCGTCGTTTATTTGAGATATGTAACCCTACCACCACACCCACCGATCTACATCAACAAATTTGGTCTCCGTTCGTGGTACAGATGCGTATAATCGCCTGCCCATGGGATTATCGAACCCGCCACCGCCACATGATAGTTCGCAATGGTGGTGCGCGACGACTCAATGACTGATACGAGACCTCGGGCAGAAGTGGGACCGTGAGTTGAGGACCTCGGGGCTTTGTGAGCAGAAAGGGGAGGCAATTGGCCTCCAGGATGGTCGCAATCAAAAGCGCGAGACGAAACTCCGCTAATCTTCCCTCGTGTGGGTAGCACGTGTGTGTGTGTGTGTGTGATTCTATTATACACCATTCAGCTCGGCGGCCAGAGGTGTCCCCTTTGTACTACTACATGCGTCCTACTACGTCAAGGGCCTGATTGTAAAGTCTGTGTGGGTAGCACGTGGCGTAACCAATTCAGTCGTGTACCGTGACCAGAATGAGGGAACGGTGTGGCTCCCGCGAGGCCGGGAGTGCACTCCCCGTTGAACCTCAACAGCGAGTAACACCCCTCCCTTTTTGCCGCCGCGATGTTCATAGGAGAACACGATTTGGCAGATCCTTCCAAGAGTGAGTTGTCAACCTAACCAGTGAGCTTGAGCAGTGGCAGCTGATGGTAGACGATTTAGTCGAGTTCCCTCCCCTTGGTTCAGAGGACCTCATTCGATTGGGGGAGGACTTGTTACACGTGTATCCCATTTATTGCGAGGAGCATAACACCCGACAGGATGGCAAGTACGTATCGTCGATCTCCGAAGTGGTGGTAAGGGGCAAAAATTCGGCGACGGGCTTATCCTCAGAGGAAGCGACAGCATTGGCGGAAATGTTTCGCAAGGTACCTCCCGTCCGCCAACTCTCTTCTCAGTGCCTGATGCCTTTGGTCATTAGGCCGTACCCGGATGGACTGAAGCGGGTAGCTGTTCGGACCCGTGGACCAGACTTTTGACCCACGCCCTGCTTCGTGGATCGCGAACCCTCCCCGGCTTAAAACTGTGTGATACACCCCCGGACTACACTCTTCGTGGATTCACAGACATCTGGAAAGGAGAATATCATGGGAGGCCAGTGTGTGTCAAGGTAGTTCGGGGACAGAGTCTGACCTGCCTGAGGCAGATCGAAGGGGTACGACCGTTTTATTAAATTGGAGATGTACTCAGTTCGCTTTATACCAGATATACCGCCGTGTAATCAAAGAAAGCAAGCTGAATTCTCATCCAAATGTGCTCCCTGTCATTGAGATTTCGGAGGAACCGTTTCCGTTTTGCATCATGAGTCCGTGGATGCCAGATGGGAACATTGCTCAGTATACCCAGGTGAACCCGGGTGCCGATCGTCTAACGCTTGTACGTGCCCGTCGGTGGAGATTGATGGGGATAATCTGCTGACCATGTTTGCTATAGCTTGCACAAGTGTGTAATGGACTCATGCACCTTCACGGGTTGGATATTTTACACGGCAATATTAGTCCGGTAGGCGAAGTGAAGGATCAAGTGAACACCACGCTGATGCTCGGCGTGTCCAGAACAACATCCTGATTACTCATGATGGTCAGGCGTGTCTCGGAGACTTTGCGATTGCGGGGGTGTTTCCGTCTCCAATTCGGTACCATCAGCTAGAAGTTCTCCAATATGTGGCCCCGGAACGTATCGTTTATCACAGCGTTGGCCGCTCGATAATCGGCCCTTCAAAAGAGAGCGACGTTTACTCCTTTGCGATGACTTCTTTCTCGGTATGTACCTCTTTTGGAGACTCCCCACTGCTCAACACAACCATCCTGTTACGGTCAGGTCCTCACGGGGGTATTACCGTATCACAGAAGTAAACCGCTGGGGGACGCGATGATCAACGATATTTGTGCCGGTGAACGACCGTCCCGTCCAATAGACTCAAGCCAGAGTCGATGGTTGCAGGACCCGGTTTGGGATGTAATCACGACCGGCTGGCGTGGTCGACCAAAACGGCGGTGCAAACTCTCCGTTATGGCCCACATCTTCTCGCCACCCAGCCAACGGCAGCAAGCTGGGGGAATCCTCCCACGAGTCGCCTCGTTCTTCCAGCTCCTACAAAACTCGGAGTCGGAAATCCAGAGACAGGTTGATGAAATGAATCAGGTAATCTCTCCTACGTCCCCCCTCCCCAAGGCTGACATGATCCACAGCGTCTTGAGGACGGCGCGCTGTCGGATCGGGAGCGACTCAAGTTGCTCAATAAGCTTTGCAAAATGTGCAGCCGACACCTTGTGATCCCAACCTCCATGCTTATCCCCGACTGCTCGGAAGACTCCGTGGAAGTTGGATGGGGGGGCTTTGCCGACGTATCACAGGGCACATACCAAGGGCGTCGAGTAGCCATCAAAGTTGTGCGTGTGTATGTTACGAGTGACCTGGATGCCATCCGCAGCGTGAGTGTTTTACTCTCGCCATCATCGCCACCCTGATAAATGAATCACAGCGATTCTGCCGAGAGGGTGTCGCGTGGAAACACCTCCGACATTCAAACATACTACCACTGATTGGAGTTTCACTGAATGAACACCGTTTTGCTCTGGTATCTGAGTGGATGGAAAACGGAAACATCAGCGAATTCATTGAGAAGGATCGGCACATAAACCGCACCGAGCTCGTACGTTGTCACTTGATCTTGTAGCAACCTCACTGACGTACCGTTTAGTTGGCCGGCGTTGCTAATGGTTTGAAATACATGCATGACCTCCGCATGGTCCACGGAGATCTGAAAGGAGTACGTTTCGTTTCTTTCAAATGAAGTGCCTCTACACTTACACCCAAACCATCTACGAAGGCAAACATCTTGGTCAACAAGGACCGGCGAGCCTGTATCGCCGACTTCGGACTCTCTACCATCACTGGCGTCCCAACTCACGCTACCGCCGGGGCCTCTCAGGCATCATTGATTTCAAACGACTCGCTCATGTCGTTTACTGGTGGGGGGACCCGTCGGTGGATGAGTCCCGAACTCCTGGATCCGGAGAGGTTTGGAATGCCAGAATCAGAAGGCAATCGGCCGACCAGGCAGTCTGATTGCTATGCTCTCGGGATGGTCATCTACGAAGTAGGTGTTCATACGATCCAGTTTGTTGCTGCGAATAGCTGATCAACGATATCGTAGGTATTATGCGGGCACCATCCTTACCTCGAGTTTCCGTCAGATACTCTAGCTGTCAATGCGATCACGGAAGGGGTCCGACCGAAGAAACCGGAGGGGGCCAGACAGCTAGGATTCAACGACGAACTGTGGAGGATTGTTGAGCTGTGCTGGTTAGACGACCGTAATGCACGACCGAGCGTGGGGGATATCCTTTCCTGCTTAAATGACGCCGCGGCGTTCTGGTACATGAGAGACTTCTAGCTCGTGAAAAAACAGCCGACGGTATCCTTGTTGACGACCCGACGTTCGCTAGACACTTACTCCATCCGCATCTTTTCCGATGTTTGTATACTATATACACAGCAGGACCACATATGTTCATCGAGTACCACCAGGGCCTGATTCAGATCTCGAGGAAATGGTGTATCAGGTGGTTCGTATGATCGGAGCAATGATCGCCTGGCGGAGTCAAGTAGGCTACATTCGTGACCTTCAACGACTTGGACATCCTTTGGGAGGGCTTAGCCTTCCCACCACGCCGACTTAATCTTGATATTTGACGCACTGCAGCCCCGGGAGGCCTCTCCCTGAGCCATTGTTTCGGTGGGATTTTCTTGCGAGGGGAATCAGAGGTAGCCACGAGTGGGGCCTGGTGTATCCCCCACTGAGGGTAAGAATATGGTGAAGGTGCAAAACCACCACGATTTCCGCGATTTCGCACGGGAAGGGGGTAGGTCAACACTAGGAACATGCATCTAGAGGTGTGTCGCCGGGGAGACAATCGACTTTTCCCTTCGATGCCAAACGGTAACTGCAGCATTAGGCAGAGACTTGCGTGGGCTAGTGCATAGCTGCGCTTGATATTGAGGACATGAGCCTCACCAAGCGGCCTACGTTGTCAGGATTTGGGGTTCTAGGTGGGAAATGAAGAACCGGTGGTTCGCTTGTAAGTCAAGCAGGCTGGTTGGTTAGGGTCAGGTCAGACAACAAGACCTGTCACCAACTCCACAGGCT
>Ga0307511_10002862_pt1 | contig 17902 bp, 19 predicted proteins | sample 13_EM_MG_FD_200266 | JGI IMG/M metagenome (GOLD analysis project Ga0307511, IMG submission 200266) | Populus trichocarpa ectomycorrhiza microbial communities from riparian zone in the Pacific Northwest, United States - 13_EM | ecosystem: Host-associated > Plants > Roots > Unclassified | place... | reverse complement strand
AGGTCCGAATAGTCGTTGTACGCCTTCTTGTACAACTGCTGGTCCTTGGAGATGTCCAGCATCACCATCGGCGGGATCGGCGTGTTGACGAACAGCGGGGTCTGCGCAAAGCTGAGCAGGGCCGCGCTGGCCGCCAGCGGCTGGGCGAGCATGCTGAAAGCCACCAAGCCACAGACGGCGCGTTTGAAATGTTGTTTGTGTTGAAGCTTCATGATCTATCCTCGAATTGGGATCAATCGGGCAAACGGAAAACGGATTGCAGGACGACCTGCGTATTGCTGTTGCGGCCCCAGCCGCGCGCGGTGATGCGGTACAGAACCTTGACGCCCTTGTCGGTCGGCATGCGCATCGCCTCGATGATGTATTGGGGTTGCTGGTAAACCCCGGAAATGCCGCTGCTCGGCAGCGCGGTGGCGCCGGTGTAGGCGCCGTAGGTCACCGGGTTCTTCCCTGTCGACGCCGTCGACCAGTTGGTCATGTCGGGCAGGGCATACACCGGCTTGCCGTCGGGCAGGTTATAAGGAGTGGGCGGCATGCAGGCCCCCTTGTAACTCGTGCTCTGGTTGCAGGTGCCGTAGGCGATGCCGGCGGACTGGTTGCCGAAGTTGGTTTCGCCGGTGACTGCGGGACTGCGCGTCGTGCAGGAGGAGACGTTGACCGAACACACGCCGTAAATATCGAACTCGGCGTCGCGCAGGGCCGATTCCGCGGCCTGCATGGCGATGTTCCAGTCTTTCATGTTGCCGGCCATGCGCTCTTCGCTGGTGCTGATCTGTACCGAGCTGATGGCCAGGATGGTGATTACCATCAGGAAGATCAGGGTGACGACAAGCACCGCTCCACGCTGCTTTCCGTGCAGCGCTTGGAATCGGGTGAGTCTGGATGGGAACATTGCGGCTCCTCTGTGCGTACGGATCATGGCGTGCGGTTGCGCAGATTGACGGTGAAATCGACGACGCGGCGGATGCGCCGGTCGGTGAATGGGGTTGCGGAGGCACTGGCCGAGGGGTTCGAGCCCACGGTGACTCCGTTCATGACATAGGTAGTGTTGTTGGCGATCGGCGAGATTTCAGTCGGCGAGCGCACCAGCAACGAAAAGCGCGCGCTGACGATCTGGTCCTGGTTGACCGAACTGATGTCGCTGGCGCGCAGGTAGACGTTGGCGGTGCGGTCGCCGTCGGTATCCACGCCATAGAGAATCTGCATGTTCTCCACGCCGGGCACCAGTTCCAGCCAGGTGGTGGAGCCAACCGCGTAAGTGGGGGTCGGGTCCGTCGCGGTACAGAACAAGCCGGTGCCGTCAGCGCCGCCGGTCTGGAGCGCGAACGTGCTGATGCCGTTCACGCCAAACTTGTAGGCCCCGCCCAGGCAATCGAAAATCGTGTTGTCGGGGTCCTTGTTCGGCGGGGTGACGCTGCCGGAACCGTCGCCGCTGCCCTGGAAGCGGATGGAAATCTGGTCGGGCAGGGTGCCGGTGCCTTCCACCCCGGAAATGGCGGGCGCGGACGCGTAGGGGAAATAGGTCGTCGTCGCGACGCCGGGGTAGGAGCGGAACGAGGCCTGGCGCACGATGCGGCTGACGGTCTGCACCACGAAGCGGGTGTTTTCCTGCACGCGTGCCTGGTCGTCCTGCACGGAATAGTTGCGGCGCGTTTGCAAGAACACTTCGGCGATGACCAGCACGACCAGCATGGAGATGCCCAGCGCTACCAGCAACTCGATCAGGGTGAAGCCGCGCCGCCGCGGAGGAAGGTGGTTCAAGGGACTCATGGGAGGAACCTCGTCACGAAGGCCTGGTAGGTCGGGGTTGCGGTTTGCGACTGGCCGCGTTCGTCGAGCCAGTAGATCTTCACCGAGTAGGTGGCGCCCAGGCCGTCGCACTGCGGCGTGATGGTGGTGCCGTTATAGGTGCCGGGTTGGCCCGAGCTGTCCAGGCAGATGATGCCGGCCGCGCTGTTGCCGAGCACTTTCTTGACGCTCGCTTCCCACTCGTAGAGATCGTTCTGCGCCATGTCGGCGGCGATGCAGCCCGTCGCGGAGGCGGTCGCGCCCACGCAGGCGGTCTTTTGCGTGGTGTAGGCCGCGGCGCTGGAGGAACTGGCGGCCTGATTGTAATTGCCGGCATTGGCGCCGACATTGTTGGCGCGCGTCCGGTCCATGATGTCGTAGGCCAACTGGGTGGCGAAGGAGCGCTGCTGCGAACTGTAGCTGCTCTTGATGCCGAGCACCATCAGGCCGGCCACACCGAGCATGCCGAAGGCGAACACCGCGATCGACACCAATACTTCGATCATGGTCATGCCGCGCTCGCGGCCCTGCGATTTGAGATGGGATATGTTCATGGGCGATCTCGACTGTCAGCAGACTGCGCTAGTGGGGGCCACACTGGTGCGGCCGGTGTTCCCGACAGTCACCACGCGTCCCGTGAAGCCGGTCTGGCAGATGGTGAATGTGCGGGGCATGGTGCCGCTGGAATCGACCAGGCCGGTTGGGCGGTAATAAGTGAGGTTGGGCGGCGTGCCTGAATTCGGCGATACCGCGATGGTGACGCCGGTCGGCGCCGCCTGATGCACGCGCAGGATCTCCTCGCCGGTATCGACCGCGGAGTTGCTGTTGGCATCGACAAACACGATCCAGCCATTGGCGAAGGTGCCGGAGGAACTGCAACCGGCAAGGTCCGAACTCTTGCAGACCACCACGCGGAATCCGCGGCGGTTTGATTCGGCGCGCGCCAATTGCAGATCGGCCGTCAGGTCGCTGGCCTGGCCGACAATGCGGTTGCGTGCCAGCATGTCCCGCATGGCTGGCGCGCCGATCACCATGACGATCGCCAGGATGGTGACGGTGACCATCAGTTCGATGACGGTGAAGCCGGTTTGGCGGCCGCCCCGGGCGGACATGAGGCGGATTAAGGTACGGTTTGAGGTACGGTTTGCGGGCATGGTTTCCTCCATGGGCGAAATATTGGCGTCGGCATCGAACCCTGTCCATGCCGATTTGATAAGCGGTGGGCGCGCTGGGATGAACGGCTCGCCCCGTTCCGGGGCCGAAACGGCGGCTGATGGCCGCCTCAAGCGCCCTAGGCGCCCGCGTGGCGGGAGGGCGCCGCCAGGTCCTGCAGGCGCGTCAGCATGTCCAGAAATCGCATCGCATCCTCTTCGCCCAGGCATTGCTTGATGCGCCCTTCATGGGCGGCAATCAGCGGCATGATCTCGGCGAGCAGCCGCTCGCCGTCCGCCGTCAGTTGCAGCGTGTTCGCGCGGCGGTCCCGCAGGGAGGCGGAGCGCTCCACCAGTTTGCGCGCCTGCAGCCGGTCCAGGCTGTTGACCAGCGTGGAGCGGTCGATGCCGATGGCTTGTGCCAGGCGGCTCTGGGTCAGCCCGGGGTTGTGCTTGATCAGCATGAGCAGGCCGACCCAGCCCGGCGACATGTCGAAGTCGCGGGTGGTCTCGGCGAAATCACGGAATATGCTGATCTGCGCCAGGCGCAGGTGGTATCCGATCAACTGGTCCAGCCCACCTTGCTCCAGGGGCTCGCGCCCGCCGGCCGGCCGCGAGCCGGCGGCTTCGGCGTCCTTGCGGGTATTGGCGGGGGCGGGCTTGCTGGACATGAGGGGCGGGCCAAGCCTAAAAGAAGGCTGGATTATATGCAAGCCGGCGAATATTGTTTGACATCAAACAATATTCGCTTTAGCATGTGCTTCAAGTTGGGTGCGTCCAGGCGCGGTCCTGGACTTCCCGCATATATGGCCTGCCTGGCCGCTCGATTGGACAGCGTGCCGGCCCGCTCCCGTTCCGCCACGCCGCCTTTGTCTCTTGCCTCCTTTCTCCTGTCTCCTGCCTGCGCATGTCGATAGCCATTCACCTAGCCGATTCCGACGTTGTCGCCGAGGCGCAAGAGGGCGACCTGATCCTCGATGCGCTGCTGCTGGCCGGCGTACCCATGCCTTACTCCTGTCAGCAGGGCAATTGCGGCACCTGCAAGTGCGAGCTGGTCGATGGCGAGATCATGGAACTCGATTATTCCGAGTACGCCTTGAGTCCGGAGGAGCGGGCGAAAAACCTGATCCTCGCCTGCCGCACCCAGGCCTGGGGCAACGTCACGGTGCGCAAGCTGGACGACGAGGAGCTGATCGTGCACCCGGAGCGCTTCATGCGCTGCAAGGTGGCCGCGCTCGAGGACCTGACCCACGACATCAAGCGCGTTGTCCTGCGCATCGAATCCGGCGGGCCCTATACCTTCACCGCCGGGCAGTACGCCAAGGTCGAGTTCGTGCCCTTGGTGACGCGTGACTACTCGATGGCCAACGTGCCCGGGCATGTCGATGCGAGCCTGATCGAGTTTCACATCCGCGCCGTGCCTGGCGGCAACGCCAGCCAGTTCGTCCACGCCAAGCTGGCCGAAGGGCAGACGGTACGGGTCAACGGGCCGCATGGCGCCTCCTACCTGCGCGAGAACCATCAAGGGGCGATGCTGGCGATTGCCGGCGGTTCCGGGCTGGCGCCGATCGAGTCCATCGTCGGGCGCGCGCTGGCGGCAGGCAGCACCCAGCCCATCCATCTCTACTTCGGTGTGCGGGCCCTGCGCGACGTGTACCACGAAGATCTGTTCAGGCAGTGGGCCGCGCGACATCCGAATTTCCGCTATACCATCGTGCTTTCCAATCAGGAAGCGGCGGGCTATGCCCACGGTCTGGTGACCGAAGTGATGGCGCGCGACCTGGATGACGTGAGCGGCATGAAGGCCTACCTGGCCGGGCCGCCGGTGATGGTGGAAGCGGCCACCGGCCTGCTCACCGGCTTCGGCATGGCGGCGCGCGACATTCACGCCGACGCGTTCTATACCGAGGCGGACCGGCAGACCAATGCGGCTTGACGCTTTGATCTGCCCGTAAAACAAGGAAGGGACAAAACATGAGCGACTCGAATCAGGACCTGAAAGGCCGGGTGGCAATCGTCACCGGCGGCGCGCGCGGCATCGGCCTTTCGATCTGCGAAGAGCTGATCGCGCGCGGCGCCGGCGTGGTGGTGGCCGACAACGGCGTGGCGATCAACGGCGATGCACCGGACGCGGCGATTGCGGAAAGCGCGGCGCGGATGCTCGGCGGCAACGCCACCGCGTTCACCGTCGGTATCGGCGAGCCGGAAGCCGGCGCCGCGGCGGTGAAACTGGCGCAGGAAAAATTCGGCGGTGTCGACATCGTGGTGAACAATGCCGCGATCCTCAAGGACGCCTTCGTGTTCAAGGGCAACAGCGAGGTGTACCGCGAGGTGCTGCGCAACAACCTGGTCGGCGCCTATGCACTGACCGCCGCAGCCTGCGCGGCGATCCGCGAACAGCAAAAGGCCGGGCGGGTATTTGACGGCATGGCCGGGGCGGTGATCAACATCGTGTCGTCGGCCGGCATCTACGGCAACTTCGGCCAGAGCGCGTATGCCTCGGCCAAAGGCGGCCTGATCGCGCTGACCCGCATTATCGCGATGGACATGGCGCGCAGCGGCGTGACGGCCAACGCCATCGCGCCGTTCGCCGCCACCCGCGTGACCGACAGCATCATTCCCGCCAACGATGCGCAGGCCGCCTACAAGGAGCGCGCGCTCAAGGTGCCGGCCAAGCATGTCGCGCGCTTTGCCGCGTATCTTGCCTCGCCCGCCGCCAAGGGCGTCACGGGTCAATTGTTCGGGGTGCGCGGGCGCGAGGTGATGCTGTTCTCGCAGCCGCGCCCGGTTGCCACCATCGTCGAGCCCGCGCAAGGGTGGGGTGGCGGCCTGGCGGCGCAGGTGCAGGGCGAATTCGCCGCCAAGTTCACTGATCTCAAGACCGATCTCGAATCCTTCAGCAGCGATCCGATCGTTTAGCCGCAGCCAAACCAACGCATTCATTGCGCATTTCATTGGAGACCAGCCATGGCCTACCCGGAAGTAAAAAACATCGAGGAATTCAAGCAGCAACCCGAGGAATACCAGACCGCGGTCAAGAAGATCGTGCGCAGCCACTCGATCAACGAGTTGTACGGCGCGCGCGTGTTCGATGAGCCGGCGATTGCTTTCGCGCCCACGCCCTACGCCAAGTGGCTGACCTGCCGGGTGGCGATGGAGGAGTACCACCACCACGTGCGCTTCAAGAAGCTGGCCGACGAGATCGGGATTCCCGAGGACGAGACGGTACCGAACCCGAGCAAGAAGCCGCTGTCGATTTTCGAATACCCGCTCAAGACCTGGGAAGAGTTCTGCACCATCAAGCTGGTGGCCGACTATGCCGAGATCTTGCAGGTGGAAGACCTGCTGCATTGCACCTTCCACCCGCTACGCAACATCGCGCGCCTGACCATGCCGGAAGAGAAGTTCCACGCCCAGTTCGGCAAGGACTTCTGCACCGAGCTGCTGCAGACCGCCGATGGCAAGGTCAAAGTTCAGGAGGCGCTGGACCAGTACTTCCCCTACCTGCCTTCCTTTTTCGGCGGCGCCAACTCGAAGAACAACGAGATCTACCGCAAGTACGGCCTGAAGCAGCGCAGCAACGAAGAGATGCGCGAGGACTATATCGAGCGCGTCGGTGCGCTGGTGGGCAGCCTGGGCTTGAGGCTGCCGGAAATCCGCCAGGCTGCGTAAGCAGGACGCGATGGACGTGGTTCCCATGCGGCCGCGCGCCGTGCCGCTTGACGGGGCGGTGCCGGCCTGGTTCTCGGTGCTCGGCCTTGCGCCCACGCGCGTCGAGGGCGAAGACCTCGCGGCCTATATCGCCGGCCTGCAACTGCCGGCGGGCGTGCCCATCGTGCAGGTCGAGGACTGGACGCACGCCAGCAAGCTGACGCGCGCGCCGGGCGGCGACCTCTCCTGGTGGGACCGCGAAGAGGAGGAGCGCAAGCGCCTGACCGCCCTGGTTGGCGATGCCGATGCGATGATGAAGGAACTCACGCGCGCCACCGACGAGATCGCCGAGACCGTGCACGGCGCCGCGGCGGTGGCAGCGACGCGCCAGGGTTGCGGCGACCCCTACATCATCCGCGTTGCCGCCGGCGCGGCGATGCAGGCTACCCACCAGCGCGCGCTGGCGTGGATGGCGGGCGAGGCGGAGCACTTCTTTGTCCGCAAATACCAGCTGTTCGCCAGCGGGCATTGGCCGCTGGGCTTCTACAATGGTGCGTTCTACCTGTTCTAGGGAGATTCTGCACAAGGGTTCTCGGCTATCTCATCTCCAGGGTGAACCTTCTCCAAGCCTTTGATGTGAAAGCCTACGGCCTCGCCGGCTGGCGCTCCTCGGCTCGTTAAGGCGGTCTTTTGCAGAGCTTCCCTAGCTGTTCCGCGCAATATTTTCCCGGAATATATTTCGCATCAGGCGAGGGCCTCGCGCCGCTTTCAATTCGCCTGGTAATAGTTATAAAATATAACCATAACGAAACAACGCCGGAGACAAAGCATGCAAAGCGCCAGCGCCTTGCCTTTCAATTCCCTGAACTTCGCGCCTGCCCAGGTGCATATGGAAACGCGCGCCAATGGCGAACTGCTGCTGCGCTCGGGCGCGGCACTGGGCGACTACGCGCGCTGCAACGGCGAATGGCTGGAACACTGGGCGAAGGCGGCGCCTGACCGCGTGTTCATCGCCGAGCGCCAGGGCGAGGGCTGGCGCGGGATCACCTACAGGCAGGCGCGCGTCGCGGCGCGTTCGATCGGCGCGGCCTTGCTCAGGCGCGGCCTGTCGGCCGGGTGCCCGGTGGCGGTGTTGTCGGACAACAGCGTGGACCACGCGTTGCTCAAGCTCGCCTGCCACTACGTCGGCATCCCGATCGCGCCGATCTCGCAGGCCTACTCGCTGATGTCGAAGGACCACGCCAAGCTCAAGGCGATCTTCATGCTGCTCGAGCCGGGGCTGGTGTATGTGGGCGACGAGGCGAAGTTCGCCGCTTCGCTGGCCGCCCTGAAAGATTCCAGGTTCGAGGCCGTGACCTCGAACCCGGCGGCTGATTCGAAGGCGACCACGTTTGCCTCGCTGCTGGATACGCCCGCCGGCCCGGAAGTCGATGCCGCTTTCGCCGAAATCAATGGCGACACCATCGCCAAGTTCCTCTTCACCTCCGGCTCCACCGGCGAGCCCAAGGGCGTGATCAATACGCAGCGCATGATCACCTCCAACCAGGCGAGCTACCTGGCGCTCTGGCCCTTCCTTGCGGAAGAGCCGCCGGTGCTGGTCGACTGGCTGCCGTGGAACCACACGTTCGGGGGCAACTCCGATTTCAATATGGTGCTGGCCAACGGCGGCAGCCTGTATATCGACGAAGGCAAGCCCGCGCCCGGCCTGGTGGACAAGACGGTGGCGAACTTGCGGCTGGTCGCGCCGACCATCTACCTCAATGTGCCGCGCGGCTTCGACATGCTGCTGCCGTTTCTGGAGAGCGACGCGCAGTTGCGCAAGCAGTTCTTCAGTCGCCTGAAGCTGATTTTCTACGCCGGCGCCGCCTTGCCGCCCTCGTTGTGGGCGCGGCTGGAAAAGCTCGGCATCGAGGAGACCGGGCAGCGCGTGCGCATGATCTCGGCCTGGGGCTCGACCGAGACCGCGCCGATGGCCACCTGCGTGCACTACGACATCGACCGCGCCGGGGTGATCGGCAACCCCGCGCCGGGCAGCCACATCAAGCTCCTGCCGGTGGGCGAGTCCACCACCGGCAAGGTGAAATACGAGATCCGCGTCAAGGGACCGAACATCACCCCCGGCTACTGGAAGCGCGACGACCTGACGCGCGCGGCCTTCGACGAAGAGGGCTTCTACAAGATCGGCGATGCGGTGCGCTTCGCCGACCCGCGGGACCCCGCGCGCGGCATCGAGTTCGACGGCCGCGTCGCCGAGGAATTCAAGCTGACTTCCGGCACCTGGGTACATACCGGCGCGCTGCGCGTCAAGGCAATCGCGGCTCTCGCCCCGGTGGCGCAGGACATCGTGCTCACCGGGCAGGACCGCGACTACGTCGGTTTCATGATCTTCCCCAACCTGCCGGCGGCACGCGCGCTCGCGGGCCTGTCCGCCGATACGCCGCCCGCGCAGGTGCTGGCGCATCCCGCCGTGGCGGCCTGCGTGGAACAGGGCATGCGCGCGCTGAAGGCGGATGGCGGCGGCAGCTCGACCTATGCGCTGCGCGCGCTGTTCCTGGAGGAGATGCCCAACATCGATGCCGGCGAGATCACCGACAAGGGCTACATCAACCAGCGCGCCGTGCTGGCGCGCCGCGCCGCGCAGGTGGCCATGCTATACACTGCCGCCAAGGCTGAAAACGTACTGGAAATCTAGCGAGCAAGGGGGTTGCCCCTTGGTTATCCCCGATATCAGAATTGAGACACTCTTACCTGGTCCCGGCTGTCGGACTTGAGCAGTGTTTACGTTGGAGAATAAATGGGCTACAAGACCGTGCACAAGGTGCGCATCGAGTGGGGCGATACCGACCCGGCGCGTATCGTTTTTTACCCGAACTACTTCCGCTGGTTCGATGCCACCTGCCACCAGATGTTCGACGAGGTCGGCTACAACAAGAACAAGCTGCTCGATGCCGGCTACTCCGGCATGCCGATCGCCGAGGCGCACGCCGAGTTCAAGCGTCCCGGCCTGTATTCGGACCGCATCGAGGTCGAGTGCGAAGCCACCGAGATCAAGGACAAGTCGGTGAAATTCGCCTACCGCGTGACTCGCGATGGCGAATTGTTGCTGACCGGCTACGAAATGCGCGTGCTCACCCGCCCGCATCCGGACGATCCCAAGCGCCTGCAGGCGGTGTCGCTGCCGGACGATTTGCGCGCGAAGTTCGAGGCGAAGTAGGGCGGTACCGCGCCGGCCCCTGTTTTTCGTGTTTGCTTATGCGCGTGTGCAGGCGTAGCGGATGATCCTTGGGCTAGAATCCCATGACCCAGCGCGCGTTCCAAGCGGCGAGTGCGCATCCCAATACCGATCACGAGACAATCAATGAAGCTTTATACCTATTTCCGCTCCTCCGCCGCCTATCGCGTGCGCATCGCCGCGAACCTGAAGGGCATCAGCTACGAGCCCGAGTTCATCCACTTGGCCAAGGGCAAGCACAACGAGCCGGAGTACAAGCAGGTCAACCCCGCCGGCCTGGTGCCTTGCCTGATCGAGGATGGGCATCTGCTGACGCAGTCGATCGCCATCATGGAATACCTCGACGAGACGCACCCGGATGTGCCGCTGCTGCCAGGGACGCCCCTGGACCGGGCCCGCGTGCGCGCGCTGTCGCTGCTGATCGCCTGCGAAATCCATCCGCTCAACAACCTGCGCTCGCTCAAGTACCTGACCGGCCCGATGAAGCATACCGAGGCCGAGCGCGACATGTGGTATCGCCATTGGGTCGAAGATGGCCTGGCCAAGTTCGAAGCCATGCTGCTTTCCGACGGCAAGACCGGCAAGTTCTGTCACGGTGACACACCCACCATGGCCGATGCCTGCCTGGTGCCGCAGATCGCCAACGGCAAGCGCTTCAATTGCAACTTCAACCACGTGCCGACCACCATGCGCATCTTCGAGGAATGCGACCAGCTCGATGCGTTCAAGAAGGCCGCGCCGCCGAATCAGCCGGACGCTGAATAGGGCCGGCCGCCGCCACGCCAATCCGTCCCGCGAATATGACAATTGGTAACCATCCGTCGAATAGAGGGGCGGCAACAGGAAGTAAAATGTGAGGCCGCCAACTCGGCGGCCTTGTCTTTATGGAATCAGAACTACATGACCACGCCCGCAATCAACGAAACCCATGACCTCAAACTGAAAAGCTGGGTCGACGCCGCCAACGACGGCAAGTCCGACTTTCCGATTCAGAACCTGCCCTACGGCGTGTTCCGCCGGGCCGGCAAGAGCGAGGACTTTCGTGGCGGCGTGGCGATCGGCGACCAGATTCTCGACCTCGCCGCGGCGGGCAAGGCAGGCCTGTTCTCCGGCGACGCGGCCGAAGCGGCGATGCTCGCCTCCGGCCATACATTGAATGCGTTCATGAACGCCGCCCCCGCGCTGGTCTCGGCATTGCGCCTGGCGCTGTCGCGCCTGCTGCGCGAAGGCAATGCGCAGGAAGGCCGCGCGCGCGCCTGCCTGATCCCGATGAAGGACGCCGAGATGGGCCTGCCCGCCTCGATCGGCGACTACACCGATTTTTTCGCCTCGGTGTTCCACGCCACCAATACGGGCAGCATGTTTCGTCCCGACAATCCCCTGCTGCCCAACTACAAGCACGTGCCGATCGCCTATCACGGCCGTGCCTCCAGCATCCGCGTCGGCTCCTCCAACGCCCCGCAAAGTTTTCCGCGCCCGATCGGGCAGACCAAGCCCGCCGACGCGCCGGCGCCGGTCTTCGGTGTCAGCAAGCGCCTGGACTACGAACTCGAAGTCGGCATGTGGATCGGCCGTGGCAACCCGCTGGGTACGCGCATTCCGATCGGCGAAGCCGAGCAGCACGTGTTCGGCCTGTGCCTGTTCAACGACTGGTCGGCGCGCGACATCCAGGCCTGGGAATACCAGCCCCTGGGGCCGTTCCTGGCGAAGAACTTCGCCAGCACCGTCTCGCCGTGGATCGTGACCAATGAGGCGCTCGCGCCGTTCCGCGCCCCCGCGTTCGCGCGCCCCGAAGGCGATCCGCAGCCGCTGCCCTACCTGGACTCGGAAGAGAACCGCGCCAGCGGCGGCATCGACATGCAGCTCGAAGTGCTGCTGCTGACGCAAAAGATGCGCGCCGCGGGCGACGCTCCGGTACGCCTGTCTTCCAGCAACTTCAAGGATTCATACTGGACCCCGCGCCAGATGGTGACCCACCACACCGTGGGTGGCTGCGACCTGCATGCCGGCGACTTTTTCGGCTCCGGCACCATGTCCGGCCCGGGCAAGGACCAGTATGGCTCGCTGCTCGAACTCTCCTGGGGCGGCAAGAACCCGATCGCCCTGCCGAACGGCGAGCAGCGCACCTTCCTCGAAGACGGCGACACCCTGATCATCCGTGCCCAATGCGCGCGCGACGGTTTCGCGCGCATCGGTTTCGGCGACTGCGCGGGCACGGTACTGCCCGCGGTTCAGTAGACACGATTCCCATCCCACGGCCGGCCGGTCTTGCGTAGCGGCCGGCTTTTTTTTAGGCCTGTTTTTGGAAGGACCGATTCATGCCGGGCATTCAAACCAACCAGATCAATCTTTACGGCCGCAAGGCGATCGTCACCGGCGGCGCCAGCGGCCTTGGCCTGGCCGCGGCCAGGCGCCTGCTGCGTTCCGGCGCCAACGTCGCGCTGTGGGACCTGAACCAGGAAGTCCTGGAACAGCTGAAGGCCGACCTGGCGGCCGAAGGGCCGGTGCGCATCGCGGCGGTCAACATCGCCGACCCGCAGGCGGTGCGCCAGGCGTTCGAGCAGTCGCTCGAGGAACTGGGCGCGGTCGACATCCTGGTCAACAGCGCCGGCATCGCCGGCCCGGCGGTGCCGGCGATCCGCTACACGCCGAACGACTGGCAAAGCGTGATCGACATCAACCTCTCCGGCACCTTCTACTGCTGCCAGGCGGTGCTGCCGCACATGCTGGAGCGCAACTACGGGCGCATCGTCAATATTGCCTCGGTGGCGGGCAAGGACGGCAACCCGAACGCCTCCGCCTACAGTGCTTCGAAGGCCGGCGTGATCGCGCTGACCAAATCGCTCGCCAAGGAAGTGGCGAAAAGCGAGATCCGCATCAATTGCGTCACCCCCGCCGCGGTGCGTACGCCCATCTTCGAGCAGATCACCCAGGAGCACATCGACTTCATGCTCTCGAAGATTCCGCTCGGGCGCCTCGGCCAGCCCGAAGAGATCGCCGCGATGATCGCCTGGCTGTGCTCGGAGGAATGCTCCTTCTCCACCGGCGCGGCCTTCGATTTGTCCGGCGGACGCTCGACATATTGAAAACTTGTTGGTAATCTGCGCGACGTAGTTCATCAGGCGGCCTGACTAAGTAACCGTCTGGATAAAAGCATGACGGAAAGATCGACAGCCGAACGTTCGCTGCCGGAACTTCCCGCCGCAGAAGTGCTGTGTAAACGCCGGTGTGACCCACATCTGGACGAGGAGACAAACATGAAACGTACGATCCGCGTGTTCGCCGCTGCCGCCTTTGCGCTCGCAGCCCATGCCGGCCTGCCGGCTGCCGCCCAGGCCCAGGAAGCCGTGGTGCTCAAGGTGCACCATTTCCTGCCGCCGCCTTCGACCTTCCATTCCAAGTTCCTGCTGCCCTGGTGCGCCAAGATCGAGAAGGAATCGGCCGGCAAGATGAAGTGCCAGATCTATCCCTCGATGCAGCTGGGCGGCAATCCGGGCCAGCTGTACGACCAGGCCAAGGACGGCGTGGCCGACATCGTCTGGACCCTGTTCGGCTACAACCCCGGCCGCTTCACCCGCGCCGAAGCGTTTGAACTGCCGTTCATGATGCAGGACACCGTGGGCGCCAGCAAAGCCCTGTGGGACTACATCGACCAGTACGACAAGGACGAGTTCAAGGACGTCAAGCCGCTCGCTTTCCACGTCAACGGCGATGCCGTGATCCACATGGTCAAGAAGCCGATCATGACCCAGGCCGACTTCAAGGGACTGAAGATCCGCGCCGCCACCCGCCAGGCCAACAAGTTCATCGCCGCGCTCGGCGCCACCCCGGTGGGCATGCCGGTTCCGCAGGTGCCCGAGGCGCTCAACAAGGGCGTGATCGACGGCGTGTTCCTGCCCTATGAAGTGGTGCCTTCGCTGAAGGTGCAGGAGATCGCCAAGTTCCACTCCGAGACCGACCCGGCCCTGCCGGCGGTGCAGACTTCCGGCTTCATGGTGGTGATGAGCCCGGCCAAGTACGCCTCGCTCTCGCCCGAGCTCAAGAAGGTGATCGACAACAATAGCGGCCAGGCGCTCTCGGCGGAAATCGGCAGGATCTTCCTCGAAGCCAACACCGCCAACAAGGCGGTGACCATGAGCAACAAGCACAACACCATCCCGAAGGCCGAGGTCGAAAACTGGATGAAGGTGGCCCAGCCGGTGACCGAGAGCTGGATCGCCGAAGTGGCGGCCAAGGGCGGCGACGGCAAGAAGCTGCTCGAAGCGGCCAAGGGCCTGATCGCCAAGCACGCCGGCAAGTAAGCCGATGCCGCACGCCGACCCGCGAGTGCCGCGATGAGCGCGGCGCGCGTGGCGGCCGATCCCGCGTGGCGCTACGCCACGATCGGCCGCTATTTGCACAACGCCGCGCGCAAGTTCGACGCGCGGGTGTTGGCTATCCTCTCCGAGCAGGGCTGGGAAGACGTGAGGCTGGTGCATATCACGCTGACCCGCGCCCTGGATTTTTCCGGCACGCGCCTGACCGAGCTGGCCAAGCGCGCGGCGATGACCAAGCAGGCGATGGGCGAGCTGGTGGACGAGTGCGAGCGCATCCAGCTGGTCGAGCGCACCGCCGACCCCACCGACGGGCGCGCCAAGATCGTCGCCTTCACGCCGCGCGGCAAGCGCTTCATGAATGCCTTCCGCCAGGCCCTGTCCGCGGCGGAAGAGGAAATGGTGGCGCAACTGGGCAGCGGGCGGGTCGGCGACATCCGCCAGGCCCTGTCCGACTATGTGGAAGGTACGCGCACGCGCGGCACGGCCGAACGGCCGCCGCCGCGCGTACGGGTCAAGTAGCCATGCGCCGCGCGGCGGGTTTTCAGGCGGTCGGGTGGGCTGATGGTTGCGCAAGCAGGGCTCATGTCTTCCCCAGCCTCCCGGATTTTTTCTTTCCATGCACCAGGTGAACCATGTCAGATCGTGACGATTCCAAGCTTGACCCGGTGGGGCGCACGCTCCACTGGCTGTGCAAGGCTTCCGCCGCCATCGGCGGAACCGCGCTGATCGCCATCGCGCTGATGACGCTGGCCAGCGTGATCGGCCGGGCGTTTTTCTCTTCGCCGATCCAGGGCGACTTCGAACTGGTGAAGGAGGCATGCGCCGTCTGCGTGGCCTGCTTCCTGCCTTATTGCCAGTGGCAAAAGGCCAACATCATTGTCGATTTCTTCACCACCGGCGCCAGTGAAAAGACCCAGTCGCGCCTGGATGCCCTGGGCGCGACCCTGCTCGCCATCGCCATCGGCCTGGCCGCCTGGCGCACCGGCGTGCAGGCCATCGCCCAGCGCGGCGCGGGCGAGACCACCATGCTGATGGGTTTGCCGGTCTGGATCACCTACGCCTGCATGGTGCCGGGCCTGCTCCTGACCTGCATCGTCGCCCTGTACATGGCGTGGCGCGCCGCGACCTTGCGCGACCTGCACGGCGAAGCCGTCGGCGAGAAGCCGCTGGAGGCCGCATGAGCAATCTCCAGTTTGGCATGGCCCTGTTCGCGGGCATGCTGGTGCTGATGGCGGTGCGGGTGCCGATCGCCATCTCGATGTTCGTGCCCGGCGCGGTCGGCTATGTGGTGCTGGCCGGCTGGGACCCGTTCCTCAACCAGCTCAAGGGCGCAGCCTATGCGCGCTTCTCGGTCTACGACCTGACGGTGATCCCGCTGTTCATGCTGATGGGCGCTTTCGCCGTGCAGAGCGGCTTGTCCAAGGCGCTGTTCGGGTTTTCCAACGGCTTGCTGGGGCGCTTTCGCGGCGGCATGGCGATGGCGGGCGTGCTGGCCTCGGCGGCCTTCGGCTCGATCTGCGGCTCGGCGGTGGCAACCACCGCGACGGTGGCGCAGACCGCGCTGCCGGAGATGCGCCGCTTCAACTACTCCGGTCGCCTGTCGACCGCGGCGCTGGCCGCCGGCGGCACCCTGGGCATCCTGTTGCCGCCTTCGGTGACCCTGGTGGTCTACGCGATTCTTACCGAGCAGAATATCTCGAAGCTGTTCCTCGCCGCCTACGTGCCGGGCATCATCGCGGCGGTCGGCTATGTGCTGGCGATCGCGGTGTTCGTGCGCCTGTATCCGCAGCATGCGCCCGAGCCTTCCAAGCCCAGCCGCGAGGAATTCATCCAGAGCTTAAAGCAGGTCTGGCCGATCGCGGCGATTTTCATCCTGGTGTTCGGCGGCATCTACGGCGGCTTTTTCACGCCTACCGAAGGCGCATCGATCGGCACCGCGATGACCTTCATCACCGCCGTGGCCACCGGCGGGCTCAGCCTGGAAAAATTCAAGCAGGCGGTACTCTCGACCGCGCAGACTTCGGGCATGATCTTCATGATCTTCATCGGTGCCGACATGCTCAACTCGGCGCTGGCCCTGTCGCAGATGCCCACCGAGTTGGCCAACGCGGTGGGCCACCTGGGCATCCCGCCGCTGATGGTGATGGCCGGCATCATGATTTTCTACATCATCCTGGGCTGCGTGATGGATGAGATGTCGATGATCATGCTGACCATCCCGGTGCTGTTCCCGGTGGTGATGGGCCTGGACTTTTTCGGCCTGCCCACCCCGGAAAAGGCGATGTGGTTCGGCATCCTGATCCTGATGGTGGTGGAAATCGGCATGATCTTCCCGCCGGTCGGCCTGACGGTGTACATCATGAACGGCCTGGCCAAGGATGTGCCGATGAGCGAGACCTACAAGGGCGTGGTGCCGTTCCTGATCTCGGACGCGATCCGCATGACCCTGCTGATCCTGTTCCCCGTGCTGACCCTGTGGCTGGTGCGGGTGGCGGACTGCGGCTGGAAGGCGCAGTGCATGCTGCAAGCCCTCAAATGACGCGCGATAATTGATGCCATGACAATCTCCTCCGACCTGATCCAGACCCTGGCCGACCGCCTGCGCATAGCGGGCGAGTCCGGCAACGCCATCCATCCGATCCGCACCGAAATACCGGATGGCGACGTGCAATCGGCCTACGCGATCCAGCAGGCCAATACCGGCTACTGGCTCAAGGCCGGGCGCCGCCTGACCGGCCGCAAGATCGGCCTGACTTCCAAGTCGGTGCAAAAACAGCTGGGCGTCGATTCGCCGGACTTCGGCATGTTGTTCGCCGATATGGCGCTGGGCGATGGCGAGGAAGTCGCCCTCTCGCGCGTGATGCAACCCAAGGTCGAAGCCGAGGTGGCTCTCGTGCTGGAGCGCGACCTGACGCAGGAGGACTGCTCGATCAGCGAGCTGATCTCGGCCACCGCGTATGCGCTGCCGGCGATCGAGATTGTCGGCTCGCGGATTTCCAACTGGGATATCCGCCTGGTCGACACGATCGCCGACAATGCCTCTTCCGGTCTGTTCGTGCTCGGCGCCGAGCCGAAGAAGCTCGAAGGCCTGGACCTGCGCCTGGCCGGCATGGTGATGGAGCGGCGCGGCGAGCCGGTCTCCCTGGGCGCGGGCGCGGCCTGCCTGGGCAACCCGCTCAACGCCGCCGTCTGGCTGGCGCGCACCATGGCTAGAATCGGCAGCCCGCTCAAGGCGGGCGACGTGATCATGACCGGGGCGCTGGGGCCGATGTTCACCGTGGCGCCGGGCGATGTGATTGATGTTCGCATCGGCGGCCTGGGTTCGGTGCGCGCCGTGTTTGGGGCCTGAGGAGAAAACGACCATGGCTACCAAAAAAATGAGCGCCAAGACCGTGAAAAAGACTGCGAAAGAGACCTTGAGCGCGAAAGCGCCCGTGAAAAAGCCCGCGGCAAAATCCGTCGCTGCCAAGCCGGTGAGCCGCAAGGCCCTGCTGCTTTCGCTCGCCAAGACCCTGGACCAGGCGGCGTTCAACGCGACCGGCGTGAAGCAACTCTCCGACTCGGTCAGCATCAGCCTGGAAGAAGCTTACGAAGTGCAAAAGCTGATGATCGCCGAGCGCTTGAAGCGCGGCGAGAAGCGCATCGGCATGAAGATGGGCTTCACCAGCCGGGCGAAGATGGTGCAGATGGGCCTCTCCGACCTGATCTGGGGCAGGCTCACCAGCCGCATGATCGTGGAGGAGGGCGGCTCGCTCAAGCTCTCC